>Ga0172380_10006813_pt1 | contig 13100 bp, 7 predicted proteins | sample Leawe162metaG_FD_119747 | JGI IMG/M metagenome (GOLD analysis project Ga0172380, IMG submission 119747) | Leachate microbial communities from a municipal landfill in Southern Ontario, Canada - Leachate well 162 metaG | ecosystem: Engineered > Solid waste > Landfill > Unclassified | place...
TCAGGCTCAGCATCAGCGCCTATCCGGAAAAGAACTTTACCGGCACCATCGCCTACATCTACCCGACCTTGAAGGCCGAGACGCGGACGATCCCGGTGCGCATCGAGCTGGCCAATCCGGGCGCGCTGCTCAAGCCCGCCATGTATGCCAGCGTCGAACTGGCGGTGGGCGCGCGCGACAAGGTAGTGACGGTGCCGGTTTCGGCCGTGATCGACAGCGGTACGCGGCAGATCGTTCTGGTGGAGAAAGGCGCGGGCCGCTTCGAGCCGCGCGAGGTCAAACTCGGCGCGCGCAGCGACGATTTTGTGGAAGTGCGGGAGGGCATCAGGGACGGCGAGCCGGTGGTGGTCGCGGCCAATTTCCTGATCGATGCCGAAAGCAATCTCAAGGCGGCGCTGGGCGGTTTGACTGCCGCTGCGGCGCCCGCAGCGGGTGCTGCGCCCAAGTCAGCCAGCCATCAGGCGGCGGGCACGCTGGACGCCGTCGATGCCAAGGCCGGCACGGTCACCGTCACGCACGGCCCGGTCGCCAGCCTTAAATGGCCGGGCATGACCATGGACTTCATGCTGGCCAATCCCTCGCTGACGGAGAAGCTAAAACCGGGCAGTGCGATTGCCATCGAATTCGTCGAGCGCAAGCCGGGCGAGTGGGTGATCACGAAGATGGATGCAGCAGCGCAGACCGGGACGAGCGCGCCGGCAGACCAGCACAAGGGCCACTGAAATGTTGAGTGCCCTGATCGACTGGTCGGCGCGGAACAAGTTCCTCGTCCTGCTGGCCACGCTGTTCGTCACCCTGGCCGGCATCTATGCGGTGCTGCGCACGCCGATCGACGCCTTGCCCGATCTGTCCGACGTGCAGGTGATCGTCTACACCGAATACCCCGGCCAGGCGCCGCAGGTGGTCGAGGACCAGGTCACCTATCCGCTGACCACGGCGATGCTCTCGGTGCCGAAATCCAAGGTGGTGCGCGGCTTTTCCTTCTTCGGCGCGTCCTTCGTGTACATCATTTTCGAGGACGGCACCGACATCTACTGGGCGCGTTCGCGCGTGCTTGAATACCTGAACTTCGCCGTCGGCCGCATGCCCAGGGGCATCACGCCGCAGATCGGGCCGGATGCCACGGGCGTCGGCTGGGTCTATCAATACGCGCTGCTGGCGAAGGACAAGACCCTGGCCGAACTGCGCAGCATCCAGGACTGGTATCTGCGCTACCAGCTGACCAAGGCCCACGGCGTCGCCGAAGTCGCCTCGATCGGCGGTTTCGTGCAGACCTACCAGGTCACCGTCGATCCGGTCAAGCTGCGCGCCTACGGCATTCCGCTGATGAAAGTGGCGCAGGTGATCCGCGACTCCAACCGCGACGTCGGCGGCCGCGTGGTCGAGATGGCCGAGACCGAGTACATGGTGCGCGGCAAGGGCTACCTGCGCGGCAAGGGCGACATCGAACTGCTGGTGGTCAAGAGCGATAAGGGCACGCCGGTGCTGATCCGCGACATCGCCCGCGTCGAGCTGGCGCCCGACGAGCGGCGCGGCCTGACCGAACTCAACGGCGAAGGCGAAGTGGTGTCGGGCATCGTCATGGCGCGCTATGGGCAGAACGCGCTGGAGGTGATCCACAACGTCAAGGAAAAGATAGTCGAAGTTTCGGCCGGCCTGCCGGCGGGGGTCACGATCGAGACTGTGTACGACCGCTCGGAACTGATTCATCGCGCCATCGAAACCCTGAAGCGGACGCTGGCCGAGGAATCGATCATCGTCGCCCTGGTCTGCTTCGTCTTCCTGCTGCATGCGCGCAGTGCGCTAGTGGCGATCCTGATGCTGCCGGTCGGCATCCTGATCGCCTTCATCGCCATGCGCCTGCTCGGCATGACCTCCAACCTGATGAGCCTCGGCGGCATCGCCATCGCCATCGGCGCCATGATCGATGCCGCCATCGTCATGATCGAGAACGCGCACAAGCATCTGGAGCGCCTGCCCGCGGGGCATTCGAGCGGTGATCGCGTAGAGGCCATGATTCTGGCCTGCAAGGAAGTCGGTCCGGCTCTGTTCTTCTCGCTGCTGATCATCACGGTCTCCTTCCTGCCGGTGTTCAGCCTGGAGGGTCAGGAAGGCCGGCTGTTCTCGCCGCTGGCCTACACCAAGACCTTCGCCATGGCCGGCGCGGCGCTGTTGTCGATCACCCTGGTGCCGGTGCTGATGATGCTGTTCATCCGCGGCAAGATCATGCCGGAAGCGAAAAACCCGGTGAATCGCTTCCTGATCTGGATCTATCGGCCGATCATCGCAGGCGTCATGCGCTGGAAGAAGCTGACCATCGCGCTGGCACTGCTGGCTCTGGGCGTTTCAATCTATCCGGCCTCGCGGCTGGGTTCCGAATTCATGCCGACGCTCAACGAAGGCACCCTGTTCTACATGCCGACGTCCTTGCCCGGGATGTCGATCACCAAGGCCGCCGAGTTGTTGCAGACGCAGAACAAGATCATCAAGAGTTTCCCCGAGGTCGCCTCGGTGTATGGCAAGGCCGGCCGCGCCAATACCGCGACCGACCCGGCGCCGACCGAGATGTTCGAGACCGTGATCAACCTCAAGCCGGAATCCGAATGGCGACCCGGCATGACCACCGACAAGCTGATCGCCGAACTGGACAAGGCGCTGCAATTCCCCGGTGTCGCCAACTCGTGGACCATGCCGATCAAGGCCCGCATCGACATGTTGTCGACCGGTATCCGCACGCCGATCGGGATCAAGGTGTTCGGCAAGGACCTCGGCGAGATGGAGAAGCTGGCGCGGGAGATCGAGGCCGTGGTGAAGAAGGTGCCGGGTACCACCTCGGCTTTCGCCGAGCGCATCACCGGCGGCTTCTACCTCGACATCACGCCGGACCGCGAGCAGCTGGCGCGCTACGGCCTTGCCGTCGGCGATCTGCAGGACGTGATCGGCACCGCGTTAGGCGGCGAAATGGTGACCACCACCGTCGAGGGCCGCGAGCGCTTCGGCGTCACCGTGCGCTATCCGCGCGAACTGCGCGCCGATCCGCAGCAGATTGCGCGCGAAGTGCTGGTGCCGACCATGGATGGCGCCATGATTCCGCTCGGACAAGTAGCGAAAGTCGGAGTGGCCAAGGGCGCGCCGGGCATCCGCACCGAGAACGCCCTGCTCTCCGCCTACATCTTTGTCGACATCCGCGAGCGCGACATCGGCGGCTACGTCGCCGATGCGAAGCGTGCGGTGGCAGAAAAGATCAAGTTCCCGCCGGGCTACTACGTCACATGGAGCGGCCAGTTCGAGTACATGGAACGGGCCATCGAGAAAATGAAGGTGGTCATCCCGGTGACGCTGCTGATCATCTTCCTGCTGCTCTACCTGAACTTCCGGCGCCTGACCGAAACCTTCATCGTCATGCTCTCGGTACCTTTCGCGCTGGTCGGCGGCGTCTGGCTGATGTGGTTGCTCCATTACAACCTTTCGGTGGCGGTGGCTGTCGGCTTCATCGCCCTGGCCGGCGTCGCCGCCGAAACCGGGGTGGTTATGCTGATCTATCTCGACCATGCCTGGGAAGCGGCGCAGGCGCGCTGCGCGGCCGAGAATCGCCGTGCCGCCAGCGCCGACTTGTACGCTGCAGTGATGGAAGGCGCGGTCGAGCGGGTGCGGCCGAAAATGATGACCGTCACGGCGATCATGGCCGGCCTCTTGCCGATCATGTGGGGCACCGGAACCGGTTCGGAAGTCATGAGCCGCATTGCCGCGCCGATGGTGGGCGGCATGATCTCCTCGACCATCCTGACCTTGGCGGTGATTCCGGCGATCTACGCGCTGGTCAAGGAATGGCGCCTGCGGCGCGGTTCGGAGCGTTGAAAACTCCCGCTTGATGCCATTCCCGACCAAGGAAGGACACGCCGCCGACGGTAGAATGCCGATGAAAGCTCCCGGACCATAGACGTCCGCAGACAGGTCCATTCACCCGAGTCGTCCAACCATGACAGATTCTCCGCTCCGACGCTTCGCCGCGTTCGCCATAGCGCTGCTGGCATTCGCGCTGCCGGCAGCTGCCGAACCGCTGCGCATCAATACGGGAGTCGGGGCGCCCTACATTCAGACCGACCACAAGGGCTTCCTCGACCTGCTGGTACCGGAGATATTCCGCCGTGTCGGAATCGACGCCAAGGCGGTCGGCTACGCCGCGTCGGAGCGGGCAATGATCAACGCCAACAACGGCGTCGATGACGGCGTGGCGATGCGCATCAAGGGGTTGGAGGCCAACTATCCCAACCTGGTGCGGGTGGACGAAAAGATCATCGACAACGACTTCGTCGCCTACTCGATCCGCCACCGTTTCGACACCACCGGCTTCGACGCCCTGAAGCCTTACCAGGTCGGTTACATCATCGGCTGGAAGGTATTCGAGGCGCCGCTTCGCTCGGCTCCCGCGGTCACGCTGGTGCAGGATGCCAACCAGTTGTTCACCCTCCTCGAAAAGGAACGTATCGACGTCGTCCTGTTCGAGCGCTGGCAGGGCAACTGGCTGATTCGCGAGCGCAAGCTCCCGGCCCAGCTGCTGTTGCCGCCGCTGGTGACGACCGAGATGTACATGTACCTGCACAAGAAGCACGCGCATCTGCTCGGGCGCGTTGCCGAGGCGCTGCGCGCGGCCAAGGCCGATGGCAGCTACCGGCGCATTCATGAGCGGACACTGCCGCGGCTCGACGGTCGATGACACCGGAAGCTTCCGCAGGCGGGCAACGGCTGGCAAGACGGCTGGCCTTCCTGATCGTCCTCGCCAGTTCGGCAGTCGCCCTGCTGATCACCGCTGCCCAGCTCTATCTTGAGTTCGAGCGCGACGTCGGCTACATCCGCGAGCGCTTTACCGAGGTCGAGGAAGCCTACCTGCCGAGCATCGTGCAGAATGTCTGGGTGGTCGATCAGGCGCGCCTGCAGACCTTGCTCGCAGGCATCGACCGGCTGCCGGATTTCGAGTTTGCCGAAGTCCGCGTCGGCGGCAAGCCTTTCGCCAGCAGCGGCAAGCGCCCCGCTTCGGAGCAACTGATCCGGAAGTTCCCGCTGACTTACCAGTATCAGGGCCGGACGCTCGACATCGGACAACTGGAGGTCGGCGCCTCGCTGGACGGACCGATCCGGCGCACCTGGCAGCGCCTGTGGTTCGTGCTGCTGCTCAACGCGCTGAAGACGGCGCTGGTCGCCGCACTGATCTTCCTGCTGGTGCGGCGCATGATCACGCAGCCGCTGGAACGCATCACCGACAACGCCCGCCGCCTCGCCGCTGGCGATCTGGCTCAGCCGCTGAAGCTTCAAGAGACACGCTTGTCGCCCGGCGACGACGAGATTCATGGACTGGCCGGAAATCTCGATGAGATGAGGAAGAATCTCATGCAGCGCCAGGCCAGCCTGGAAGCGACGAATCGCGAGCTGCAAAAGGCGGTCAAGGAGCGGGAAAGCGCCCTGTTGCAGATCCGCCAGGCCCACGACGAAATCCGTCGCCTCAACGAGGATCTCGAGGCACGGGTGCGGCGGCGCACGGCACAGCTTGAGGCGGCCCATGCCGACATGGAGAGTTTCAGCTACTCGGTCTCCCACGACCTGCGCGCGCCGCTGCGCGCCATCGACGGCTTCGCGGCCATCGTCGTCGAGGACTATGGCCCCCGCCTGGACGACGAGGGCCGGCGCTTGTTGCAGGTGGTGAGCGACAGCGCCAAGAAAATGGAGCGGCTGATCGACGACATCCTGGCGTTTTCGCGCGCAGGTCGTCACGAATTGACAATTTTGCCGATCGACATGACGGCGCTGGTGCGCGAGGTCTGGCAGGAACTCGAGCCCCAACGCCGGGACCGTCAGGTCGAACTTCGTCTGGGCGACCTGCCGGAGGCCCCTGGCGACATCGCGGCGCTTCGCCAGGTCTGGCAAAACCTGCTCGCCAATGCCCTGAAATTCACCCGCAGCCGCGCGCCGGCGGTGATCGAGATCGGCGGCGAGAGCGTGGGCGCGGAAGTCCTTTTCCATGTCCGGGACAATGGCGCCGGCTTCGATCCAACCTATGTCGCGAAGATCTTCGCCCCGTTTCAGCGTCTGCACGACGCCAGCCAATTCGAGGGCACCGGCATCGGGCTTGCGATCGTCAAGCGCTTCGTCACCCTGCATGGCGGCAGGGTTTGGGCCGAGGGCAAGCCCGATGCCGGCGCCTGCTTCGGCTTTGCCTTGCCGGCCGACAGGGAATCCGCGGACGCAGCAGCCTGATTCCGCCTGCAGCAGCGATGAAGGTTTGACGGAAGTGCCGTCGCCGCGGATACTGTCAATTGAAGTCTCGAAGCGAAAATTCGAACGGCTGCGAAGTTCGATTGCTCGCGCCAAATGGTCAGGAAAGCTAGAGGAAAAATATGCAGAATCGCTATGGTTTTGGCAAGGAAGTGCCCATGGGTTTCGATGAGGCTGTCGCGCGGGTGACTGCCGAGCTGCAAAAGGAAGGTTTCGGCATCCTCACCGAGATCGATGTTTCCGCAACGATGAAGAAGAAGATCGACCACGACATGCCGCCGTACCGGATTCTCGGCGCCTGCAATCCGCCGCTGGCGAAGCGCGCGATCACCGCGGAAGCCAGCATCGGCCTGCTGTTGCCGTGCAACGTGGTGGTGCGCCAGGACGGCGCCGGAAAGGTGCATGTCGAGTTCCTCGATCCCGGGATGATGGGCCAGATGACAGACAACAAGGACGTCGCGACGCTGGGTGCGGAGGTGCAGCAGAAGCTGCGCAGGGTGATGGACGCGCTCTGACCGCAGCGCCGCCGGGCTCAGTCGGGCCGCGGCACCGCCAGCGGATCGACGCCCATGGCGAGGAAATGCGCGACGAATTTCCGGTCGAAATTATCGACGTGATCGATCAGCCAGGTCTGGATGAAACTCGAAAGGCCGTCCGCAACGTCGAAGTCCTGGGCGCGCTGCCGGAATTTCTCGAGCTGTTCCGTCAGTTTGCGATGCTCCGCCAGATGGGCTTCGATTCCGGGATAGGACAGGAGTCGCATCAGGCTTTCTTCCACCGCGAAATGGATCCGGGTCTCAATCGCCAGTTCATCGAGGATGGCGTTTGCCGCGTAGCCATATTGCTTGTCGGCCGAGCTTCTGAGGCGGTCGAGCAGATACTTGAGGTGACGATGCTGCAAGTCGATTTCGGCAATGCCGATCTCGAGTTCACCGAGTCCTTGATTGGGGTGCTTGCTGTTCACAATCGGGTGGCGACGCTGCGAAAGATTGCCAATGCTAGCACCATGGGGAATGAAAATTCCAAGCTTCGGGTGATCCGCAATCTTCAGGTCGGGTGGAGCGGCAGTCCTGCCGAGTGACTGAAGCGTTTGCGGTATTCGCGCGGGCCGCTTCCCGTCCAGGCGGCAAAGGCGCGATAGAAGGCCGCAGCGTCGGCAAAGCCGAGGTCGGCGCCGATGCGACTCAGGGGGCGCGCGGTCTTGGTCAGCCAATCGGTGGCGAGCTCGCGGCGCAGGCCGTCCTTGATCGCGCGAAAGCTGGTGCCCTCGTCTTCCAGACGCCGGTGCAGCGTGCGCGGCGAGAGAAACAGGCGGCGGGCGATCGCGGGCAGGGCCGGTTGCTCGGGCAGGGCGGCACGCAGGTGCTCGCGCACGCGCAGGCTCAGCGCGCGATCGCGGCGGTAGAGCGTGGTGATGCTGGCCGGCGCGTCGGCCAGGAAAACCCGCAACGCCGCTTCGTCGCGGCGTACCGGCAGGGCCAGCCACTCGGCCGGGAAGCGCGCTTCGAGGCGCGGCGCGTCGAAGGTATAGCGCGGCGCGAAGACCAGTTCGTAGTCGGCGGCGTGCAGCGGTGGCGGGTAGGGGAAGGATACTTCGTCGAGCGGCAGCGGATGCGCCACCAGCCACGCCGCAAGGCCGTGGATCATGCGCAGCAGCCATTCGAAGGCGAAGACGCGCCCGGCCGGGCCGACCGGCAGCGCCTGCTCCTCGCTGATGACGATTACGGCGGCGCGCCCGCTCCTTTCCACTTCTGCCTCCAGATCGTCGAGCACGACATGGAGGAAGCGCGCGATGCGGTCCAGGGCCTGTTCCAGCGTCGCCGCCGAGATCGCAGCCCGGCAGAGGAACTCGAAGCTGCCGCGGCGCAGGGGCCGCGAAAACAGCGCGAAGCCCTCGTCGTCGAGGCTTTCGTTGATCAGGCGGTAGAGCGCGGCGTAACGCGCGACCGGAATCCGGGCGCTGCGGTCGTGCAGCAGATGTGTGGCAATTTCTGCATGTTCCAGCAGGCTCTCGGGTGCCAGCCCGGCCCGTGAAACTCCGGATAGGATGCCGCTGACGAAGCCTATGGCGACGGTGGAGGGGCTTCCGGCGGACTTCCGGGAACGGGGTGATTTGGCGATCATAATGGCGAATTATGCATAGTTCTCGTCGTTTTGTGTCATGGCGGGAACGCGCCTCATTGCCTATGATGCAAACACTGCCCCCTGTCCCGGAGCCGCTGCCATGACCGATCTCAGCATTGCCGCCAAGCTGGTGCCCTACAAGCCCAAGCACAAAGTGCGTTTCGTCACTGCCACCTCGCTCTTCGACGGCCATGACGCCTCGATCAACATCATGCGGCGCATTCTGCAATCCTCCGGCGTCGAGGTGATCCATCTCGGCCACAACCGTTCGGTCGAGGAAATCGTCAACGCGGCCCTGCAGGAGGATGCGCAGGGCATCGCGGTGTCGTCCTACCAGGGCGGGCATGTCGAGTTCTTCAAGTACATGATCGACTTGCTGAAGCAGCGTGGCGGCGAGAGCATCAAGGTCTTCGGTGGCGGTGGCGGGGTGATCGTGCCGGCCGAAATGCAAGAACTGCACGACTATGGCGTGGCCCACCTGTACTCGGTGCAGGACGGCCAGACGATGGGCCTGCAGGGCATGATCAACGACATGGTGGCGCGTTGCGACATCGACATCACCAAGCGCGCGCCGCAGGACCTCAAGGCACTCGAAGTCGAGGATCGCAGCGAGCGACTGCGCAATCTGGCGCAGATCATCACCGCGCTGGAAAACGGCGCCTGGCCTGAAAAGGCCAAGAAGGCGCTGATCGAGAAAGCTGCCACACTTTCGTCGGCGCCGACCGCAGTTCCCACCCTGGGCATCACCGGCACAGGCGGCGCCGGCAAGAGTTCGCTGACCGACGAACTGATTCGCCGCTTCCGTCTCGACCAGGACGACAGCCAGAAGATCGCCGTGATTTCGATCGACCCCTCGCGCAAGCGCACGGGCGGCGCGCTCTTGGGCGACCGCATCCGCATGAACGCGATCCAGCATCCGAACATCTATATGCGCTCGCTGGCCACACGCGACACCGGCAGCGAAGTCTCCAAGGCGCTGCCCGACGTCATCGCCGCCTGCAAGGTGGCCGGGTTCGACTTCATCGTGGTGGAAACTTCGGGCATCGGGCAGGGCGATGCGGCCATCGTGCCGCTGGTGGACGTCTCTCTTTACGTCATGACGCCCGAGTTCGGCGCGGCTTCGCAGCTGGAAAAGATCGACATGCTCGACTTCGCCGATTTCGTCGCGATCAACAAGTTTGACCGCAAGGGAGCCGAGGATGCGCTACGCGACGTGCGCAAGCAGTACCAGCGGAATCGGGAAAGATTCGGCGAACGCACTGAAGAAATGCCGGTGTTCGGCACCATGGCAGCGCGCTTCAACGACGATGGCATCACCGCCCTGTATCAGGCGCTGGTGCCGCGCCTCGCCGAGCGCGGGCTCAAGTTCGGCAAGGCCGTGCTGCCGGCGGTGAGTGTCAAGCATTCCTCGGCCGGCCGCGCCATCGTGCCGGCGGATCGCGTGCGCTACCTGGCCGAGATCGCCGATGCCCTGCGCGGCTATCACCGCCAGATCGGCGAGCAGGCCACGCTGGCGCGCGAGCGGCAGTCGCTGAAGACCGCCAAGGCCATCTTCGAGGGCTGTGGCAAGAATGCCAACGACTTCGACGAACTGATCGCCTGGAAGGACGGCCAGCTCACGCCCCATGCGCGCAAGTTGCTGGCGATGTGGCCGGACATGAAGAAGGCCTATGCCGGCGACGAGTACGTGGTGAAAATCCGCGACAAGGAAATCCGTACCAATCTGATTTTCGAAACCATGTCCGGCACCAAGGTGCGCAAGGTCGCGTTGCCGCGTTTCGACGACGAGGGCGAGCTGCTCAAGTTCCTCATGCGCGAGAACGTGCCCGGCTCCTTCCCCTACACCGCCGGCGTGTTCGCCTTCAAGCGCGAGAACGAAGACCCGACGCGCATGTTCGCCGGAGAAGGCGACGCCTTCCGCACCAACAAACGCTTCCTCAAGGTATCCGAAGGCATGCCGGCCAAGCGCCTGTCGACGGCCTTCGATTCGGTCACGCTCTACGGCTGCGACCCCGATCCGCGCCCGGACATCTACGGCAAGATCGGCAATTCCGGTGTCTCGATCGCCACGCTGGACGACCTCAAGGTGCTCTACTCCGGATTCGACCTGTGCGACCCGGCGACTTCGGTGTCGATGACCATCAACGGTCCGGCGCCGATGATCCTGGCCATGTTCCTCAATGCCGCGGTCGACCAGCAGATCGAAAAATTCCGCGTGCAAAACGGCCGCGACGCGACCGAGGAGGAAGCCGAGAAGATCCGCGAATGGACGCTGTCGTCGGTGCGCGGCACGGTGCAGGCCGACATCCTCAAGGAAGACCAGGGCCAGAACACCTGCATCTTCTCGACCGAGTTCGCGCTCAAAATGATGGGCGACATCCAGGAGTATTTCGTCCACAATCAGATCCGCAATTTCTACTCGGTCTCGATCTCCGGCTATCACATCGCCGAAGCCGGCGCCAACCCGATCTCGCAACTCGCCTTCACGCTGGCCAACGGTTTCACTTACGTCGAGACCTATCTGGCGCGCGGCATGCACATCGACGATTTCGCCGGCAACCTGTCCTTCTTCTTCAGCAACGGCATGGACCCGGAATACTCGGTGATCGGCCGCGTCGCGCGCCGCATCTGGGCCGTGGCGATGAAGAACCGCTACGGCGCCAACGAACGCTCGCAGAAGCTCAAGTACCACATCCAGACATCCGGGCGCTCGCTACACGCGCAGGAAATGGATTTCAACGACATCCGCACCACGCTGCAGGCGCTGATCGCCATCTACGACAACTGCAACAGCCTGCACACCAATGCCTACGACGAGGCCATCACCACGCCGACCGAGGAAAGCGTGCGCCGCGCCATGGCGATCCAGCTCATCATCAACCGCGAATGGGGTGTGGCGAAGAACGAGAATCCGAATCAGGGCGCCTTCATCATCGAGGAACTGACCGACCTGGTGGAAGAGGCAGTATTGAAAGAATTCGAAGCCATCGCTTCGCGCGGCGGCGTGCTCGGCGCCATGGAAACCGGCTACCAGCGCGGCAAGATCCAGGAGGAGTCGATGCACTACGAGCACAAGAAGCACGACGGCTCCTACCCCATCATCGGCGTCAACACCTTCCTCAACCCCCACGGCTCGGGTGTCGCCAGCGAGATCGAGCTGGCGCGTTCGACCGAGGAGGAGAAGCAGTCGCAGCTCACCCGCCTCAAGGACTTCCAGACGCGTAACGCCGGCGAGGCGGAAGCCTGCCTGGCCCGGCTGAAGCAAGCCGTGATCGACAACCGGAACGTGTTCGCGGTGATGATGGAGGCCGTGCGCCATTGCTCGCTGGGGCAGATTTCAAACGCCCTGTATCTGGTCGGCGGGCAGTATCGGCGCAGCATGTAACAGTCGGAGCTGGCGGTACGGCGATTCAGCTGCAAGCAGTTACGGTTTCTTCTGCCTGTTTCGCCTACGCCTTGGCGGTCGAGCCGCCGCCGCGTTTGGCGTGCGCTTGTCCAGATCGAGCGTCATCTCGCGCGCCTGCGGAAGGTTGAATTCCAGCATGCGTTCGAACAGGGCCAGTCCCGCCGATCGATGAGGTTCGCCCATGTCCTGCAGTGCCAGGGCGACGGCCAAGAGCGGCTCGCTACCCAGGTACCACGACGTACTCATGTTCGCCATGGCCTCGCCGACCTGGTCGAGAAGCGCATTGGTCAAGCGCGCAACTCGCTCCGGCTCGAAACTCACCAGAGCCTCCAGGTGTTCGGCCAGATACTCGGCTCGTCGATCCTGCAATAGCGTGGGGTATTCGCACAGGGCATCGAACAATTCACGGGTTGGTCCGTCGGGCAGGAAGGAATTGCACAGGAAAATGCCGCCGAGGGCGTGCCGGACTTCCTCTTCCGACGAAGCAAGCAATGGAAGCAAGTAGATGTGGGCAAGCGCCCGATGATCCGGCTCGGACCAGAGATGAACGATGGCGTAGACCATGCCCACGCGCTGTTCGCCGGACGCCTCTTCGGTCGAGGTCAAGGCCGCTACCACAAGCGTCCGTACCCAATCCTCCCCCGGAAAGAGCGCATGGCGCACCATGAGCAGTTCGCCGCGACCCTGGGGGCCATCGTTTCCTGCTCGTCCCATGATTTCTAGCCAGTGTTGCGCATTCTCCGCACCGATCCAATGCTGAAGGTAAGCCATCAAGTGGACGCCTTGCAGGGAGCCGAGCACGGCAGGATAGGCAGTGAACAGACGGTGAAGAAAGGCTTGCGCCCGCACCGCATCGGCGTTGTTGAGCCAGCGCAGGTAGCGCCAGGCTACCGAGGCCCAAACACGAGGCGATTCGCTTCGCGACAAGTGGGCTTCCAGAATGCGTAGCCAGCGGTCGACAAGGGGCGGTGTCGGAATCAGGCAAGCCTTGGACAAGGCGGCGAGGATAGGGAAGTTGCCGGAGGGCATCTGGATCATGCCACCACGCGTCCAAAGGAGACTTTCCTTCCGTTCGCGGACGGACTTCTCTCCGGCAATGTCTTCCGATGCCGGATCGACGGAGACCAGCCAACTTTCCAGCAAGTCCAGCAGGGTATCGGGTACGGGATGTACCTTGTCGACGGCTGTCTCAACAGTAGCAGCGCAGGCCCGGCGGAATTGGGCGCCGGCATGGCCTTTCGCAACAAGTTCTTCGATCAGGGCGTAGATCGAGTTGCGGTCGTAACCTGCTTTGCTGAGA
>Ga0172380_10006814_pt1 | contig 13098 bp, 12 predicted proteins | sample Leawe162metaG_FD_119747 | JGI IMG/M metagenome (GOLD analysis project Ga0172380, IMG submission 119747) | Leachate microbial communities from a municipal landfill in Southern Ontario, Canada - Leachate well 162 metaG | ecosystem: Engineered > Solid waste > Landfill > Unclassified | place...
CTCCTTGCAAGCTTTTTCTGTCCCCAGTGGGTCTAGCGGATCTCCATATCTACCCAGCCCGATATGTTCAGCCACATGGAGACAAGAAAGGGAATGAATTGAGTTATCATCAAAAGGCAACTCAATGATGCTTCCCTTAATTGAAGTAAAATTATTCAACTTGGCTTCTAGCGGTCTTATATCTACAAATTTTACATTGGTAATTGTTGTTAAAAAACTAACTAAATTTGTCTGCGAACCAACATCCACATGATCTGGTGTTTTAGATTTATATATCCTATCAAAAGCCCAAACACCTTGATAAAAATATTGCGGATCAAATTGAGTCTTCTCTGTCTTGTCATTGATTATCGGATGTAAATCTAATAACTTTATTTTTTGAGATCCATTAATACTAAAATATTTCACACAATCAATACAGAAATAAAAATATCTTGGAATTACCAATAAAAAATTTATTGGATCAATTATTGGACACATCAAGCGATAAACTAAACCGCCTAATTTCCTGCCAAAATTCCTATTATCCATTTTTTTAAATTAAACAATTATCAAAAACTTCTTTTAACATACTATTTCTTTTCTCTAAAGAAAATTCCTTCTTAAGTAAATCCTTAGAACTCTTACCCATATCTGTCAATAATTTATGACTATTTTTTAATTTAATTATTATTTCAACGGAACTGTCTATCATTTTTTCATCCAACAAATCTTCTCTCGCCATACTTCCCGATGGAATATTTTTTATACCATATTTTTGGAAAAGATGATTCGTGCTACTAGATTCAGGAAAGGACACAAGGAAACCATTCTCACCAGATTTAACCATTTCATTATTAGCAAACACATCCGTTGCGATAATGGATAAATTATAATTCATCGCGTCTAAAAAGGCCAACCCGGGACTTTGATATCCTGGGTAGAAAAATACATCCGATTGCAGAAATATTTTTTGAAATTCTTCATAAGGCAATATGTCTTCATAAATTTCAACTTGCGGATCATTTTTTAAATAACCGAATTCTTTCGGAATCCTACTCCTTAATATTACTTTTAGATTTCCATCTTCTTTTTTCAATTTTTCAAAAACTTCAATAACAATTCTTCCGCCTTTTGAATAAAATTCTCCTTCACCATTATAATTCACACTTGTAACAAAAAGTATTGTAAAATTTTCGTGCTCAATTTTTCTTTTTTCGATGTCATCAAAACTATCTGTTTTATTAAGACACAAATGAATAGGCACTATTTTTTTCCTCACATCTTCTCCAATTTCTAAATTTTTTTCTAATGAGAAAGCGCCTGCCACTGTCCATGGTATTATATATTTTAAATTTTTCTGCCTCAATACTAATGGCAAGATATATTTTGCAACTTTCCATAAATTAAAATTATGCGCTATTAGGCTAGTGGCATGTTCAAATTCTAAAACCCAAGAAATTGGAGAATTAAAAAGCGATACCCCATCGCAACAATAAATGATATCAATTTTGTTCTTTCTAGCAACTCTAATTATTTTTTGATTCTTTTTTACTTTAGCGATAATTTCAAAAAATAAGCTAGATGATTTTTCAAAAATAAAATCATCAAAAAAATCATCCAGTGTAAAATACTGATACCCTTCCGGTGGATCATTGATAAATTGTTTATACAATGAGTGACTGCGTTTTTTATATAGCGTAAATAAAACTTTTTTCATTTAAAAATCTTGATTAATTTCAACAATACGATTACCATCATTCGTTTGTATATTTGACTTAATTATTGATGCTGGCGTTGGCGCGTTATTTTTAGCATATCTGCTCCAGATAAATACTGTATATAATCAGCATCATCCTCTGTCGAGCTAGAAATAATAAGCTTGCCAATGCCAAAAATGATTAACCATGCAAAAATAATATTATTTAGCACGAGATAAAAAAGCTTATAAATTATTCTTCTTGGAATTTTATACTCTCTATAGTAAACAACTTTTTCTTGTATTTCATCAATACAAATTATATTAGAGCTAAAAAAAGAAAGGATCAGCGTTAAATTTTGAATAATTGAACCCTGAACAATAACATTACTTGAAAAAAATAATTTTAAGCTTTTTAAGCTTTTTAAGCGATTATACCAATTATATTTAACTCCGAGTTTTCCATTTATATATGGATCCAAATTAAAAAACGCCGATTCAAATTTACCCCTAAACACATCCACTGGCAAAGTACACTGTTTAGAAAAAACCGATGATTGGCAGCTAATAATATCATTAGAAAAACGACCAAAAATAAAATCCTTAATGGCTCGCATGCCAAACAAATAATAATCTTCCTCTCCTATATAGCGGTATATAAATAAAGAATTAATAAGAAGCAAAAATCCATCTATTTTTTGCATAAAAGGATAAAATTTCCTAGCAGTAATAAGATTGTTACGAACACAAAAATAAAAACGACTTGGAAGATATCCACACTTTATTGGATGGGAATATTTAACGGTAATTATTTTTTTTACAGAAAAAAACTGCCGAGCTCGATTGAGATATTCCGTATCATCATGAAGCAAGAAAAGATGAAACATAGGGAAGCCAATTCTTTCCACAATTGATCGATGAAAACAGCCATAATGAAAAAGAAGTATCGTTGGGTTTATTTCTGTTTCCTCAATTTGATTAAGCGGCTGAGTTATTACCATAGGAGAAGCTTCGTCAATGAGTGTTTCAATTAAATTTTCACTAACAGGCAAAGCATCATTATCTGACATAATAATCCATTCGTATCCTTTTTCATATGCATAGCGCGTTCCAATATACTGTCCACCGCTTGAACCATAATTTTCTTTTGTTCTCAAAACAATAACCGGGGGGAATTCTTTTTCGATTTCTTCTTTTGTCCCATCGTTTGAAAAATTATCCACAACAATAATGTCAGGGATGAGAGTTTGTTTTTGCAAAAGAGAAAGAGTTTTCTTTGTAATTTCTTTTTGATTGCAGGTAATTATTATTAATCCTACGGTGTTATTCTTTATTTTTTCCATATTCTAATTCATTAAATAATATTAATGCATTTTCAAATGCCTGATCCATATTATAATATCTATAATTCGCTAACCTTCCAACAAAAATCACATCCTTCAATCCCATTGCTTCTTTCAAATATTTTTCAGTGATTTTTTTATTTTCATCATCCAATACGGGATAAAACGGTTCTCCGTCCCACGTTGGATATTCTTTCGAAATAGCAGTTTTATCAGAAATTTCGTTTAAAAATTTTTTATACTCAGTTATTCTTGTAAATTCCTCTTCATTCGGATAATTTACCTGTGCAACTGGCTGAAAATCCCTTTTATCCAGACACTCAAAAACTATATTTAGAGATCTATATTTTAATTTTCCAAACTTACAATCAAAAAATTTATCAAGCTGAGCAGAATAAACAAGCAAATCACATTCTAGCTCATTTTTTATTTCAAAATAATCCGTATTTAATTTTACAGTTACATTTTCATGAGAAAGCATTTTTTCGAATAGCTTGGTATATCCATCCACTGGAATTCCCTGAAATTTATCTGTAAAATATCGATCATCAGTATCAGTTCTAATCGGGATTCTTTCCATAACAGATCTGTCCAAATCTTTTGGAGACAAATCCCACTGCTTAACAGTATACTTCTTGAAAAAATTCTCATACAAGTCCTTTCCGATTTTCATCAAAACAGACTCTTCTGAATTCTTTGGCTCTATTATTGTTTTATCTCTTTTTTCATCTAAAAATACTTCCACTTCTTTTTCTGTTATAAAATTTTTATCAAAAAATTTATTTACCGTGTTTCTATTAATCGGAAATTCATAATATTCTCCTCCAACTAGACTGAGAACTTTGTGCTCATAAGCATTAAATGTTGCAAATTTATTTACATATTTCCAAACATCCTCATTGTTTGTATGAAAAATATGTGGCCCATATTTGTGAATTGTTATTCCATTATCATCTTTATAGTCAAAACAATTACCTCCGATATGCTCTCTTTTTTCCAACACTAAAACCGTCTTGCCAGAAGAGGCAAACCTTTCCGCAAAAACACAACCTGAAATTCCAGCGCCAACTATAACAACATCGTACTTAAGCATATTTTTTTATTATATAACGTAAATTAAAAATATCAACAATATAATTAATAATCATGCCTATGAGTATTGCCAGCACAGAAACCACATTGAGCTTTATCAAAATCAAAATATATATAACATAGAAAAGTGTGCGGACAAAGAAAAGCAAGAGCCCCCAGAAATACGTTTTTTCACTATGGACATTTACAATATTCGCATAAAAAGAAACGAAAAACTGCAACGCGGCAATAACACTAAAGAGAATCAGTATTAAAATATCAGACTTATATGCATTTCCAAATAGTTTTAAAATAATAAAACCGCCTATAAATATTGCGGCCGTAATAGGAATCATGCCTATTACAAGCATCCTGTCTATTTTTTTTAATAATATATTCTTCTCCTCTATTTTTGCCACCATCGCAAAAAATACATTCGTTATTATTGAAATAAACTGACCAGCTACAAGAATTGTTGCCGCATAATAAGCACTATAGATACCCAATTCCTCTGTTCCAAAATATTTATTAACCACAAAACGATCTCCATACCCCATAATAATAGCGACTAAACTACTGGCAATAACAAATCTTGAGTATTTCAATAGTTTTTTTATCGAATCAATATCTGGCTTCTCAAAAAAATGTTTCAATTTAAAAGCATACACGATAGAAACAAATAATCCTGCAACAATAGCAGAATAAATCAAGGATAGATAATTTTTTAATACAATATATAAAACAAAAAAAATCAGTGCTGTTATAAGTGCTTCAATACTTCTAATTACGGACTGTAATTTGAAAAAATAAAGACCCTTAATGATTCCGTCAAAAAGTGTCTTTAAGGTAAGCACGATACTAAAAATAATAGCTATAAATACAAAGCTAGATTTAGCAGAAAAAATATTACTTACAAATTCCACATTTAAAAAAACAGTTGCCGCCACTATCAGTGTCAGCGTTCCAACAAAGAATACAGCGCCTGAGAGTAACCTCCTTGTCTCATTTTCATCTTCTGCTTTGGCAATTTTTCGCAAAACTGAAACATCCATTCCAAATATCATTGGGATTATAAAGAATTGAGACATCAAAAGTATAAGGTTATATTTTCCATATTCCACTGGGCCCAAAAATCTTCCAGCAAAAATATTCACTACAAACATTATTCCTGCAGCCATCACTCCACCAAAAAAACTCCATGAAAGATTTTTTAAAAACTCCCGCATTTTCTCACTCATCTCGTGTCCAAAAATCCGTCGATGAACAATTTCGACTAACAGAATTAATTTATTTTTTAATTTTTTAATCATCTATAATACCTCTAACTTTTTATTTTTTATAGCCCCCTGGCTTTCTCTCATACCATTTCTTGAGACTCTCGATGCTATCCCGCAAAGTTTTTTTGGCTTTCCATTGAAGGATTTTCCGAGCGCGACAGAGCGAAAATTTCAATAAAAATTATCCGCCGTTACCAGCCTGACCTTTGCTTCCGGATATCTATTTTTGAAAGCCTTGTTGATAGCTTTTTGCTTATATTTTATTTCCACTCCGATGAGTTTACCATTCTTTTCCAATACCACATCAATTTCAGAACCCTGTTTTGTTCGCCAATAGTAAAATTTATGGTTTTTATCCAAATAGCTATCCTGCTTTATTAGTTCGCTTATCATGAAATTTTCAAAAAGCGCACCTTTGTCAGCTCTGGCATCCAAATCAGAGAAATCCTCAATTAGGGCGTTCCTGACTCCCGTGTCATAAAAAAATATTTTGGGAGATTTTATAATTTCATCCCGCTTATTTTTTGAATATGGATATAATCGAAATAAGATAAAACTTTGCTCAAAAATTTCAATATATCTCTTGATCGTGCGCTGATCAGCCTTTAAGCTGTTTGCTAGCTCGGAATAGTTTATTAGATTGCCAATTTGAAAAGCCAATAATTTGAGCAAATCTTTAGCCATTTTTTTATCCTCAATCAAATTTAATTCCAAGATATCCTTAAAAATCAAACTGTCCGTAAAATTGAGCAAATATCTTTCGTCATTTGGATTTTTGATCAAATGGGGATATTGGCCATAGATCAAAACGCCTTTTAATATATTTTTTATATCAAATTTATACAATTGACCTTTGGATACATATTTTTTGTCTTCAGTTATTTTTTCAAAGATATTAAAATTCAAATCTTTTTCAATGCCCTTTTGATTCAAATATTCGGAAAAAGTTAAAGGGAAAATATTATAATCGATTTTTCTACCCGCCAAACTTTCCCCCGTTTTATTTTTTATATGGAACGAGGATGAGCCGGTAATAATTATTCTTATATTTTCCAATTGATCATAAATTATCTTTACAGCCCTGCCGGGATTATCCAATAAATGAATCTCGTCTATGATAATTTCTCTCGTTTGACTATTTATCAATGTTTTATATGTCTCAATATCATATGTTTCCAGAATTTTTTTAATCGGCTCATTATCCACCAAAAAATAATCTCCTTCTGGAAATATTTTTTTGACTATAGTTGTTTTCCCAACCTGTCTGGAGCCAAGCAGAATAAGTATTTGTTTGTATTTCTTGAAATGTTGGCTTATTTTGGCATCAAGATGTCTTTTCATAGAAATATATTACTTTTTAAGCATCTTATGATAAAATAGATATATCTAATTATACATAACAATCTATTCTTGTCAAGATCCTTGTTTCTCATCTCCCATACCCTGCCGGCTTTCTCTCATACCATTTCTTGAGACTCTCGATGCTATCCCGTAAAGTTTTTTTGGCTTTCCATTGGAGGATGCGCTGGGCTTTTTTCGGATTGGCGAAAATTTCAGCATACTCGCCCTTCCGCGCTGGGCCTTTTTTCTTGGCCATCTTCACCCCGAAAACTTTTTCCACCTCGGTCACGATTTCTTTGACCGAAAAACCGCGGCCATTGCCCAGATTGAGGATCTGGCTTGATCCACCTTTTTCCAGATAAGAGAAAGCCAAGAAATGTGCGATTACCAGATCTTCCACGTCGATGTAATCACGAATAGGAGTTTTATCTCGCGTTTTGACAGTGGGACAGGTGTAGAAAAACGGTTCGATGTTCATAGCACCCCGCACCGCATTTTGCATCAAGAGAAGCGACGGTTTTTTACTGTCGCCGATGAGACCGTCCGAGGCCGCCCCGCAAACATTGAAATAGCGCAGGATGACATATTTAAAGTTATGCAACTCACCATACCATTTGAGCATCTTTTCCACTAACATTTTTGATTCACCATATGGATTGGCAGGATCTTGCGGATGTGCCTCATCTACCGGCAGATATTTCGTTTCGCCATAAGTGGCGCAGGTGGAAGAAAAAATGATATTTTTAACATTTGTTTTTCGCATCGCTTCCAGGAGATTGAAACTACCCAAAACATTATTTTCAAAATACAACTCCGGTTGTTCCATTGATTCATTAACCGAGCAAAGAGCGGCAAAATGCAAAACGGCCGTAATTTTATATTTAGCAAAGATTTTTTCCAGGTCTTTCTTTTTCCGTAAATCACCCTTCTCAAAATGAAGCGTTCCTAGCTTGGCCATAATCTCCATTGGTTCGCGCCACCCATGCAACAAATTATCGAACACTACGACTTCGTATCCTTTTTCCAAAAAAAGTTTCACCGCGTGACTACCGATATATCCCGCGCCACCGGTGACTAAGACTAATTTATTTTCTCCTTTCATAAGAATGATATTTGCTTTTTTACTATTTATACTTTGTTTCTGAAATATTCTATCGTCGGTGCCAACCCATCTTCCAATTTTATCTTCGGCTCCCATTTCAACTCTTTTTTCGCTAAAGAGATGTCCGGTTTTCTCTGTTTGGGATCGTCCATCGGCAATTTCTTGTAGACAATCTTGCTTTTACTTTCCGGAATCATTTCCAGCACTTTTTCCGCCAGTTGTTTAATGGTGAATTCTTTCGGGTTGCCGGTGTTAACCGGGCCGATGAAACTTTTTTTACTGTTCATCATTTTTATCATCGCCTCGATCAGATCATCTACATACTGAAAACTTCTCGTCTGTGAACCATCGCCATAAATCGTGATGTTTTTATTCTGAAGGGCTTGCATGATAAAATTGGAAACCACTCGGCCGTCATTGGGATGCATATTCGGTCCATAAGTGTTGAAAATTCGAATGACCTTAATTTCCAATTTATGTTGACGCCAATAATCGAAAAAAAGTGTCTCAGCGCAACGTTTGCCTTCATCATAGCAAGAACGAATCCCGATCGGATTGACTTTGCCCCAATAACTCTCTGCTTGTGGATGAACTTCCGGATCGCCATATACTTCCGAAGTGGAGGCCTGCAAGATCCTAGCTTTGGTCCGCTTGGCCAGTCCCAACATATTGATCGCGCCGTGGACGGAAGTCTTGGTGGTCTGCACCGGATCGAATTGATAATGGATCGGGGACGCGGGACAAGCTAAATTGTAGATCTGATCCACTTCCACATACAGCGGAAAAGTCACGTCATGTCTCAATAATTCAAATTTTTTATTATCCAGTAATTCTAAGATATTATCCTTGTTGCCCGTGAAAAAATTATCCACACACAAAACTTCATGCCCGTCTTTGAGCAAGCGACGACATAGATGCGACCCGACAAACCCTGCGCCGCCTGTCACTAGAATCTTCATAATATTATGTATTTTAACAGTTATTATCTACCTCCCCATTCTATCATCTCCCACGCTTTCATTCAAATAGCTGCGTAGATCCTTCTTTTTTGGAACGATTCCGGCAGTTTGACACCCGAGAGTCGAAGTCATATAATTCAACTATGGACAAGGACAAGAACACAAAAAAAGAAATGACCCTGAATGACCTCGCGGAAGTAATGCAGGATGGTTTTGCCAGTGCTGAAAAATCAACCGATAAGAAGATTGAGAATTTGGCCCTGATGGTGGCCAAGGGTTTTAATGATGTGAATGAAAGGATGGATAAGAGATTCAAGGAAATGAATGAAAAGATGGACAATGGATTCAAGGAAATGGATGAAAAAATCGATAAAGGTTTCCATGAAGCCAAGTCCGAAAGAGAAGATATTCGCGCCGATATTAACAAAAAAGTTGACAAAATTGAGCACAACACCCTCACCTACCGAGTGGAAAAACTGGAAAAAAAATTCGCTTGATGCAAACTTTCAGCTATTTGAAATATGAACGAGAGTATGAACGGGTGTATCGCCTGTTTTTTCTTAAAAAACTTTCAACTTCTACCATTCCAGCCACTGTTTACCTCCGGATTGTGACTTGTGATATAATGTATATATGCAAAAACTCCAATCCCTGACTTTTTACAAAAACCCGCTTTTCATCCTCGCTTTGATCTTGGGTGCATTCTTTCTGAAAGGCGTTTTTTTGGCGGCCATTTTTCCGATTTTCGGCGGACAAGATGAATCAAGGCACTACAACACTGTCCAATATCTGGCCGAACCGGCAGTCAAAAATTGGGAGCGCGACGCGAAAAAAGTCGAAAGAGACAAAGACCACATTGAGACCTATGGTTTTTCGGACGAAATCCGCCGGACAGCCGTGGCCACCGACACGGATGTTTTGCGCGGTGACATTTTCAACACCATCAACTTTTCCGACAGCTACATCGGAGAAAATGAAAATGCCATCACCTCCAAACAGTGGATGCCGTATAATTATAATTTGAAACCTGAAGTGGTAGGCGGCAGCCTTTATCACAAAGTCGCGGCGTATATAGAAAGATTTTTAGGACAATATGATATCCTCACAAGATTTTATACCATCCGCATTTTTTCCGTCTTCTTGGGCACACTAGCCATCTTGTTTTTCTATCTCACCGCCAAAACGGTCGGCTTCTCGGAAAAGAATAGTTTGCTCCTCAGCGCCATTGTCGCCTTCCAACCGAAGCTGGCTATGTATTTTTCCAATATCAACTATGACGTCCTGCTCATTCCAATGTTCTTCCTTTTCACGCTGGCCGGCGTCCTTGCCTTGAAAGACGGCCTGAATTGGAAGAACATATCATTACTCCTCATCGGAACCACAGTGGCCATAGAAACAAAACCGACCGGTTTCATCCTTCTAGCCGCCCTCATTGCCCTCATCGCCTTTTTTCTCTATGAAAAAGTCCGCGAAAAAGATTCCCGCCTCCGTTATGCCATCTACTTCTTGTGCGCTTTGGCCTTTGCGTTTTTAGTCATCTATCTGAAAAGATATCTGTCGACCGGCGGACAATCGCTGGGCGAAATATTATCATCCGTCGGCGACTATCTTTCCAAGAGCTTGTCTTTCGGCCGGTTCGGCCTGACCGAAAGGACCTATTGGGGCACGCTCGGCTGGACCAACAGCCTCCTTCTGGACAAAGCCGTCGAGCTTCTGAAATATCTGGAAATCATCGCCCTTGTCGGTCTCGGGTTTTTCTTCTTCGGCAAAAAAGAAAAGCCGGCCTATCTGCCGGAAAAAAAATATATTGCCTTTCTGTTCCTGATGGCAGTCGGTCTGCAACTGGAAATCCGCGCCGCCGATTGGAGTATGTTCAACAGCTTGGGCCGGATCGAACTCGGCACCCCCGGGAGATATTTCCTGCCGAACCTCGCGTCCCATATCATTTTGATGTTTACGGGTTTTGGCACGCTCCTCAGCTACCTCAAACGCGAACACTATTTCGAAAAAATTCTACTCATCGGCCTCTTGGCGATGTTTTCCCTTTCGCTGTATCTGATTTTTGATGTAATCATCTATCGCTTTTACCTATAGCTATGGAAAAAATATCCGCTAAAAAAATATTCCTCGCCGTCCTCGTCATATTGCTGGTGATTATTTTCGGACGATTCATTGTCAATCTATCCTTTCCGGAGGCTGGTATAAATCTGCAAAAAGGCGCGATCATCAAATTGCAACCGGAAAGTTCTCTGCAACAGAAATTCACCGCCACGCGTGAAGGTCTTTCAAAAGTCGAGTTCCTCTTGCGCTCCCCCGGCATTGCTTTTGAAAAAAATGATCGAGTCGAAGTGGAAATGGCCGATGAAACATGTCAGCACTCTTTGCGAAAAGGAGAATTGAAAAGCCCGTTTTTGGCGTCGGACAATCTGTATGAATTCAATTTTGAAAAAATGACTGACTCGAAAGACAAAACCTTTTGCTTGGTCGCCACTTTTAAACCGACCAAATCCAGCGCCAAAGCCATCCAATTCTTCACTCTTGGAGAAGAAGTCGGCCAGCCGCTTTCTCTCCGCCCGGTCTATCGGAATCAAAATGTTTGGCAAAACCTCAACGAACTCGACCGACGCGTTTCCCAATACAAGCCGTGGTTTTTGAAACACTATTTCCTCTTGGCCATATCATTGCTTTTCATCATTCTTTCCATCGCTTCCGCAGTGGTCTTAATCATCCTTTAATTCCAAAGAAAAAAGGCTGCGACAAAGATGTCACGGCCTTTTATGATCTTTCAATCTCATTTTTCAACTACCCTTGGCACGAAGCAGTTCTACAAGACGCCTGATACCGCCTCTACCGATGAGGTGATGGAAAACACCCACTCCGCTGTCCTGCGCCGCTGTTCCGAGACGGATCAGTCTGCCACTTTGCAATCGCCACAACAATTTTGTTGGCTTAATATTTTTTTTCATAGCCACGCCTCATTTCGAATCAGCTCATTGTGGAAATCCGCTTAGGGACTCTCAGCCAAAAAAGATTTCTGTACGTCAAATTATTTCTTTTTTGCCGTTTGAGTTCCCCCCTCCATCGTCTAGACCCTCTTTTCGCCATATTGCCTCCCGTTAAGTTGAGTTTTAATATTTTTAAAAAACTGTCCCATCCTTTGCCCTCACCCTAGCAAAAACAAGGCGAAAAAGCAAGAATCACACTAATCACAAAAAAACTCGGCCTAAGCGCCGAGTTTTTAAATTCAGTGTTAATCAGCATAACCATGTGAGAACCTGCCTGCCGTGGCAAAAAGCCGAGCTTTAAGTAATGGTCTTTTTACGTAATCGAAAAGCTTGGCTTTAAATGCTGCTCCTGCCCGGTTCCAAAGTTGAACTTTTCACTCTCACTTAAACACACGTCGTCTAAAGTTCAACTTTTTTCGCAATTTTATTTTATTCTAAGAGCTAGTTCTGATAGTATTCTTTATACCACTCCACCCAATTTTTGATGCCTTTTTCAATTCTGGTCGTCGGCTTCCAGCCGAGCTTCCGAAGTTTTTTGATGTCAGCCACAGTCGTCGGCACGTCTCCTAGTTGCATCGGCAACATCTTTTTCTTGGCCTTCTTGCCCATATGCCCTTCAAGCACTTCGATATAGCGCATCAGCGTTTCTTCTTTGTCGCCGCCGATATTCATCACGCCATAACCCTTGCATTTGTCCAAAACAGTGAGCGTCCCTGACACGATGTCGTCGATGTAAGAAAAGTTACGACTCATACGTCCTCGATTGAAAACATTGATCGGCTGATCCTTGGCGATGGCATCGGTGAAAAGGAAAAGAGCCATATCCGGCCGGCCCCACGGTCCGTATACGGTGAAAAAACGCAGGGCGGTGATATTTAGGCCGTAGATATGACTATAGACATGGGCAATGAGCTCGTCGGATTTCTTGGAAGCGGCGTAAGGCGAAATTTGCGTGTCTACGGGGTCAGTTTCAGAAAATGGCACTTTAGTGTTTTTGCCATAAACCGAAGAAGAAGACGCAAAAACAAAGTTTTTAATTTTATATTTTACCGCCGCCTCGAGCAAATTCAGACTGCCCATCACATTGACATCGAAGTAGAGTTTCGGGTCGACCAAGGAATAGCGCACCCCCGCCATCGCAGCCAGATGTATGACCTTATCGATCTTTTCTTTCTTGAAAATTTTCTCGATCAATTTCGCGTCTCGGATGTCGCCGCGATAGAGCTTGAACTTATAGCCCTTCAAAAACTTTTTGATGCGGGCCTCTTTCAAGGCCGGATCATAATAGTCATTGAAGTTATCGATCATAACCACTTGATCTC
>Ga0172380_10006815_pt1 | contig 13098 bp, 14 predicted proteins | sample Leawe162metaG_FD_119747 | JGI IMG/M metagenome (GOLD analysis project Ga0172380, IMG submission 119747) | Leachate microbial communities from a municipal landfill in Southern Ontario, Canada - Leachate well 162 metaG | ecosystem: Engineered > Solid waste > Landfill > Unclassified | place...
ATACTTCTGAGTTACTCGAGAAGTATCTGAAAGAGCAATCTCAAAACCTAACACCAGAAGAGAAATTTTTTATTGAAATATCGATACAGCTTAAAAAATTCAGAGAAAAAGCACGGGAGGTTATCTCTGCCGGAACAGAAGAATCTATCTCCGATAAGGATTTTCAATTATTTGCAGACACTAATCAGGTTTCTGATAGTATTATTGAGACAATAGTTGCATCGATAAAAAATAGTAAATCTTTGTCTGAAAGACAGATTGCAATATATGGGTATCATTCAGACAAAATCGAAGCTCGACTTAAAGATAGTTTCTTGGATGAAAATTCCTCAGAGGGTAATCTTGAGAAATAGGATTTTGTACAAGCAAAATACCGCTCCACATTGGGGCGGTATTTTGCTATGATACATATATGTCATGGGCTTCAAAACGACAAGCTATATACCTCTCTATTGTCCTTTTTATTTTTGGATTACTTATTTTCTCGATTTTATATCCTGTTTTAAGTAAGGCGCCATCATGCGTTGATGGTATTAAAAATGGTTCTGAGCTTGAGATTGATTGTGGTGGTGTGTGTTCACGGTTGTGTTCGTCACAAGTTTCTGAGCCTATTGTTGTGTGGAGTAGGGCATTTCCTGTTGTTGGGTCAACGTACAATCTTGTCGCATTTATCGAGAATCAAAATCGTACTGCTGGGGTGGAAAAAGCAACATATGAATTTCGTGCATACGATACAGAGAATCGCTTGATTGGACGACGAGAGGGAACAACCTTTATACCACCGAATCAGCAATTTGCTATTTTTGAACCTCGATTTGATGCGGGGCAAGCATCAATACGAACAGTGTCATTTATGTTTACGGGGCAATCACTATGGATGAAGAAAAATCCAACACTACAGACATTGCCACTTCGTGTAGGAGCAGTAATTTTAGGAGGGGAGGAAAATACTCCAATACTTACCGCACAAATGACGAATGATTCTATTTACGATATGCCGGCATTTGATGTCGTTACTATTTTGTATGATCAAGATAGAAATGCAATTCAGGTGTCAAAGACGCACAAAGAAGAATTACGTGCAGGGCAAACATCATCACTTTTGTTTACATGGCCACAGTCTTTTTCTACACAGCCAGTCGTATGGGATATTTTTCCTATGATTAATCCTTTTACTGTTGAATTATAATTTCTCATGAAATCGCGTTTACTACAGATTGACTGGTTTCTCGTCTTATTTTTGATACCGGTACTTGGTGCGGGGCTTATCACGATGAGTTCATTTACCGAAGAAACACCCTTTTTCTCTCATCAGTTATTGTGGATTGCAATTTCTTTTTCTGCATTATTTATCCTTTCGTATTTTGATTTTCGTTTTTTGCGTCGAACTGAGATTCTAGTAGTTCTCTATTTATTTTTCTGTTCACTTCTTGTATTGCTTTTTTTCTTTGGACATACTTCAAACGGAGCTCAGAGTTGGTTTTCTTTTGGAGGATTTTCATTTCAGCCGTCAGATATGATGAAGCTTGTGCTTATCCTTATGCTTGCAAAATATTTTTCTCGACGACATGTTGAGATTGATAATTTCAAGCATATTGTGATTACGGGGCTGTATGCGCTCGTTCCATTTACACTTGTTCTCTTTCAGCCAGACTTTGGTTCAGCGATGATTATCTTTTTTATCTGGTTTGGGATGACACTCGTTTCGGGGCTTTCTCGTAAACACCTCTTACTCGTTGTCGGTGGAATGGTAGTAGCCTTTGTGTTTTTCTGGATGTTTGTTTTTCAGCCATATCAAAAGGATCGTATTATGACGTTTATTGATCCACTTTCAAATATTCAAGGTGCAGGGTATAACGTATATCAATCAACAATTGCTGTTGGGAGCGGGCAGGCTCTCGGTAAGGGGGTTGGTTTTGGTACACAATCTCGTCTTAAATTTTTACCAGAATACGAAACTGATTTTATTTTTGCCGCATTTGCAGAAGAGTGGGGTTTCGTCGGTGTGGTACTTCTCTTTATATTACTTGGACTTATCATGTGGCGAGTCTTGCGAATCGCACTTCTGGGGGCGACAAATTTTGAAATTTTATTTGGTATAGGACTTGCGATTTATTTTATGAGTCACTTGATTATCAATATCGGTATGAATATCGGTGTCATGCCAGTCACGGGTATCACACTGCCGTTTATGAGTTATGGAGGGTCTCATCTTTTGACTGAATTTATGGGGCTTGGTATTTTACTTGGAATGAGTCATTATAGGCGGGTGGCACATAGAGATGATATGCGTAATGAGTTTCTCGGTATTTAGGAATAGGGATTAATTATCTAACACCATCTACTTCGTTACAGATTCCGGTTGCTCGGTCAATGTAGATCAACTACACCTCTCTCGCACTCCTCATCCGTGCCTTGTATCTGGTGTCATATAATTAATCCTCGTATCTCATATTTCTCAAATGTTATTAATATATGCAAACAAAAATAATTGACGGTAAAAAAATAAGAGACGAACTGCTACAGGAAATAAAAAATGATGTTGAAAAACTTCCGTTTGTTCCTGTGTTTTGCGATATTCTTGTGGGGGATGACCCTGTGTCCGCTTCGTATGTTCGAATAAAAGCAAAAACTGCCGAATCAGTAGGGATTAAATTTCGTACCGCAGAATTTCCAACTTCTGTTACTACTGAAGAATTAATTACAGAAATAGAAGCATTGAATCGAGTCCCTCATATGTGCGGTATTATTATTCAACTTCCGCTTCCGTCTCATATTGATACACCACGAGTGCTCGATGCGATTGACCCTAGTGTTGATGTTGATTGCCTGCATAGTCTTTCTAGAAAAAAGTTTTATGAAAATACTCCAACGTATCTCTATCCAACAGCACGGTCATGTGTGTATCTTATAGAAAAATACATTCCTGTATTAAAAGATACTCATGTTGTTGTCGTAGGGCAGGGGGTTCTCGTGGGAAAGCCCGTTGCTCATATGCTCCACTCTCTTGGCGCGAATGTTTCTGTTATTGATAGTACAACAGAGAATCCTCATGATATACTGCGTTCTGCACAAGTAGTCGTTTCTGCTATTGGAAAAGGAAAATATATCACCAAAGATATGCTTACACCTGGTGTTATGGTGATAGACGCAGGAACATCTGAAGAAGGTGGAAGCATTATCGGTGATGTTGATTTTGAAGATGTTCTCCCAATTGCTTCTTGTATCACACCTACGCCAGGTGGTGTCGGTCCTGTGACTGTCGCAATGCTTTTATCAAATGTAGTTTTGTCTGCTCAAAAAAAATATGAATAACGAAATTTTTATATCACTTTTTTCTTTCGCTCACCGTTCATCATTTATTGATGGATTGATTGTGTTTATGGCAAATGGGTTCGGGTATCTGATGATTATGATCGCAATTCTTTTTTTGTATATACATACAGACAGTCCATTTGTGTGCACTCGACCTTTTTCTGGTTTTACAAGACGTGCGAAGGAAGTGCTTCGAGTGCTTGCTTCTGGTGGTATTGCATGGGCGAGTGCTTCTATCCTAAAAGAGTTTATTGTGACACCTCGGCCGTTCGTACTCTTTCCTGAGATAACCCCTCTTTTTATTCATGGTGGTATGGACTCGTTTCCGTCTGGTCATGCAACATTTTTCTTTGCGCTCGCCACAGCACTCTTTCTCTCTCATCGTCGTGTGGGGATTCTCTACTACGGGGTAGCTCTTGTTGTGTGTTTTGGAAGAGTTGCAAGTGGGGTACATTTTCCTGTTGACATACTTGGTGGTGCATTGCTTGGTGTAGGTATTGCCCTTTGTGTTGACATCTTTCTTCGACGTTTCAAGGCGTAAATCTTTCCTTGCTATTTTGGGGTAAACTCTATAAAATAAGCACATTATACATATTTTTTGTATGCAATTTTGTATACAAAGATGCTGAAAAGTAATTATATTTTATGTTAAAAACGAGAATTACAGCGTTGCTGATTATGTTGGTCGGGTGTGGAATTGGTTTTTTTGTATATACGTCTGAACACGCATATCGTACAAATACCGAAGGAGTTTCTGAATCAGTTATTTCAAAATATCCATTCAAGCTCGGACTTGATCTTTCTGGTGGAACACATCTCGTGTATCGTGCTGATGTCTCTCTTGTCGCTGAATCAGAAGTGAGAGATTCAATGAGTTCTCTTCGTGATGTTATTGAACGACGAGTGAATATTTTTGGTGTATCTGAACCAGTTATCACTGTTCAAAATGGTGGATTTTCAAATGCAGGTGAAGAACGTTTGATTGTTGACCTTCCTGGTGTGACCGATGTAAAAGAAGCGGTTGCAATGATTGGTCAGACTCCACTCCTTGAATTTCGTACAGAAAATCTTGGTACAAAACCTCAGGAGCTCATCATGAATGAAAAAGGGGAAGTATCTATCTCTCTCGATTCTCAATTTATTGCAACAGAGCTCACTGGTCGGTATCTCGACAAGGCAATTCTCGAATTTAATTCAACAACAGGCGAACCAACAGTCTCACTCCAATTCGACGCAGAAGGTTCAAAACTCTTTGAAGATATTACTCGTGCAAATGTAGGGAAGACGGTTGCTATCTTCCTCGATGGTGAGCCTATCTCAATGCCTGTAGTAAACGAAGCAATCTCTGGTGGTAAAGCACAAATTACCGGTGCATTTACCCCACAAGAAGCAAAGACACTCGTTGGTCGTCTCAATTCTGGAGCACTCCCTGTTCCTATTGAACTTATCTCTACACAAACAATAGGTCCATCTCTCGGTGTTGAAGCAACACATGCGGGCGTGCGAGCAGCTCTTGTCGGTTTTCTCTTTATCGCACTCTTCCTTATTTTCTGGTATCGCCTTCCTGGGCTTATCGGTGTTGTCGCTCTCTCGTTTTATGTTGCGACAATTCTCGCGCTCTTCAAGATTATCCCTGTGACATTGACTGCTGCGGGTATGGCAGGGTTTATTATTTCTATCGGTATTGCTGTTGATGCAAATATTCTTATTTTTGAACGCATCAAAGAAGAACTTCGTGCGGGTCACTCTATCGCTGATGCAATCAAAAATGGTTTTGGTCATGCATGGTTTTCTATTCGTGATTCAAACTTCTCAAGTATGATCACTGCAATTATTTTGTTCTGGTTTGGTACACCACTCATTCAGGGTTTTGCATTAACGCTTCTTCTTGGTGTGATTGTATCTATGATCTCTGCACTTTCTGTAAGTCGATTGTTCCTCGTTGCACTCAATATTACAAAGACAACAAAATACACACAGTTTCTTTTTGGGTCAGGATTTAGCAGTGCTAAAAAATCATAAAGTATATACGATACTTTATGACGTTACAAACTTTATAACTTTCAACTACATTATATGTTTATCATCAAATATAGAAAAATATTCGTAAGTATCTCAGCGATTCTCGTTGCACTCTCTCTTGGTTCACTTATGTATTTTGGTTTAGATTTCGGTATTGATTTCCGCGGAGGTTCTCTTATGGAAGTGACGTATGAGGGGGTTCGTCCAGAGCAGGCAGTCGTTGAAGCTTCACTCGAAAACCTTGGGTATGGAGGGTCTCTTGTTCAGCAGATTGATACTGACGGATATAGTATCAAAACTCGCGCTCTTACCGAGACTGAACGTCAGTCTCTAGTTACAGCACTTGGGACAGAAGCAACAGAAAAGAGTTTTACTTCTATCGGCCCATCTGTGGGGGCAGAACTTGTTCGTAAATCAATTCTCTCGTTTATATTGGTATCACTTGGAATTATTTTCTTTATTGCATTTTCATTCCGTAAAGTTTCAAAACCAGTATCATCATGGAAGTATGGTTTGATTGCAATTGTTGCACTCGTACACGATGTTGTTATCGTCTCAGGTATCTTTGCTTTGATGGGACATTTTACAGGGGCAGAAGTTGATACACTCTTTGTGGTTGCAATTCTCACAGTCCTCGGCCTCTCTGTTTCTGACACGATTGTTGTCTTTGATCGTATTCGAGAAAATATCCGTGCGGGTATTTCTGGTTCATTTGAGGACACTGTCGGGAAAAGTTTGGGGCAGGTATTTACACGCTCTGTCGCAACCTCATTTACGGTGATTGCGGTACTCGTTTCTCTTGTATTTTTCGGTCCTTCAAGTACAAAAACATTCTCATTATTGCTCGTTATTGGTATGTTCTTTGGAACATATTCATCACTATTTCTCGCGTCACCGCTTCTTGTATTTATCCAAAAAGGACAAAAGCATACCAAAGAATAAGTACATATGTAAATTATTTCTATCAAACATACCCCTAGGAAACGAGGGGTATGTTTGATAGAATGGGCTATATGTCTAATCATCATACGCACGAAAGTCACAGTCATAATTTTATCAACAAGCATACCGCACCTGCGATTTTGCTTCTCGTATTGGGATGTTTTACCGCAGGGTATTTTCTTGGTCAGTATCAAGTGTTTGGAAAAACAAAATCTTTCAGGTCAGAAAAATCATATATGCACAGTGACTATATGATGTCCGAATACCCGTATCGACCTTATTAATCATTAATTAATTTATTTTTATGTATATCATTTTAGGAATTATCGGTGTCTTTGTTTTGTATTTTGTTTTCAAGTATAACAACTTTGTCTCGCTCAAAACTCGTGCAGAGGAAGCGTGGGCAGATATCGAAGTTCAGCTCAAGCGTCGCTATGATTTGATTCCAAATCTTGTGAGTACTGTGAAAGGTTATGCGACTCATGAACAGACAGCATTTGAAAAGGTAACTGAAGCTCGCGCGAAAGCGATGTCTGCACACTCTATGGGTGAACATTCATCAAGTGAGAAAATGCTCGGAGGGGCACTCACAGGGCTTTTTGGTATTGCCGAGGCGTATCCAGAATTGAAAGCAAATACGAATTTTATTGAACTTCAACGAGAACTCTCAGATACTGAAAACAAGATTCAGGCCTCACGCCGATTCTACAATGGTAATGTTCGTGCACTCAATGAGAATATTCAAATGTTCCCAGGCAACATAATTGCAGGGATGTTCAAATTTATGAAAATGGAATTCTTTGATATTGATGATAATGGCCCAGAGTCGAAACCTGTTGAGGTGAAGTTTTAATAATTAATTAACTTAAATTATATGGAAAAACTAAACATAGAAAATAAGAATTTATTTGTAGAAAAAATTAAACAACTAGATTCTAAATATAAAGATGAATCAATGTTTCCAGCAGGCAAGATAGAGGAAATTACTTATTCTGATTTAGGAAAGACAATGGGTATTAAATTGACTGGTGATGTGCCTACTAATTTTCAACCGGCAGAAATTGTTATTGTTCATCCTGAGTCAGAAAAAGATGGTTGGATCGGAAAAGGGAAACTAGGTTTTCTTCTTGGGGGTAAGGGTGTAGACATAAGTAAAATACCACTAGGAGAAGAATCTATTAAAAATTTAAGAAATATATACCAAGAATATACAGGCAAAGAATTAAGAGAGCATATTAACATGGAAAGTAATTTAAACAGATTGGCTATAATGGGTTTATATAATGAAATAGTAGAAAATAGTAAATAATCTATTTAATTTTTTAGATACATTTTATGGCGGAATGTATGATGACGGTATTGATACATATAATTTAAGATAATTATAAATTTATGAAAAACAATTCAAAGTTGAATACAGTTTTACTAATGATTATTGTTATTCTACTCGGTGTTTTGTTGATAATGCTTTTTGGAAAAAGAAATGTAGGTGTTATGGTTCAAGATAAAAATGTTTTTTCTAAAACTACAGAAAACAAAAAAGTACCTGTTGTAGAAAATGAAGAATTACAAAATTCTAATCCTGATTACAAGGGGATACGAGCAGTTATGGATAATGCAGAAATTATTAATAAAATTGTTGCTACTTACAAAAAAGATTCTGGTCTTAAAATATATGGATGTTCAGCATTACCTGCTAAAAACGGAATCATAGATTACAGATATTATGTTGCCGATGATGCACCAATGCTTGCTGATAAGGCAATTGATCTTTATGAAACAAATGGAGTTAAGTCTGGATATTGTGTAATGGGCGGTGTTCTCCCTGATAAGGTTGATAGCAGATGTATTGACATTGAGTCAAAAATGAAAAGTTGTAAGGTTCTTTATGATGCCCCAACGGTTTTTTAAAATATTTCAGTAAAATTTATGGCAACTCTCTATACTCACCAATCTAAAAATGTAGCAAAAACGTGGATGCTGATGAGCGTGTTCTTTATCATTGTTATCATGCTCGGCTTTGCCTTTGCTCGTATCTATGACAATGCAAGTATTCTTGTTTTCTTTGTTATTTTTGCTGTTGCGATGAATATCATTGGATATTGGTATTCAGATAAGATTGCATTATCAATCGCGGGTGCTCATCCTGCAACGCGTGAGAAATATTTTGACCTGTATACGACTGTCGAAAATCTAGCAATTACTGCAGGGCTTCCACTTCCACGGATATATGTCATCGAAGATCCCGCACCAAATGCATTTGCAACTGGTCGTGATAAGAATCACGCTGTGGTAGCAGTGACAACAGGGCTTCTCGGTATGATGTCAAAAACAGAACTCGAAGGTGTGATTGCGCACGAGCTTTCTCATATTGGCAATCGTGACATGCTCGTGTCTACGGTCGCTGTGGTTCTCGTTGGATTTATTTCTATCGTCTCTGATATGCTGATTCGAATGTCATTCTTTGGTGGGAGTCGAGATGATAATCGGGGCGGGGGAGCACTTGTGATTGTCGGTATCGTGCTTTCTATTCTTGCCCCAATTTTGGCAACGCTTATTCAGCTCGCAATCTCACGTAAACGTGAATATCTTGCTGATGCATCAGGCGCGCTCCTTACTCGCTATCCCGAAGGTTTGGCATCTGCACTCGAAAAGATTGGTGCCTATAATCATCCAATGATGCACAAATCAACTGCAATCGCGCATCTCTACATTGCCAACCCATTCGGCTCAAATAGTGTCGGACGAAAAATGGCACACCTTTTCTCAACACATCCTCCAGTTGAAGAGAGAGTTAAGATTCTACGGAGTATGTAATTCCGAATTTTGGCGGAGGGTAGGAGATTCGAACTCCTGATGGTATTACCCATACACGCTTTCCAAGCGTGCGCACTAGACCACTATGCGAACCCTCCTTTTTTATCCAGATACCACAAAACCTGCCCTATGGCAGGCTTGTGGACTGTGAACACTATAATAAGCATATTCACATACTGAAAAGAACATCTGGATGCTATCATACTAAAAATTGAGAAAAATCTCCACTCTCTATTTTTGTGGTACTATAGAATAGTTATTATTATGAATACACAAAAGAAAAAAATAGTTATTCTCGGAGGAGGGTTTGGGGGTTTGTATGCATACAAAGGACTCTACAAACATTTTTCTCCTCATGAAATTGATATTACCATCGTAAACCGTACGAATTATTTTCTCTTTACACCACTTTTACACGAGGTAGCGACGGGAAGTATCGCACATCATCAGGTAGTAGAATCACTTCGTCAGATTATTTATAAAACAAAAGACACCATGCATGTCGCAGATGTGCTTTCTGTTGATTGTAATAAGCAGGTCGTAAAAACAAGTATCGCAGAACTACCATACGATATTCTTGTTCTTGCACTTGGGGCAACGACCAATTTCTTTAACGCTAAAGGTGCAGAAGAAAATAGTTTTGTATTAAAAGATTTACGTGATGCTATCAAACTCCGCACGATGCTTATCGAATCATTTGAAAAAGCATCTGAGATTAAAAATGAAGCTGAACGGAGGAAGGAACTTTCTTTTGCTGTGATTGGTGGTGGGGCAACGGGGGTGGAACTTGTTTCTGAAACAGCCGACCTTTTTCTTGATACCTTTTTAAAATATTACAAAGGTTTGATACAACCATCTGATATTTCTTTGTATTTGATTAATGCAACACCAGAAATTCTTGGCCCGTTTCATCCTCGTTTGCGCAAAAATGCACTCTCTGTATTACGTCACAATGGGGTAAAGGTTATGCTCGAAACAACAGTCAAAGAAGTTCGTCCGGACGGACTCGTTCTCGGCGATGATTCACTTCTTCCTGTTCGTCATTCAATATGGACTGCTGGTGTGAAGCCAAATATTCCAGACTTTGCTCATCCTGTAATGCAAGATAAAAGTGGGAGGCTTACGGTCAACTCATATTTACAAGTTCCTGATTGTCCAAATGTATTTGTGCTTGGCGATATGGCAAGTGTGCTCGGTAGTGATGGGCGACCATTACCAATGCTCGCGCAGGTTGCAGTGGGACAAGGTCTCCATACGGGAGAAAATATCAAACGCTTACTTTCAAATAAACCACTCATTCCATTTCGATATGAATCAAGAGGAGAACTCGCATCTCTTGGTCAGTGGCATGCCGTTGCAAATATTAAAGGATTTCGATTCTCAGGTGCATTTGCATGGTTCCTCTGGCGTACCGTATATCTTTTTAAATTCTTTTCAAAGTCAAAGAAAATAAAAATCATGGTTGATTGGACAATAAATTTATTTTTTCCTCGTGATATTACGAAAGCGTAGAGTTTTGATTTATGAAGAAACATACACATCAGGGATCTGTCTGGGATACAGAATATCGGAATCCAAAGTTAGTGACAAAAAATGAAGGTCCACAAGCTGATACACTTCGATTTCTTAAATTCCTAAAAAAAGAAGAAAAATACCCTGTCACAGGGCGAGCTATTCTTGACCTTGGCTGTGGGACGGGACGAAATGCAAATTATCTCGCAGAGGAGGGGAATAGTGTGATTGGAATTGAAATTTCAAAAACTGCACTTGGTCTCGCAAAAGTCCGCGCGCAAGCACACGCACTTTCCGTCGATTACCGACTGGGAGATATCGGTGCACCGTACGATATCGCTGATACCTCTATCGATATTGTTCTTGATGTGACATCATCGAATTCACTTGATGAAAAAGGTAGAGCGGTGTATCTCAGAGAAGTATCACGCGTCTTAAAGAACGATGGGTATGTTTTTGTCCGTGCACTTGCAAAGGATGGGAATAAAAATGTAAAGAATTTACTTAAGCAAAGCCCCGGCAAAGAATACGATACGTATGTGTTAAAAGAGATAGGTCTTACCGAGAGGGTATTTAGTAAAGAGGATTTTATAGCATTGTACGGGACGTATTTCACTATTCTTCACCTAGAGAAGAAAGAGAGTTATTCAACATTTAATAATCGAATTTATAAACGGCACTATTGGCTTGCCTATATGCAGAAAAAATAAAGTAATACTTGTTTTTTGTACCAATTTCACTCATACTATCTGATATGGAACACATGAAATCTGGGCACGATCTCGAAAGAGAAGAAAGTCTTTTTGATCAAAAGAAAAAAGAAGGATGGGAAGAGAATGGTACATTTGGTGACTATATTATCCTCACCAAAGGAGAAGACAGATTACTCTTTGATGAAAAGAATGATTCAGTCTATCACGCATATCCTGTAAAAGAAGAAGAATAAAATAAAACCCATACAATGTATGGGTTTTATTTTATTGACTTAATATGTATTTTGTGATATAATATACACAAATTAATATACCGAATATGAACGAAATAATCAGTTTTTTGAAAGACAATGGATACGTATCTGAAGTACGTATCTACGAAGATACCCGTCATGTAACACGTATTCCTACGGCTGATATGCCTGATGCTGTATCGGGGTGGATGCCATTTTTTACAAATTTCCTGCAGTCGCCAATACTTATCGATCTGCATGAAGATAATGTGAATGGAGTTGTTAAAAAGGATTTTCGTAAAGAGAGACGTGCATCACTATATGAAAAAGATACTGCACTGTATCAATTTTATGAAAGCAACAAACTTCATGCGAGCAATATCTCGTACACACTGTCTATTCTTAGTATGGTACACGAATCTTGTCCAGTGAATACTGTACTTAAAAAAGAGTTTGATGAGATTGTTGCTACTGTATGTAGTGACCCTACTACACATGTTGTTGATCGGTATGTTGTTCTTTTGAATAATGCTGAAAAACTCAATGTGGTAAATCGCCTGACAAGATATGTTGAAGATGTGTTACTCTCGTATTCACAGATGAAGCGTACCTGTTCGTAAGTTGCCCTAAAAAGCCCGCATATAATGCGGGCTTTTTTTATGGTGTATTTTCGGTATAATACACCCATGATACAGACTCCATTTGAGAGCGCATACTCAAAATTAAATACAGCCCAAAAAGAAGCAGTTGATCATATTGATGGACCTGTTATGGTTATCGCTGGTCCAGGAACAGGAAAGACTCAGGTGCTCGCACTTCGTATTGCTCAGATTTTACAAAAAACTGATACAAAAGCAGATAGTATACTTTCTCTTACATTTACAAATTCCGGTGTTCGTGCGATGCGTGAACGACTCGAGGGATATATTGGTGCTGATTCACATGCAGTTGGTATATCTACTTTCCATAGTTTCGCGCTGACACTTCTTGAAAAGTATTACACACTCCTTGATTTTGATGTGATGCCTACACTGCTTGCTGACGATGAAGCAGTTTTTTTAGTAGATGAGATTTTGCATAGTCACGACTGGAACCATATTCGTCCACGAGGGAATCCAACTCAGAATTTTGGTGATCTAAAACAACTTATTTCTATTTTAAAACGTGAACGCATCTCGGTGGATACATTTTTATCTCATGTGCTTGGGGATATAAAAACACTACAGGAAGACCCTGAGAGTATCTCGACTCGTGGTCCAAGTAAAGGTTCACTTAAAAAAGAAATCGAGAAAAAGATTGATTCACTTGAAAAGACACGTGAGGTTGTAGAATTTTATCGTTTCTATGAAGAGGAAAAGAAAAAGCGTTCACTTCTTGATTATGATGATGTACTTGAGCAGGCAGTGCGTCTCGTTGAAGAATACGAAGATGTTCGAGCTGATATTCGAGAAGAATATCTGTATGTTCTCGTCGATGAACACCAAGATTCAAGTGGTGTTCAAAATAGTTTTCTCAAGGCTGTCTGGAAAGATGTTGAAAAACCA
>Ga0172380_10006816_pt1 | contig 13097 bp, 28 predicted proteins | sample Leawe162metaG_FD_119747 | JGI IMG/M metagenome (GOLD analysis project Ga0172380, IMG submission 119747) | Leachate microbial communities from a municipal landfill in Southern Ontario, Canada - Leachate well 162 metaG | ecosystem: Engineered > Solid waste > Landfill > Unclassified | place...
TAGTATGAGATATTTTGATCATAATTTCTTTATAGCCTCCATAATAAATGTTATAATAACTGTTACGACAATATACACAATAATTATAATTGGAAAACTTTTAGGCATTAATCCCCAACCATAAATCATTGATATAAGACTTCCACCTATTCCTATTATAAAAACTGTTAATAAAAGAGCAATGATAATAATGATTCTATTCATTTTTTAATTATCCTTTCCTTATTAGCTAGTTTAATAAGTTTGATAATAGCATCCTGCTGTTTTCCTTCCTTCCTTATTAATCTATCATAAATAGTCGGTTTAAATACATGTTTCATAATTTATTCTCCTTTAATATATTTTTCTATACGGTTAATAAAATTAAAATACTCTTTGTAATACAAAGTATCTTTTGAATATACATTACAAACTCTATCTTTAAATTCTTGTAAAGTTCCTTTATAACATCCACAAATTACTAAAGTTTTTTCATTATTAAAATATATAGTAGTTTGTGATTTTCTTGAACCAATATTATCTGATACTATTCTTTGAGGATTACTTTTAAAATCAGAACAACGAGAACAATGAGATAAATTAGAAGAATAAGAACAATCAGAACAATGAAATAAATCAGAACAATTAAAACAATAAGAACAATAAAATAAATCAGAAGAATCAGAACAATGAGAACAATTTATTAATGATTTAGAATTCTCAATTGCTTGTTCCTCAGAACAATTTGCTTCATTCCATTTATTATTATTTTCATCAACCCAATAATTATTTATTAATTTCATAATTTATCCTCCATTTAAATTGTTAATAATATCATCTCCTAATTCTTCTTCTAAAAGATTAATAATTTCTTCTAATTCATAATCAAATTCAATAATATGCATACCATTTTCACACAATATTTCATTTTCCAATTTTAACCTCCAATAAAACATCTTCTTTATAATTATAGTATAGAAATTTATCTTCATTGTAAATATATATTCCAACACATGAAGCAGGTAATAATTTATCTATTATTCTTTTGACAGTGTTTCCAGAATTAATAAAATCATCCACTATCACATATTTTTTAATTTCTGCTCTTGTTCCTTCTATATCACAACCATGAGATAATTCTTCTTTTCTAACACAGATAATAGGCCATTTATACATATATGATAATGGATAACAAATTCCAGCACCGGAGTTACCAGAAAAAGCTATTGCATCAAACTTTTTCCTGAATCTAAATATTTTTAATCTTTCATTAGTTCTATTTACTGTTCTAACTAATGAATCAGGATTAAATATGTTTGATAAATATCCACTATGAAAAATAGTTACTGGTTTCATAATAAACCTCATTAATATTTAGATATTCCTAAGACTTTAGAATTATTTTGTCTTAAAATAGACAATGCTTTTTTAAGCATATTACATGTGTCAAACAATGCCTGAATTTTACTATCAGTTGAAGAATTATAAAATATAATTTTATACATAATAAACTCCTCTTTAATATTTAGATATACCAATATTTTTTTCATATTTATACAACCATATAAGATCAGATATAAACATATTATAATCTTTATTAAGATATTCTAATTTATGCTTAAGTTTAATATTAATATTATAATAAACTATTCTATACATAATAAAAACCTCCATAAAGGATTAATAATATTAATTAAATATAAATGATATCATTATGATATCATTTTACCATGTGATACAATACTGTATATCTCATAGGAATAATATAGGAATATGACTTCATCCTATTATCAGTAATTAGGGAATAAGTCCTGAATGGAATATTGTAATCCTTATAATCCAATAGGGAAATATCCTGCATTTCCTTCTTGATTATAGGTTTATCCTTAATGCCTAAATGCAGTTTTAGCATGAAGGATATACGCTCACCTTGCAATATCTTAGGTCTTCTGTCTTTATAGTATAAGGGTAAGATATCATTATACATTTTGAAGAATTGTGAATCAGTATATGTTTTAGAGATAGGTTTTAATGTTCCATCTATATACCTATTCTCAATTTGTTGTTGTTTCTTTATTGGTATGTAATCAGGGAGACTATGATAACCTTTGTATGGAGTTAAATCTACAATATTATAAGGTTTTTTCTCATCAGGGTAATATGGAGATATGAAATTATCCTCTTTTGGAATATCCACATGGGATATCTTCTTTTCTATGATCTGTATATCCTTATTCAGATCACCAGTATTATTTACTTTTTTACTTTTTCTCAATAAATAAGTCTTTTTATATCCATATTTCTCTAATATATCAGTCATAATTATCTCCATATCGTAACTTAAACAAAAGTCAAAAAAATACCCTATAAACTATGTTTTTGAAAGTCGAAAAATTAACTAGTTGATATTATTATATATTATTTTTTCAATATTCAAAAAAACAGATTATTTTCTAAGGACTATTTTTTATAAGTGTGTAATCTATTACCATTTGATCATTTATATAAGTTACAGGAAATCAGTTTTTCAATTTTCCTGTTTATAAATTCATATCTATTTCTATCAGTCGATTTTCTGGAACCACGAAGACCTGCAAAAACATGTTTAATCTCAAAAAGAAAATAGAACATAACATAAAAAATAATCCTGAATAAAAAGAATTAAGAAAAGAATAAGAATCCCTCAGTGAAATTAATCACTGAGGGATTAAAATGTTACTTTTTGGTATCACATTCCTTTTTTCTTGCTGTAAAAAGATTAGTGATTTTACACTTCTTTGTTTTTCTGTCATAGTTTTTGCATTCAATGCATTTCATTATTTTATCTCCTGTTAAAGGTTTTAAGAAAAGAAATTGTTTCTCTACTTATAGACATAAAAAAAGCCTGTATCTAATTAAAGATACAGGCTTTGAAGACTACTTATTTGTTGATTTATTTCTCTAAATCACAAAGTGAAGGACTACCTGCTTTTAAATCCTTAAACAGATTGCAATCATTGCAATCTGTTTTATCACAGGTAAAACAGTTATTTTTAAAATTTAAAATTGTATCTACAAACATCCTACTGTCTTTGTAAATTAAGAGGATAATTGTTTTATTCATATTCTTTTCCTTTCATTTTACAGGTTAATATTTACTAACTTAATGGGGAGGATATTTTCTATATCCTCCCGATAAATCAGCAAATTACTTAATCTTTTTCAGAGCTTCACTGATCTTGTCTTTGCGTTCTATCCTCTTCTGTTCAGCACGTTCGACGGCTGCCAATTCCTGAAGCAATCTTGCCTTTCTCTGTTCAGCGGTCAATTTCTGTTTTGGATTGGAACATTTAATAACGATATGTGCATTTTTATTGCCCACCTTGAATGTCCTGACAAGCGCAGTTTCCGGGTGCACCGTCAGAAGATTTTCAGCCTTTTTGCTGATGTAATCAATCTCAGATACACCGTCGAGAAAAGAATCATTGTATTTCTCAGTCAGCCAGTTCTTGATAGTTTCAGGTGTCAATCCCAGTGAATTATCCGGGACGTTCTTGGCTATATCAGCAAAGAAATCGCTGATATGATTCTTTTGAAAATCAATCATTTCCTGAGTAAGGACCATGCCAAGTTTTTTATAGGCATCAATCCTCTTCTGAATTGGCAGATTGTTAATAAAACTTACTACATCCATCTCCTGTTCTTGTACTTTACTCTTTTCCATAATAATCTCCTTATAATGTCCTTTACGAACTGAATAATGTTAATAATTATAATAGTTTAATTAGCTAGAGTTATTAACAATAATGTGTCAATATCTCTTTTTCTGTTTGACAACGTTTCGATGATGTCTTCTAATTTTTCTGTCAATACTTCAATAATGAAGCCCCTCTTACTTATGTATCTTATTGAGTACATTTTTTTTTCCTGTACTTTGTTTTTATCTATCATGATAATCTCCTATAATGTCCTTTACGAACTGAAATTGTTAATGTTTTAAATAGTTTATAATTAGTCTGATAAATTAACTAATAAAGAAATGCAATAAAAGTCAATGCATATATCCATATAAACAAAAATATTGCTGATAAAATTGTTCTGACTAGCATGATTTTTATCCTCCCGTTTATTTTAAAATTGCAAATGCGTCTACACGAAAAAGAATTCTGTTAATTGCTACATCATCTAAATCCTTATAGTAAATTGAAAAGGAATTTTGCCATGTTTTAGAAGCATATTCCCCATTTGTAAATGTAATTAATCGCTGTAGATTTAATACATTGGATTTAAAATGTATTCTTAAATGTTCTCTTTTAAGATTGCCATAAATATCCTGAACAAAACCCCTGGACAGAAGTTTATCTTTTAATTGATTTATAAACGAGTTTCTTTTTTCCTGTTCTTTTTTCATCATGATTTTTGCCTCCTACTATAATTATTAGACTACATTTTCTCATATCACAGGTAGTATGTCAAGCATTTATTTTGTAAAAGTTTCTTTACAATCTCCACAATTTAAACATATAGTTTATATACTGTTTTTTGAACTGTATAATTTATAGATAGTATAGAAAGTAAATAGTATATATAGAAATTAAATAGTACAAGATATATACTATATAACATATTGAATATATTGTGAATTGTATAGGGAATAGATAGTACACAGTATATATAGTATAGGAATTGTACAATAAATTCAACTATATAAAGAATATATAGTATAGAATATATACTATCTATGGAATTGGTATAGGAGCTAGATGGTATAGAGCCAGGATAGTATAGTTTATGTACTATATAGGCATTGTACCGTATAGGGAGTGAAGCATCCCCCACCAACCCCCTCTTCAAACTTTTTCTATTTTTTGACTCGGGCTATTAATCCTCCTTCACCCCACAATTATTTTCACTTTACCCCTTGACAAATTTATACTAATGATTATATTATAATTTGGAGGAATTAAGTTATGAAAGTTCTATTTCCAGATAATACTATAAGGAATTTTAACTGTGATTCTGATTTCAAAGATAAAGGAAAGATAAGGGAGATTACTAAACCTTGCCCATTTTGCGGTAAATTTGATACAATATATATTAATGATAACCATTTTGGTGGAGATAGGGTTATAAGATGCGAAAGATGCAATGTCTTTATAATAAATAAATATAAAGAAAACTATGATGATATTATAAAAAGATGGAATAATAGATGAAATATCTAATTATTTCTTCTTCTTTTGAAGAAGCAGAATTTTATATGAGGAATAATAACTTGAATCGTCTAGATTGTAGTTATATTGGTGATAAATATAGACTTCTTGGATTAAATCTTAAAAAGTATACTATTGTATTTACTGGAACTTTCTATAGGAGAAATGATCTAAAAGAGATAAAATGTATACTTTATTGTAGAGATTGTAAAGAAAATATTATTTATGATGATGATGGAGAATTAAGATATTATAATAAAAGATCTTATAATAATAAAGCATCCTTAGCTGATATAATATTTGAGATTTGGAATAAAGGATTACTTTCTAATAAAATATGATGTTCATAGGTAAATATAAATGTCTTAAATGTGGTTATAGGTATTCACATGAAGTAACTCCAATACAATGCCCAAAATGTGGTTGGTTATATTGTAAATGGTTTAATTATGAAGAGTTGAGAAAAGAATTTATTAAGATTGATTATAGATGTTAATTTCCGAACTTTTTACTTAAATTGGGGTTAGGTGATAAAAAATTTTATAGGATTTTAAGAAAAATGCATTTTACCCCTTGACAAATCTATAGTAATGATTATAATAAAAGTAAGTAGGTATATTAATGAATAAAATACTAGCTATTGGTGGGGCAGTTATTAAAACTGCCAGAGAAGAATTGCTGGAAGTAATAAAGACTAAAGATATCAAGATGTTAATTCATAATGGTGGTAGTCTGTTTCATGACTTCCAGATTGCTACTGATAAGAGTTTAGTTGGAACTTCTTATCCTTTAACTAAATTGCTTGAAGATTATAGTTGTAATAAGGAAGCAAGTAAATTAGTTTGGAATTATTTAGATGGTAAAAATGCTCCTGAAGGATCTATTACAAGATATTGTCAGGATAATAATATTAAAGTATTGATGTTTACTGGATTAGCTTGTGATTTCTGGCAGTTATATGATTTTAGATGGTCTATTATAGGCAGAACTACTTATACAGACTTCCAAGAGCTTACTATGATAATGTATAATCCTTTTCATTATATTCTTCTTGGTTCAGCAGTTATTCACCCAGAAGCTTTTATTAAAGCTATAGCAGTTGCAAGACCAAAAGAATTTAAAACTACAGTAGTAGATTTTAAAGAAATGTATAGACCAATGACTAGAATAGTTCCTTATGGTAAATATTATCAGATTACTCATAAGGAATTTTTAACAAAATGGTTAAATGGAGAGATAAATGTATGATCCTAAGCAAGTAGAGAGAATAACCATACCCTGTAAATTCTGTGGAACTGAATTGGAACTTATGAAGGTAACTATTGAATGTGCGTTTGATTTTAGTATAAAATGTCCAAAATGTGGATCATTCAATAATTATAGTTCTATTAAAGAAATAAGAAAGTTAAAAAGTGAATGAGGAATAAAAATGAAAAAAATAAAGATAATTAGTAAATTTTATACTGAGGACTTGGAAAAAGAAGTTAATGAATGGTATAGACTCAACTGGACAAAGATAGAAGATGACAAAATAATGTATTCATTCTCTGATAAAATAAATATTATTATAATTGAATATATAGATAATGAAAACAATTAAAGACTATATAATTTATAGAGAATTTACTGTATTTAGATATAAAGTTGGATTTACTGTATCAGATAATGCATTTCAAAAAGAATGTAAAAAGAAAAATATAAAAGAATATAAACCACTAATATCTGAAAATAACGGAGCAACTACACATTGGATAACTGCTGGAAATGGAGAATTTTTATCTATTATTGGTTTTAATGAAAAAGATCTTAAAAGAAATAATTTACCGTGTTTAGTAGATATGATAGCACATGAGTCTTTTCATGCTATTACTTTTATGTTAGATCAAATTGGTGAGCATAACTGTAGTGAAGAAATGTATGCATATCATATTGGTGAATTAGCTGGTTTTTTAATGAATGAGATTATTAAATATTGGAAGAATAAATGAATAAGACACGATTAAAACTATTTAATTTTATTGTATATGATTTATTTAAACATAATAAGTGTGAAATACCGCCTTGGTATTGTAAGATAATACATTGGATTTTATTTCCTATTGAATCATTTAAATATAGTGTTAATGATTCAATCTATAATTTTTGTACTGATATCTATACTATTCATAATCAAAGAATAACCGGTAAATTGATAAGAGAAATAATAATAAAATATTTGGATGATAAGATAATAAATGAATAAGTGTGTTTCTAAAGTGTTATATATACTTAAAGATAAAGAATTTGTTAATTCTGCTAAAGTTGGCGATGAGGTAGAAATTGTCTTGGATAAGACAGTGTTCTTTCCAGAATCAGGAGGACAGATTGGTGATACTGACTATTTATATGGAATAGGCGGAAATAAATGATAAAAATATATTGTAATAACTGTGGATCGTTAATTCAAGAATTAACAGATTTAGAAGTAACTAATAAATTGAATGAGATACTTTCTTATATAAATATAAGTGAAGTAAAACATCTTAATTTTTTATGTAATGATTGTAAAGAAATAGAAATAGAAAAATAAGTATATATTTGCAAATAGGTACATTTATAAGTACTTTTTGTAAATTATAACTATTTTTTAAGACAATATCTAATCCATAAGTCCCTAACGTTGGCAAATTAGATAGTAAACCATAAACAATCTAAACAAGAATACAAGGGTCTTGAAGGGTGAATTAACATCCTTAATAAGGGGCTGACCTCAATCGACTGTTATCTTTAACAGTGTAATGAATAAGCAGGATTCAATGTGGTATTATTTTATCACCAAGCTGACAACTTACTGTGCCTGATATACTTGTATTTGATTTTAAAAGTCTTACACCACTGTGCGCCCTTAGAAGGTTTAGAATACATATAGTATCTATTAAGATAAACATATACAATATATTGTGGAGGTATATTATGACTTGGAAATATAATCATTCTATACAAGCATGGGAATTATATTATAATGGAGATAAATATTGGGTATATGATGATGATAGTGGAATTAGAATATTATCATCATATCCATATGCTATAACTGATCAAAAGTTCTGTTCTATAGATCAAGCTAAGAAATATATAGAGGATTATTTAGGAATTACAGATGAATAATATTATATTATTTAATGAAATATTAAAATCACAAGGTAAAAGATGCTATTATTGTAGTAATTATATTAATGATATTACAATATCTAGTATGATATATATTAATAATATACCATATATTGTATGTAATAATTGTGTAGAAGATCTACAAGATCTAATAAATTGTCAGGAAGATTAATTATATGAATCTGTTTCCAGAAAGTATTAAAATAGGTGGTATTAATCATAAGGTTGAGTATTCAAATAAGTTTTCAATAGGAAGTACAAGTGTTGGATTTTATTATACATCACAACACAAAATAAAGATATTAAAGTCATATTCTGATATTAATTTATCTATTCAGAGGATACATGAAACTTTATTACATGAGATTATTCATGGCATAGACCATATTTATTGTGGTAGTAGTATAGATGAGGAAAATAATATAGTTGAAAGATTATCAGTAGCTTTTTACTCTGTATTATCAACTATTGATTTATATCTAAAGAATAATAACTTTCCAAAGTCTATATTTATAAATGGAATAAATTATAAAATTATATGTCCATATACTTTTGAGGATAGTATAAATGAACTTAATTCTGCTGTTAACTATGAATCTAGTGAAATTTATTTAAGTAATTGTAATTCTGAGGGTATTTATTCGCCTTCTTTTATAAAAACAGAGTTTTTGTGGTGTTTACTATATATTATAATTAAAGATTATGCTATAGAGGATGATTCTATAAAGTCTGTAGATCAATCTTTTGCTAATGGTTTATATCAGGTTATTGTTGATAATGACCTTAATAGATTATTTCTTGAGGGAAATAAAAATAGGAAGTGATGATTTAATGTCAAAAGGAATGTGTACAAAGTGTAATTTGAGAAGTACATGTACTAAACTTTGTGAGGAGGCTGAGGAGTATACTTCACAAGACGAGATAAAATATGATGATATTTTATTAATTAATGTAGACAATTTAATAAATGAAGATATATTTTGGAATATGATAGAAAAAGAGGAGGAGGTTTTAGAAGATATATTAAGATATAGTAATAAATGGTTAATATATAGATTTTATTATTTAGATTTTAAATCTTCCGAATATATATCTAAACAAATAAATTATTCTTCTAGACATATTAGAAGAATAATTAATGATTTTAAAGATATACAAAATGTTACTGATAAACAATATGAAATATTAAAACTTCATTTTATAGATAGGATATCTATAAAAGATATAGTTAATAAATTAAATGGTAATGAAGCATATATTAGAACAACTATAATAAAATACCTATTCTCAAAGATTAAAATATAATAGTATCGGACATAATAATATCTATAACATATTGTAATTATTATAAATATTTATAAATTATTGCATATTATCAACAGATAGTAGAGACATATACAATTTTACACAATATATTGAAAAATATTAATAGGATAGGTGTATCTAAAGTATGTGCCTCATTCTATTTTATATAAAGGATAAGTTATGCCAGCAGGTAACATTAGCAGTGTCGATAGGCTCAAAAGAATGTATGAAATCAAGTCTCTCAAAGAAGAGGGACTTGGCGATCAGGAAATTGCAGATAGAATTAGTTTACCTATTACAACTGTTAAAAGAAATATCAAATATCTTGAAGAGTTAAAGACTTCAGATCTATCACCAGAACAAATTGCAGAAAAACGTGGTGAAATCTACTTGGAATTAGTAGAAGCTAGTGAAAAAGCTAAAAGTCTTCATGATAAATATGAACAGGAGCCAGGAAAGGCATCTGTTGCTAGAGGATATTTCTATGTTCAGTTAAAAGCTATTGAACTGAAGATGCAACTTTATGGTTTACAAAATGTAAAACCTGACCTTCAAGTCAACACACAGAACATCTTCTATACCGAACCTGAGAAAATTGATTATTCTACTGGCAGTAAGATAGCAGAGATATTAAAATCCAGTCATGAGAAGAAATTAGAAGCTACATTTAAAAAAGAAGAAACTAATGGAGATTAGTTAAAAAATTAAGGTGGATACCTTTAGTGTCTAAGAAGTTTGAATCTCTTGATGAAATTGAAAAGTTTCGTAAAGAATTAGATTTACAATATGAATCTGGAATACCAGATTATCTTCTTCATTTTTTAGACGAAGAAGAGAATAGATTAAAAGACAATGAATATTTTAGACAACGAGCTTTGTATAAAGCTAGTATGCCAGAAGTTTCCTATCAAGAATTAGATGAAATAAAAAAAGAGAAAGAAGAGAAGTTCTGGGAAGAAAATGAAACTCAAATTGTAAAGAAGGAAAGACGTTTAGGATCTGATAAAACTCCTGTTTATCTTCCTGGTAAACAAAATGAAGAGATTATAGAGAAAGAGAAGAATTTATCTCCTGAAGAAACTAAAGTACTTGTTGATTTATGTAAAGATGACTTATACCTTTTTGCAATAAGATATTTCTCACACTATTTATCCACACCAAGTAGTGAATTTCATAAATGGCTTTATGGATTATTTTCAAGAGAGTTTTCTAGTAAGAAAAAAAGAAAAAAAGCTTTAAAATATGCTATAGCTGCTCCACGTGGAAATGCAAAATCTTCAATTATATCAAATATATTTCCTATTTGGTGTATCTGTTATAATAAAAAGAAATTTATATTACTTATATCCAATACAGTTAGTTTATCAGAAGAATTTCTAACAGATATAAAACTTGAATTAGAAACTAATGAAGGATTACTTAGAGATTTTCCAGGTGTTTGTGGTAAAGGTCCAAGATGGAGATCTAATGAGATAATAACAAAAAATGATGTTAAGTTATTAGCATTAGGTGTTGGTTCACAAATTAGAGGTAGAAAATGGGGAATATATAGGCCAGGACTTGTGTTATGTGATGACGTAGATGATGAAGAATCTATAAAATCTGTTGATACAATGAAATATGTTAAAGATACTTGGTTTGATAAAGATGTATTATATGCTAGTGGTAATAAAAATAATGAAACAGATTTTATAGTGTTAGGATCTATTTTAGGTCCAAATGCTTTATTAAATCATTTATTAAATTCAGATACATATCCAGACTGGCAGAGTAGAAAGTTTGCATCAGTTATAAAATTCTCAACCTCAGAGTTGTGGAATGAATGGAAAGAACTATATAATAATAAGTTTGATTTAAATAGAATATATACTGCTGAGAAATTCTTTGAAGAACACAAAGAAGAAATGCTTAAAGATACGGAAGTACTTTGGCCTGAAGGACAACCTTATTATGATTTAATGATTGAATTAAATAAGAGTGAAAGTGCTTTCTGGAGTGAACGTCAAAACAATCCTAAAGATCCTACTAAAGTAAAACTTCATAAAGAAGATCTGCATTGGGAAAATTTTAGTACTAATCCAGATGTAAAAAAAGATATAGAACACGGAAAATACTATGGTTCTTTAGATCCAAGTTTGGGAAAGAAAGCTGCTAGTGGAGATTATAGTAGCATTTCATCAGTATGTTCCGGTAAATCTGGATATGTATATGTTGTTGATTTTGATATAAAGAGAAGGAAAGTAGAAAAACAGATTGAAGCAATTATAGAAAATTGGGAAAGATTTAAGTATTCTTTATTTGGAATAGAGACTAATGCTTTTCAATTTGTAATATATGAAATGCTATCTAAACAGTGTAGAGAATTAGGTTATAGAATTCCAACTGAAGAATTACAAAACTATAGTGATAAGAAATTAAGGATAGAAGGTCTTATACCATTTATAAAAGATAAGACTATAGTTTTTGATTCGCAAAAGTATAATTTTACAAAAGAATATAGATTTGCAGTAGATCAGATATTGGATTGGACAGGTGAAGGAGATTTATTTGATGATGCAATTGATTCATTAGAAATGGCATTTAGAATATGTAGTAAGAAAAAGTTTAAACTTACTTGTAGGAGAACAAAAAAAGATTAAGGAGAGTTATGGCAGACAAGATAAAGATAGCTGATAGAAAACATCCAAAATATGAAGATAATGAGGATAAGTGGGAACTCTATTATTCTGCTGCCAAAGGTGGAGATGATTTTGTTACTGATGAAAATCTATTTTCTCATCGTTTAGAAGAATCTGATGATTACGATGAAAGATTGCAAAGAGCATACTTTCTAAATTTTTGTGATACTCTTCCAAAAATGATAAACTCTTATATCATGAAAGAAAGTATTGACAGACCACCAGATGAAAAACTAACATATTTCAGATCAAATGTAGATGGTCAAAGATTAGCAATTACAGATCTTATCAAAAGATCTGGATATCTTTCCTCAGTATTTGGTGTTGTTCATATTCTTCTTACCATGCCCTTCAAAACTTCTTCTCCTATTACAAAAGCTCAAGAAAAAGAATTAAAACTTACTCCTAAAATAAGAATAGTTAAACCCACAGAATTAGTAGATTGGTCTACTGATTCAAATGGTGATTTAAACTGGATAGTTGTAAAGTATTCATACTATCGTGATGAAGACATAACTATAAAAAGAGAAGAGGAAGAACATTTTCTTGTATATACAAAAGAGGAATGGTGGATTGAGGATCAAGATGGTAATAAAATAAAGTTAGGAGATAAAGAAGAATCTTCTGGAAAGAATCCTTTAGGCTATATACCTCTTGTTACTATTTATCATAATACTATGGAAGATGATAAAGTTGGTGAATCTTTATTAAAAGATATAGTATATATAAATAGAACTATTCTTAACTGGTGTTCCTGTATAGATGAACAGATTGAAAGACAAACTTTTTCTCA
>Ga0172380_10006817_pt1 | contig 13097 bp, 10 predicted proteins | sample Leawe162metaG_FD_119747 | JGI IMG/M metagenome (GOLD analysis project Ga0172380, IMG submission 119747) | Leachate microbial communities from a municipal landfill in Southern Ontario, Canada - Leachate well 162 metaG | ecosystem: Engineered > Solid waste > Landfill > Unclassified | place...
AGGAGGTCGTCTCGTTGGGCGCCGCCCCCCCGAAGCGGTCGTCATAGCTTGCGAGCTGCTCGCTGTTGCGGCGGTAGGCCTGATGGCAGTCGATCAGCGCGTGTGCGAGACCCGGGGCATTCTGCGTGACGAGCTTCAGTTCCTGCAGGCTCGGCGAATAGGTCTCGAAGAGCGGATCCGTCAGCGCCTCCGTCAGGGCGGATAGCAAGCGGTCGTTCTGACCCGATGAAAGTTCGGCGATGTCGATCCCGAACTTTTCGGCAAGCGCCAGAAGGACGGCCGCGGAGATCGGCCGCTGGTTGTTTTCGATTTGATTGAGATAGCTGGTCGATATGCCGATCTTGTCGGCAAACTGCGCCTGCGTCGCATTGTTTGCCAGACGCAGTTCACGCACCTTGCGACCGATGAAGAGCTTTCCGATGGCCATTTTGCAATTTCGCATTTCGCTGTTTGCAAATTCATAAATCCGCAAGCGTACCTGTTCAATCATTTTCTTTGCGGGCCGCTGCGTTTAAGGGCACACATTGTATTCCAAGCCTTGAGATAGTCGGGAGGAAGCATGCTACAGATTCTGGACCAGCTCGAAGCGCGCCGCGCCGAGGCCCATCTCGGCGGAGGTCAACGCCGTATCGACGCCCAGCATGCCAAGGGCAAGCTGACGGCCCGCGAACGCATCGAAGTTCTGCTCGATGAGGGCTCTTTTGAAGAGTATGACATGTATGTCACGCACCGCTGCACCGACTTCGGCATGGAAGGGCAGAAGGTCGCCGGCGACGGCGTCGTCACCGGCTGGGGCACGATCAACGGCCGCCAGGTCTATGTCTTCTCCCAGGACTTTACCGTGCTCGGCGGCTCGCTGTCGGAAACCCATGCCCAGAAGATCTGCAAGATCATGGATATGGCGCTGAAGAACGGCGCGCCGGTCATCGGCCTCAACGATTCCGGCGGCGCCCGCATCCAGGAAGGCGTGGCCTCGCTCGCCGGCTATGCCGACGTGTTCAAGCGCAATGTCGATGCCTCTGGCGTCGTGCCGCAGATCTCGGTCATCATGGGCCCCTGCGCGGGTGGTGCTGTCTATTCGCCGGCCATGACCGACTTTATCTTTATGGTGCGTGACTCATCCTACATGTTCGTCACCGGCCCGGACGTCGTGAAGACCGTCACCAACGAGATCGTCACGGCCGAGGAACTCGGCGGCGCCGGCACCCACACGAAGAAGTCCTCGGTCGCCGACGGCGCCTACGAGAACGACATCGAGGCGCTGGAACAGGTCCGGCTCCTCTTCGACTTCCTGCCCTTGAACAACCGCGAAAAGCCGCCGGTCCGCCCCTTCCACGACGACCCGGCACGCCTCGAAGCCCGCCTGGACACGCTGATCCCGGATTCGTCGAACAAGCCCTACGATATGAAGGAGCTGATCTACGCTTTGGCCGACGAGGGCGATTTCTTCGAAATCCAGGAAGCCTTCGCCAAGAATATCGTCACCGGTTTCATCCGCATCGAAGGCCAGACAGTCGGCGTTGTCGCCAACCAGCCGATGGTGCTCGCCGGCTGCCTCGACATCGACTCGTCCCGCAAGGCCGCCCGCTTCGTCCGCTTCTGCGATGCCTTCAACATTCCGATCCTGACGCTGGTCGACGTGCCCGGCTTCCTCCCCGGCACGGCGCAGGAATATGGCGGCGTCATCAAGCACGGCGCCAAGCTCTTGTTCGCCTACAGCCAGGCGACCGTGCCCATGGTCACCCTCATTACCCGCAAGGCCTATGGCGGTGCATATGACGTCATGGCCTCCAAGCATATCGGTGCCGATATCAACTATGCCTGGCCGACCGCCGAAATCGCCGTCATGGGCGCCAAGGGAGCGACCGAGATCCTGTACCGCTCGGAACTCAACGATCCGGAAAAGATCGCCGCCCGCACCAGGGAATACGAGGTCAATTTCGCCAACCCGTTCAAGGCCGCCGAACGCGGCTTCATCGACGAGGTGATCATGCCGCACTCCTCTCGCAGACGCATCGCCCGCGCCTTCGCCTCGCTGCGCAACAAGCAGGTGGGGACGCACTGGAAGAAGCACGATACTATTCCGCTGTAACCGCAAGAAACGCACCGATCAGCTCCTATATAGCGATCGTGGCGCCTGGCTATTCGAGAGCGCTCTTTGCGAGAGGAAGGACAGATTTTCATGACCGAAAAATCCCCCGAGAACAACCTGCCCGCCGGCTACGAACTCCCGAAGGTCTGGACCTGGGACAAGGGCAACGGCGGCGAGTTCGCCAGTATCAACCGCCCGACCGCCGGTGCCCAGTTCGAGAAGGAACTGCCGGTCGGCAAACACCCGCTGCAACTCTACTCGCTGGCCACGCCAAACGGTCAGAAGGTGACGATCATGCTGGAGGAACTGCTTGCCGCCGGCCATTCCGGCGCCGAATACGATGCCTGGCTGATCAGGATCGGCGATGGCGACCAGTTCGGCACCGGCTTCGTCGAGGTCAATCCGAATTCCAAGATCCCGGCGATGATGGACCACTCCACGGCCGAACCGACCCGCGTCTTCGAAAGCGGTTCGATCCTGCTTTATCTCGCCGAGAAGTTCGGCGCCTTTCTGCCGAAGGAACACAAGGCTCGCACCGAAACGATGAACTGGCTGTTCTGGCAGATGGGCTCAGCCCCCTTTCTCGGCGGCGGTTTCGGCCACTTCTACGCCTATGCGCCGATGCACATCAAATATGCGATCGATCGCTATGCCATGGAGGTGAAGCGCCAGCTTGACGTGCTTGACCGGCATCTGGTCCGCAATCAGTTCATGGCAGGCTCGCAATATACGATCGCCGACATGGCCATATGGCCATGGTACGGCAGGCTCGCGCTCGGCCAGGCCTATGGCGATGCCGGCACGTTCCTGGAAGCCTCAAGCTACAGGAACCTCATGCGCTGGACCAATGAAATCGCCGCGCGCCCGGCGGTCAAACGCGGCTGCATGGTCAACAGGACGTCAGGCGATCCGGCAGGGCAGCTGCACGAACGCCATGACGCCTCCGACTTCGACACGAAGACGCAGGACAAAATCGCCGAGGTTTGAGGAGACGGGGATGGCAAACTTGCCCGACATGACCAAGCACCGGGGCTTTCCGTCCGGCCTCACAGGCACGGGCTGGCAGTTCACGATCCGACGGGCAAATCCAAACGGCGTGGCGCCCCTGACCGAACGGCCACGCCATTTCAGTCGCGACAGGACTGAAGGGGTGGCCGACGCAGCCTTCCTGCATGCGCTTTGGCATTATTTCGGGCCGGAGCCTTTCGAACGCGGCAATCTGGACGCGGGCCGGCTGTCGCGGCTGTTCGGGCGCGAAATCATTCCGGCGGAAAAGCCTTTCGACCCTGCCTCCTATCAAGCGTTGCTGCAAATCAATGAAAGTCTGGCGCGGAAGAACTTCCCGCAAGCCTTCGAAGACATAATGGAAGTCTGAACGCCATGATCTCCAAACTGCTGATCGCCAACCGTGGCGAAATCGCCTGCCGGGTCATCAAGACCGCCAAGAAGATGGGCATCAAGACCGTCGCCGTCTATTCCGACGCCGACCGTGACGCGCTGCATGTGAAGATGGCCGACGAGGCCGTCCATATCGGCCCCGCCCCGTCCAACCAATCCTATATCGTCATCGAGAAGATCCTCGAGGCGATCGCCAGGACCGGGGCCGACGCCGTCCATCCGGGCTACGGCTTCCTGTCGGAAAATGCAGTCTTCGCCGATGCCCTGCAAAACGCCGGCATCACCTTCGTCGGCCCGCCGGTCAATGCCATCCAGGCCATGGGCGACAAGATCACCTCGAAGAAGCTCGCGGCGGAAGCCGGCGTCTCGACCGTGCCCGGCCACATGGGCCTGATCGAGGACGCCGATGAAGCGGTGAAGATTTCCGACCAGATCGGCTACCCCGTCATGATCAAGGCGTCCGCCGGCGGCGGCGGCAAGGGTATGCGCATCGCCTGGAACGCCGAGGAAGCCCGCGAAGGCTTCCAGTCGTCGCGCAACGAGGCGAAGAACTCCTTCGGCGACGACCGCATCTTCATCGAGAAGTTCGTCACCGAGCCGCGCCACATCGAAATCCAGGTGCTCGGCGACAAGCACGGCAACGTGCTCTATCTCGGCGAGCGCGAATGCTCGATCCAGCGCCGTAACCAGAAGGTCATCGAGGAGGCCCCCTCGCCGTTCCTCGACGCAGCGACCCGCAAGGCCATGGGCGAACAGGCCGTCGCTCTGGCAAAAGCCGTCGGCTACCACTCCGCAGGCACGGTCGAGTTCATCGTCGACGGCAAGGAGAACAAGTTCTACTTCCTCGAAATGAACACGCGCCTGCAGGTGGAACACCCGGTCACCGAGCTCATCACCGGCCTCGATCTTGTCGAACAGATGATCCGCGTCGCTGCCGGCGAGAAACTTTCCTTCGGCCAGTCCGACGTCAAGCTCAACGGCTGGGCGGTCGAAAGCCGCCTCTATGCCGAAGACCCCTACCGCAACTTCCTGCCGTCGATCGGCAGGCTCACCCGCTACCGCCCGCCGGTGGAAGGCAAACAGGACGACGGCTCCATCATCCGCAATGATACCGGCGTCTACGAGGGCGGCGAGATCTCGATGTACTACGACCCGATGATCGCCAAGCTCTGCACATGGGCCCCCACTCGCCTCGAAGCCGTGGATGCGATGAGCAATGCTCTCGACAATTTCGAAGTGGAAGGTATCGGCCATAATCTGCCCTTCCTGTCGGCAGTGATGGAACATGAACGTTTCCGCGAAGGACGGCTCACCACGGCCTTCATCGCCGAGGAGTTTCCCGATGGCTTCTCCGGCGTGACGCCGGACGCCGACTCCGCCCGCAAGCTTGCGGTGATCGGGGCCTTCATCAACCAAAACCTCCAGGACCGCGCGGTACAGATTTCCGGCACTATCGGCAATCACCGCCGCATCGTGGGTCACGACTGGGTGGTCACGCTGGGCGGTCATGAATTTGCCCTCACGCTCGATACTTCGGTTGACGGAACCTTCGCTCGCCTTGCCGACGGTGCAGTCTCTTCCGTGACGGGGGGCTGGATGCCGGGCCAGGCCCATGCCAATTTCCATGTCGATGGCGTGACGCTCGGGGTCAAGATCAATCTGGTCGGTGCCGGCATCCGGCTTCGCTGGCGCGGAATGGACGTTGTCGTCCGCGTGCGCTCGCCACGGATTGCTGAACTCGCCCGGCTGATGCCGGAAAAGCTGCCGCCCGATACGTCGAGGATGCTGCTCTGCCCTATGCCGGGTGTGATCACGGCAGTCGCCGTGAGGGAGGGCGATCAGGTCGAGGCCGGCCAGGCGCTTGCAACCGTCGAGGCCATGAAGATGGAAAACATCCTGAAGGCGGAGAAGCGCAGCATCGTCAAGCGCATAGCGGTCATCGCCGGCCAGAGCCTCGCGGTCGACGAACTGATCATGGAATTCGAGTAAGCACCCCAAAGGAGCGTGCCGATCTGCAAGGGCCACGACGGCGATATCGAGGAGTTTCGAGACATGTCCAAGGACAAGACACTGAACGAATGGGCAGCCCTTGCCGAAAGGGAGATCAAGGCCTCGCCCGAGACCCTGACCTGGGACACGCCGGAAGGCATCGTGGTCAAGCCCCTCTATACCGCTGCCGACCTCGACGGCATCGGCCACCTGAACACGCTTCCGGGCTTTGCGCCTTTCGTGCGCGGTCCGCGCGCCACCATGTATGCCGGCCGTCCATGGACCATCCGCCAATATGCAGGCTTTTCCACCGCGGAAGAATCGAACGCCTTCTACCGGCGCAACCTCGCGGCCGGTCAGCAGGGCGTCTCCGTCGCCTTCGACCTCGCCACCCATCGCGGCTATGACAGCGACCATCCGCGCGTCGTCGGCGACGTCGGCAAGGCCGGCGTCGCGATCGACTCGGTCGAGGACATGAAGATCCTCTTCGACGGCATCCCGCTCGAAAAGATCTCCGTCTCGATGACCATGAACGGCGCGGTGATCCCGATCCTCGCGAACTTCATCGTCGCCGGCGAGGAACAGGGCGTGCCGCGGGCGCAGCTGTCCGGGACCATCCAGAACGACATCCTCAAGGAGTTCATGGTCCGCAATACCTATATCTATCCACCGGAACCCTCGATGCGGATCATCGCCGACATCATCGAATACACGGCCAAGGAGATGCCGAAGTTCAACTCCATCTCGATCTCCGGCTACCACATGCAGGAGGCCGGAGCGACGCTGGTGCAGGAACTCGCCTTCACCCTCGCCGACGGTCGCGAATATGTTCGCGCGGCCCTTGCCAAGGGCCTGAACGTCGACGAATTCGCCGGCCGCCTCTCCTTCTTCTTCGCCATCGGCATGAACTTTTTCATGGAAGCGGCGAAACTGCGCGCCGCGCGCCTGCTCTGGACGCGCATCATGCAGGAGTTCGAGCCGAAGAAGCAGTCGTCGCTGATGCTGCGCACCCACTGTCAGACATCGGGCGTCTCGCTTCAGGAACAAGACCCGTACAACAACATCATCCGCACCGCATTCGAAGCCATGTCGGCTGCCCTTGGCGGCACCCAGTCGCTGCACACCAATTCCTTCGACGAGGCCATCGCCCTGCCGACGGAATTCTCGGCCCGCATCGCCCGCAATACCCAGCTCATCCTGCAGCACGAGACCGGCGTCACGAAGGTCGTCGATCCGCTTGCCGGTTCCTATTATGTCGAGAGCCTGACCAGTGAACTCGCCGATAAGGCCTGGGCGCTGATCGAGGAGGTCGAGGCGATGGGCGGCATGACCAAGGCGGTCGACGCCGGCTTGCCCAAACGCCTGATCGAGGAAGCGGCAACCCGCCGTCAGGCCGCCGTCGACAAGGGCGAGGAAGTGATCGTCGGGGTTAACAAGTTTCGTTTGAACGACGAGCAGCCGATCGACATCCTGGAAATCGACAATTCCGCCGTGCGGGCCGCCCAGATCAAGCGGCTCGAACAGATCCGGCGCCAGCGCGACCCGAAGGTGGTCGAGGCAACCCTTGCCCGGCTCGCCGCCGTTGCCGAAAGCGGCGAAGGCAATTTGCTCGAAGCCGCCGTCGAGGCCGCCCGCGCTCGGGCGAGCGTCGGCGAGATTTCCGATGCCATGCGCAAGGTCTTCGGTGACCATACGGCCGTGCCCAAGGTCGTCCGCAACATCTACGGCAAGGCCTACGAGGGCGATCCGGAGCTGGCGACCCTCTCCGATCGCCTCAAGCACTACAGGGAGGTGAAGGGCACGGCCCCGCGCATCCTCGTCGCCAAGCTCGGCCAGGACGGTCACGACCGCGGCGCCAAGGTGATCGCATCGGCCTTCGGCGACATCGGTTTCGACGTGGTCGCCGGCCCGCTCTTCCAGACCCCGGAGGAGGCCGCCGACCTCGCCATCGCCGAGAAGGTGCAGGTCGTCGGCATGTCCTCGCTCGCCGCCGGCCACAAAACACTGGCACCGCAGCTCATCGAGGCGCTGAAGGCCAAGGGTGCCGAAGACATCATCGTCGTCGTCGGCGGCGTCATCCCGCGCCAGGACTACGACTACCTCATGGACCACGGCGTCGCCGCCGTCTTCGGCCCCGGCACGAACGTCATGGACGCGGCAAAGTCCGTGCTCGACCTCGCGGAAGGGCGGTTACGGAACGCGTGAGACCGCGCTCACCGGGCAATCGGCATGACCGGAGACTCCGCAGGCGCTCCATTGAAGGTCTCGGCATTGGCCGAGACGACGTCGCGCAGAAAATCGATCACCATGCGAACCCGCGCCACCTGACGCAGCTCGTGATGACAGGCGATCCAATAGTGGCGGCAGAGGTCCACCTCGTCCCCCAGGACGACCTGCAATTCGGGATAGCCCTTGGCGATGAAGATCGGAAGCACGCAGAGGCCGAGCCCGCTGCGCGTTGCGGTCAGTTGAGAAAAGATGCTCGAGCTCTGGAAATGCGGCCGGATGCGGGGGTGAATATCGCCGAGATAGTCGAGCCCAGGCGCGAAAATCATGTCTTGAACGTAGCCGATGAATGCGTGCTCAAGCAGGTCCTCACGCGTCTTCGGCTCGCCATGTTCGGCGAGATAGTCGCGCGTAGCGTATATCTTCAGACGGTAGTCCGTGAGCTTCTCGGTGAAATAGGGACCGCCCTTTGGCGGATCGAGGACCACCGCAATGTCAGCCTCCTTTCGCGACAGCGCCATGATCTGCTGAATTGTCACGAGTTCCAGCGAGATATTCGGGAGCTTCAGTGTAAATTCCGGAAGCTTGTTGCTGAAAAAGAAATTCGCAAAACCTTCCGGGGCGCTCAGGCGCAGGACGCCGCGCTGTGCCGTTGCCCCCTCGATCAGGTCCGTCTGCAGCCGTTCCGCTTCCTGTTCGATCTTCTCCGCTGTCTCGATGAACCTCTGGCCCATGCCGGTCAGCACATAACCGCGCGGATTGCGCTCGAACAGCTTGACCTTGAGCGCGAATTCCAGCCGGTCGATGCGGCGGGATACGGTGGCGTGGCTGCTCCTCAACTGCCGTGCCGCCGTCGACAATTGGCCTGTGCGCGCGACCGCCAGAAAAAACTGCAGGTCATCCCATGTGAAATTCGTATTGGCCATTTCCGCTCTGTTCAAAAACGAACAGACCCTGTTTGCATTTAGTCTATAACCGCCCTTGCTTAAGGGGGCAATTTCTCGGATCATATTCCACGAACGGCCGGCTTGAGGAGTGCGGCTGGTCAATTTTGAACAGATTCGCAATCTGCCAAACTCTGGGAGGAGATCAAATGCGAAAGAATCTTATCGCGTCCATGGCTATTCTGTTGGCAAGCAGCACCGCGGCACTCGCCGCCGGAGCTTCCGACGACAAGGTAAAAATCGGCATCCTGAACGACCAGTCGGGCGTCTATGCCGATTTCGGCGGCAAATCGTCCGTCGAGGCCGCCAAGATGGCGATTGAGGACTACGGCGGAAAGGTGCTTGGCGTTCCGGTCGAGATCGTCGATGCCGACCACCAGAACAAGCCCGACATCGCATCCAACATCGCCCGCCAGTGGTACGACACCGAGCAGGTCGACGCGATCATGGAACTGACGACGTCTTCCGTCGCGCTTGCTGTCCAGGCGATCGCGAAGGAAAAGAAGAAGATCGATATCGTCACCGGCGCCGCAACGACCGAACTGACCGGCAAGCAGTGCAGCCCCTACGGCTTCCACTGGGCCTATGACACCCACGCATTGGCTGTCGGAACCGGCGGCGCGCTCGTGAAGCAGGGCGGCGACAGCTGGTTCTTCCTGACCGCCGACTATGCTTTCGGCTATTCGCTCGAGCAGCAGACCGCCGATTTCGTCAAGGCAAACGGCGGCACCATTGTCGGCTCCGTACGCCATCCGCTCGCAAGCAACGATTTCTCCTCCTTCCTGCTGCAGGCGCAGTCCTCGGGCGCCAAGGTCGTGGGGCTGGCCAATGCCGGCGCGGATACGCAGAACGCCATCAAGCAGGCTGCCGAATTCGGGATCACCCAGGGTGGCCAGCGCCTCGCGGCTCTGCTGTTCACGCTCGCCGAAGTCCACGGCATCGGGCTTGAAGCGGCGCAGGGCCTGACACTGACCGAAGGCTTCTACTGGAACCGTGACGAAGAAAGCCAGAAGTTCGGCAAGCGCTTCTTCGAGCGCACCGGCAAGATGCCGAACATGGTCCATGCGGGCACCTACTCTGCCGTCACGCAGTACCTGAAGGCTATCGACAAGGCCGGGACCGACGAAACGGAAGCCGTCGCCAAGGCCCTGCATGAAATGCCGGTCGACGACGTCTTCGGTCGCGGCGGCACAGTGGGCGCCAATGGCCGCATGATCCACGACATGTACCTGCTCGAGGTGAAGAAGCCGGCGGACAGCAAGGAAGCCTGGGACTACTATAACGTTCTCGCCACCATCCCGGGTGCCGAAGCCTATATCGACCCGGCCAAGAGCGGCTGCGATCTGGTCAAGTGAGCAACCCACTGGTTGGAAATGATGAATCTCTCTTCGGATAAAGCAAGAAAGGAGCCGCGGGTGGTTTTGTCCGCCCGCGGCCTCCGCCGCGATTTCGGTGGCTTCACCGCCGTGCGTAATGTCGACCTCGACGTGCACGATGCAAGCGTCCACGCCCTGATCGGCCCGAACGGCGCCGGCAAGACCACCGTTTTCAACCTGTTGACCAAATTTCTGCAGCCGACAAGCGGCAAGATCACGCTGCTTGGCAACGAAATCACCAATACACAGCCGGACAAGGTGGCGCGCATGGGCCTTGTGCGATCCTTCCAGATCTCGGCCGTGTTCCCGCATCTGACCGTTCTCGACAATGTCCGTGTCGCGCTCCAGCGCCCCAACAATCTGGCACATCAGTTCTGGCGCCCGCTCTCGGCGCTCGAAGCGCTGAACGAGCGCGCGGATGCGCTCCTTGACACCGTCGGCCTGACAAAGGAGCGAAATACCATCGCCGCCGATCTTTCCTATGGCCGCAAACGCGTGCTCGAAATTGCCACGACGCTTGCCCTCGACCCGAAGGTTCTGCTGCTTGACGAGCCCATGGCCGGCATGGGCCAGGAGGATATCGGAGTGATCGCGAACCTGATCCGCGATGTCGCCCGCGACCGCGCGGTGCTCATGGTCGAGCACAACCTGTCGGTCGTTGCCGACATCTGCCATCATGTCACCGTTCTCCAGCGCGGCGAGATCCTCGCCGCGGGCGATTATGACACGGTCAGCAGCGACCCCCAGGTCCGCGTGGCGTATATGGGCACGGAGGAGGCCTGAGATGACGGCTCTTCTAGAAGTTCAGGGACTGCATGCCTGGTATGGCGAAAGCCATATTCTCCACGGCGTCGACATGACAGTCAGGGAAGGCGAAACGGTCACGATTCTCGGCCGCAACGGCGTCGGCAAGACGACGACCCTGCGCACTATTGTCGGCATCGTCCGTTCCCGCGAAGGCAAGATCATCTTTGACGGAAACGACATGATGCGTGTTCCGCTCCACCGGACAGCCCATTATGGCATCGGCTTCGTGCCCGAGGAGCGCGGCATCTTTTCGACCCTCACGGTCATCGAAAACCTCATGCTCCCGCCCTCCGTCGCCAAGGGTGGCATGACGCTTGACGAAATCTTCGAGCTCTTCCCCAATCTGCACGAACGACGCAACAGCCAGGGCACCCGGCTTTCCGGCGGCGAGCAGCAAATGCTCGCGATCGCACGCATCCTGCGCACCGGTGTCCGCATGCTGCTTCTGGACGAACCGACCGAAGGTCTCGCGCCGGTGATCGTCCAGCGCATCGGCGAAGTGCTGAAAAAACTCAAGGAACGAGGCATGACTGTCCTGCTTGTCGAACAGAATTTCCGTTTTGCAAGTCGTGTCGCTGACCGTTTCTATCTGATGGAACACGGCCAGATGGTGGCGGACTTCAAGGTCGGCGACTTGCCGGAGCAAATGGATATGCTCCACCGGGTTCTGGGGGTCTGACGTCATGACAATGATCTTCGGTGTTCCCCTCCAGGCACTCTTCGGCCAGCTCCTTATCGGCCTCATCAACGGCTCCTTCTATGCGCTGCTGAGCCTCGGGCTCGCGATCATTTTCGGCCTCTTGCGGATGATCAACTTTGCTCACGGCGCGCAATACATGCTGGGCGCCTTCGTCGCCTATCTGCTCCTAACCTTTGTCGGGATCGGCTACTGGCCGGCATTGCTGCTGGCGCCCCTGATCGTCGGCATCCTCGGAGCCGTGGTAGAGCGCTTTTTCCTGAGGCATCTCTATGATCTCGATCCGCTCTACGGGCTGCTCTTCACCTTTGGCCTTGCGCTGACCATCGAGGGCACCTTCCGCTATCTCTACGGCTCCTCGGGCCAACCTTATGCCACGCCTGGAGCGCTTGCCGGCGGCACCAATCTCGGCTTCATGTTCCTGCCCATCTATCGCGGCTGGGTCGTGGTCGCGTCGCTCGTCGTATGCCTTGCCACCTGGTTGCTGATCGAGAGGACCAAGCTCGGATCCTATCTGCGCGCGGCGACCGAAAATTCGACGCTCGTTCAGGCCTTCGGGGTCAACGTGCCCGTCCTTCTGACCCTCACCTACGGCCTCGGTGTCGCGCTTGCGGCCTTTGCCGGCGTGCTCGCCGCTCCGATCTACCAGGTCTCGCCGCTGATGGGTTCAAATATCATCATCGTCGTCTTCGCGGTGGTCGTCGTCGGCGGTATGGGCTCGATCATGGGCGCGATCGTCACCGGCTATATGCTGGGCATCGCGGAAGGCTTGACCAAGGTCTTCTATCCCGAGGCATCGAATATCGTGATCTTCGTCATCATGGCGATCGTTCTTCTCATCAGGCCGGCGGGCCTCTTCGGCCGGGATGCATGACATGGCAAATGTGACCACTCCGCTCAACACCCAAACCGGACGAACCGTGTATGTCCGGGCAATATTGCTGGCCGCAGGTCTCGGCCTTCTCGTGATTGCACCGTTCTTCCTCTATCCGGTCTTCGTGATGAAGCTTCTGTGCTTCGCGCTCTTCGCAGCCTCCTTCAACCTTCTTCTCGGCTATACGGGGCTCCTGTCCTTCGGGCATGCGGCCTTCTTCGGCGGAGCGGCCTATTTCACTGCCCATGCAGTCAAGGAATGGGGCCTGCCCCCCGAATTCGGCATTCTCATCGGGGTCGCAGGCGCAGCTTTCCTCGGTCTGGTCATGGGCTTTTTCGCCATCCGCCGCCAGGGCATCTATTTCGCCATGATCACGCTTGCGCTGTCGCAGATGTTCTTCTTCTTCTGCCTTCAGGCTGAATTCACCCACGGCGAGGATGGCATCCAGTCGGTGCCGCGTGGCCATCTGTTCGGCGTCCTCGACCTCAACCAGCCGCTGAACATGTATTTCTTCGTGCTCGGCGTCTTCCTGATCGGAATGCTGATCATCTGGCGTTTCATCAATTCGCCGTTCGGGATGATCCTGAAGTCGATCCGCGAAAACGAGGCGCGCGCCACGTCACTCGGTTACTCGGTGGCCCGTTACAAGCTGGGCGCATTCGTGATGTCGGCTGCGCTGACCGGCCTTGCCGGC
>Ga0172380_10006818_pt1 | contig 13093 bp, 27 predicted proteins | sample Leawe162metaG_FD_119747 | JGI IMG/M metagenome (GOLD analysis project Ga0172380, IMG submission 119747) | Leachate microbial communities from a municipal landfill in Southern Ontario, Canada - Leachate well 162 metaG | ecosystem: Engineered > Solid waste > Landfill > Unclassified | place...
AAGAACTTGAACGCATTCACAGAAGTTAAACATAGGAGCAACCATGCAAATAATCATAAATGATCAATATAAACGCCTATTCAAAGAACATAAGCACGTTGGCCGGGCTTTACTTTCTGCCGCTGAAAAGCTTATGAATGCCAAAGATGAATCTTATTCTATTGTTGACGATCTGCGCATCGAACGCTTGGCATCAGTAGGCGGCTGTCTTATAACCTGCCCCGGTTTAAGCCCGCGGCCAGTGGTAGGCCGGATTATCTACTAAAAGTGTTTTCCCGGCGTTTTCGGATACTTTTTATTGATTTTGAGCTAAAAACGCAATAATGAGCATTAAGGCATAAAAGCCTTTTTGCTCATTTTTTTTCTAAGTAGACAATCGCTTGTTTTAGTGCCGTTGTGCTGTCCTTAAACTGTCCAAGTCCATTATTGCACGAAGAACACAATAATCCTCTTACCTTTCCCGTTATGTGATCGTGATCTATAAATAATCTTTTTTGTGTTACCGCCCCACAAATAGCGCATCTCCCATCCTGAGCCTTAACTATGTCCCAGTACTGGCACAGTGTAATCCCATATTTTTGACAGGCCACTAAGAGTAGCTTTTGTTCGCCCGTATATTGGACTGGTTCGGTTTTTGGGGCTACACAAGATTTTTCAAGGATTTTGCGTTGTTTTTTCTCCGCTATTCGTTTGGCCTTGCTTATTGGGCATCTGCCCTTATGACTGGTTTCACTTGATAGTTTCGCTATAAATGGAAGACCGCACTTTTTACAGATTTTAATCATTTATTTCTCGGTTGTCTCCACTTTTACCGGGGTTTTGCCTTCTTCGCCTTCTTTATGATACAATACTTCTATTGTCAAGCCTACGCCTAAGTCTTTTCGTTCGTTCAACATCCCTAAATGACCGGCCAATGTCTTTAAAGCATCGTTTTTATTCCACAATTTGATCTTTGTACTAGTACCAGACCGTGTAATCGTCTCTTCAATACTTGCTATCGCCCTTCTTGTTGCTTCAGGCATGTCGTTAATTGCCTTTAAATTGCCGTTTTCATCATACATTTGTTTAGGATCAATATGAGCAAGGCAGACTAACTCTTGGACGGTTCTTATAACTGAAGCCTCCGTTTGATTTTGAAGCTGTTTAGCTATCTGATCTTGACGAATTTCGACGTATTTCTTAATATCAGTAGTATTTAATAGCCTGTTTGCTTCTGTTGCGGCGAAATCATCGTTTTTCGCTTTATAACCGGCTTTCTTGTACGCCTTTGCCTGTGTTTCGCCTTCAAGAATTAACTCAGCAAATTTACGCAATCTTGGCCTTAATTTCGGTAATTTAATTTCTATTTCAGTAGTTTCTGGCATGGTTTTTCTTATTTTTAGGAATTTATTTCTTATTTTTAGGAATTGGGGTTTTTAGGTTAAAAAGATTGTTTTATTCGCCTGTTGCGTTTATAAAAAATGTCCTAAGCATATAAGCTTATTTTTCTCTTGCATTTATAAGTCTATATGCTTATAATAAATGAAAAAAATTAGTAAGCTTGATTTACTGTTATTAATAGCCCGGAAAAAATCTTTTAATCTTTATCTTTAAGTGCTCAAGATTAATGAATATGTATAATTGATTGTACATACTTCTTTGCCCCTGTACCCGATTTTTTAACGTTTTTCACGCAAGGCAACTGAGGTCAAAATCCTATTTTTTATCTCAAAAGCTGGTTTTACACGATCCAAGGGTCTACGGTCAAAGACGCAAACACAAGTTATAAGGGCATAGCTATTTATTAAGCCTACTTCATAGTTTTAACCTTATATTTCTTTTTTGCTGGCCTTGCAAGCTGGCGCTTAACCTCTACCGCACGTTTGGCATATTTACGCCTTAAAAGCCTATACAGCTTTTCACCCCTATGGCAAGTGTGCATCTGGCCGGGTAATACTTCCGATCCGCATCCCGCGCAATGATAAGCCTTATCATTCATTATTGACAAATTAATCTTATCATGGCCGTACTCTGACTTCATAAACTATAATATATCATTTTTCAGGGTCTTTGTCAAGTACTTTTTTAAGTATTTTTATCTGTATTTATTTAGCCTGTTTTTATTAGGCATATTTATTGTTAATCGGTATTTTCTTCTGCGTAAATTACTGTAATTTTGTATTTTGTAATCTTTCCTCTTGACTTTTCAATTCCTATATATTATGTTGTTATCAGACTAAGGATTAATTAAAAGACAGGTTTAATTTACATGGAAGGGTTACTAAAATGTCTAAACAAATTAATTTAATAACCGGCGAAGATGAAAAGCTTAAATGCTGTAATTGCCGACAAGAAATTGAAGACGGCGACGAACGCACATGCGACGGCAAAATATACTGCGAATCCTGTTTTAGTGACTTGTTCGGAATGTGCGAATATTGCGAAGAATACTTCCCTATTGACGATTTAAGAGAAGGCGAAACGCGCAGACATGCAAGACATACCGGAATGTTTTGCGAAAGATGCTGGAATAATCATTTTACCGATTGCGCAGATTGCGGCGAAACAGTTTATGTTAATGATTCATGCACAAACGATGAAGGCCGGACTATATGTCAGGATTGTAGCGAAAATTATTTTTATTGCGAATCTTGTGGCCGTACACTTTCTAATGATAATTACGGCGGTGATGAAAGGTGTGAAGACTGTTATCGGGAGCAAGAAGAAGAAAACACCAATATACATGATTATTCGTACAAGCCTAAACCTATTTTTTACGGTAGACTAAAAGATGATGACAGTTTTCCGTTTTTTGGTTTTGAATTGGAAATTGAAGGCAGTAAAGAAACAGCAGACTTAATAAGTCAAGACTGGCTATATTGCAAGCATGACGGATCATTAGAAACAGGTTTTGAAATCGTTTCGCATCCTTTGAGCTTTCAATGGATTAAAACGAACGAAGACAAATTGAGAGGTTTATTATCTAAAATGAGAAACGCCGGAATGAAAAGTTATAACACAACAACTTGCGGCATTCACTGGCATGTATCTAAAAATCAGTTTTCTTCGTTAGATATCTTTAAAATGCTTTCCTTCTTTTATCAAAATCAAAAGTTTATTTTAAAAATATCACAGCGTAAGATTGGAGCTTTAAGACAATGGGCAGGCTTTGACAGTTCTTTACACGTTTGTGTCTGTAAGGCAAAAGAAAAGAATAACCCGCGGAGATACGAAGCAATAAACCTACAAAACGAACATACGATTGAATTTCGTATATTTCGCGGGACATTGCATGGTGATTCATTCATGAAAAACATTGAATTTATTCATGCTTTGTGCGAATTTGTAAAAACCGCGGGACTAAAAGACTTGACAAGGGAAAAATTTATTGCCTTTGTTGCGACCAAAAAAGACTATAAAAACCTTGATAATTTCATTCAATCACACAGTATTTAATTGAAAAGAGGGAAAAATGTGTATAGCTATATTGAATAAAAAAAGAATACTGAAAAAAGAAGTATTTCTCAATTCATGGGATAATAACCCGGACGGTTTCGGCATGGCGTATGTTGAACAAGGGCAGATAAAAATATATAAAAACCTTGTAAACGTGGAAGAATCGTATAATGAATATTTAAAAGTCCGTAAGAATACAAGGTTGCCCGTTATGTTGCATTTCAGAATATCAACGTCCGGCAAAAAAGACATGGAAAACTGTCATCCGTTTTATGTTAATCAAGACCTTGTATTTTGTCATAACGGAATATTAGGGATTAAAACGACGGCAGAAAAAAACGATACCCGGACTTTTAACGATATAATTCTTAAAAAACTACCGAGTGATTTTTTGAAAAATCCGGCAATTAAAAACCTTGTAACCCTTGCTATCGGTAGTTCTAAGTTTGTGTTTCTTGACAGTCAAGGGCATTATAGTATATTACACGAAAACAAGGGATATTGGAGAAAAGATACATGGTATTCGAACGATACGTACAAAGAAAAGTCATATTCTTTTGATTATTCTTCTTATTGGACAACAAAAGACGACAAAATAATAGGTTTTGACAAAACAACGTACCCGCGCACATATCCCTCTAACAAGGAATATAATGTTAAAGGTAGGTGCGATTATTGCGGAAACCAATTTGAACAATATGAATTAGACAGATTAGACGACGGAAGCATGGCCTGCTTCTCTTGCTATCAAATGTTAAAAGAAAACGTGTCAGAGCAATATGGGCTTGACCGGACATGGGACGAAGGCATACACCCATAACAGAAAAGGAAAGAATATGCAACATTTCATAATAAAATTATTTATTAATTAACCTTATTAACCTAATGGAAGGGCAAAAAGATGAAAGACGAAAAAAAACAAATATGCGCAAGATGCGGGAGGCTTTCGGCGATAGACACGACCGCAAACGGTCTTGCATGGCTTAATTTTTGTGATTATTGCAGACAAGCCGGGGTTTTCTTGACCCACAACAATTTGATGTTGAAAATTACGCTTTCAGACTCTAAGAGCGCAAACTGGAAGCCAGCGGGGCATCATTACCGCGTAACACTGTCTCGTGCTTCTCAATACGTGATACCGTCAGGGACTATGGCACAGTTGGCGGGACGTAAACGCATGACTTTCGATTTTTGGGACAGCGTTCACAACATGGGGAACAATATTAAACCCAGCCCATACGATATACTTGCCTGCGTTTCTTCTGATGTTGCATGTTCGGACACGTTTGAAGATTTTTGCTCTGATTTTGGATATGACACGGACAGCTTAAAAGCCCTGCAAACTTATCGTAAATTAGACCGTTTCGCAAAAAGACTCCGAGAATTTTTAACAGTCGAAGAAATTGAACAATTACAAGAAATCTCATAAAGAAAGTAGGTGCAATCATGAAAACAAGAAAATCATTAACAGCTTTTATCTCAGAGCACAAAGAAGAACTTGACACTTGCATAAAGCGGGTATGTCCCAACACATCATTAAACAACGAGGAGCGCCGTTTGTGGATTCTTAATGATGAAGGGCTGTACAACTGGGCAAAATCTGAAGGCGTTCGTATATAGCCCTTGTTCAAAAACATTGAACATATGGAGAATGTGAACACAAAACAACACCGAAACGACCCTTGAAAGGGCATTATAGTGAGGAAAAATATAGGGAACGTGAACAATGAAAAACGTATGGATTGTAAAAGAATTACAAAATACCGGCTTTATAAATGATTTTAGCGGAGACGATGAACTTGCATGGATAATTATCGGTGTCTACGATAACGAGGAATCAGCAAAACGCGCCGCCGGTGCCGCTTTTAACAAGTTCACGGTTAGCCGGGTAGAGTTAAACGTTGTTTATGAAGATGGGATTTAATCCCTTGACTCATTACCATTATTTGCGTATAATTATATAAGACCAAGGAGAATAATCATGAAACCAGAAAGCATGCCAACATCAACAAATGATGAGCCAGTTTTGACGCGGGCACAAAATAATATAGCCAAAGTATTAATAAGAAATTGCGGAGACGAACAACTATGGAGGCTATACCGATATATACCACGGGACGATGATTTTTGGATTAACATTGTCCAAGGTGCTCGGCTTGGCGACCTATAAACATTAACCGCCCGGTAGTTGCTTCCGCCACACTCCTTCCCTTCCATTAGTCTAGGCGGAAGTGATTGCCGGGCATATTTAAACAAGGAGAATATTATGAAAGACAGCTCGATACATACCTGCCCAAATTGTGGGCTACAAGTAAAGACAAAGGCGGAAGAATATTTTTGTCCGGTTTGCGGAGCGCACATTGTAGAGCCGCCCGGAAAACGTTGCGAATATTGCGCCGAAAAACTCCGGGCAAATAAAAAGGAACGCCATGCATGACTACATTTGAATTTATAAATTGTAGGCTATATTGTTTTGCTAATTGGATGCTATACAAAGAATTTACTATTAACTTAAATTAAAGGAGAAAACGCCATGCAACATAAAAAAATAGTGAAAATACTTGACCCAGATTCGCCTTACCATGGCATGAGTGGCTACGAAATAGACACGTACACCCTGACCGATCAGAAAACAAAAACAGAACGGCAAATGGTTAAAGTTATTGTGCCGTCAAATATTAAACTCGGAGTCCAAGAGGACGATCAGAAATGGATTGGCTTTGAAAGGCGTTTTATAGGCTAAAATAGTGCTTGACTTTGACCGGTTTGTTTTATATATTACAGCCAAACACTTTAAAGGAGTGGAAAGATGAGAAAGGAATTTATTGTTGAAATTTTTGCAAACGATTTAATTGATAGCGATAAGCCAAAAGAAAAAATATTTATTGAGCAAATTGTTAAGGCAAATGAAATTGGTTTGGAGGGTTATAGGTTAATAAAAATGGTTCGACATAACGACGATTATGGTGGCTCGTTTAAAATAATTTTTGAAGCCGAAAGAATATCATTATTTGAGCGGATTGCTTTAATGCTCAATAAGTTGTTTTAATTTAAAGGAGAATGAAGATGGAAAAGTTAAATAAAGTTGCACGTATTATCTCGTGGATTGCTTTATTATTTGCTATACTTGCATTTGTATTAACTTTTAAACCATAAGGAGAAATGAGATGGAAGAGTGGTTGCAAAAATTAAAAATAGGCGATGAAGTTTATATACCAGATAGGTTTGATGAGGGAGATATAAAGAAGGTTATCAGGATAACACCTACTCAACTAATAATTGAATATCCGGGCTATGAAAAACGATTTAATAAAAAAACTGGAAAAAGCGTAGGAACTGGGCTGTGGGATTCTACATATCTATGGCAGGTTACGGATAAAATACGGCAGGGTGTAAAAACTGGCAAATTAAAAAGACATGCAAAACTGTTATTAAACAATGTTCGATTACCAGATAAAGATACTGAATTGCAAGAGCTTATAAATATTTTAAGTCAATATCAAAAACCAAAATCTTAACGGAGGACATATGAAAAAGGTATGGAATGTGTATATGTATCAGGATGGTGTAAAGATTGAAGCAGAACCAAATTCAGAAGGTGATATTAGTATGCAGGGTCAAGATAGAGGTTATACTTTTCTCTATCAAGTTACCGAAGAAGGTGAACTACCGAAGAAAGAGGTGGAGAAGGTGGTAGAATTAAAGGTTTTTTCCGGTACTCCCCGAACAGTGTCAGTGCTGTTGCCAGATAACGCTTACGAACCAAAGCTCCACTACAAAATAAAAGAATAAGGAGGTAGAGATGACAATACAAGAAGCTGTAAAATCAGGGAAGCCGTTTAGAAGAATTGGAGAACCTAAATGGTATTTACTCGGCGGTATCACCGGACATTTGTGGGTTGTTAATAAAAATGATACGTATGACGAGGACACTGGCTGTGGGTTAGATGCAAGAATGATTCTCGCTACTGATTGGGAAATAAAAGAATAAGGTGAAGATATGAAGAAAACGCCGGAATGGATTTTAATTTCTTACCGCGAAGGTGAATTATCTCTTGACGAGGCCACAGCGGCAATCCAAGAGCTTATAAAGCCCAAAAAGAGTATATCGCCTGAAGTGGTTGATAAGTTTGAAAAAATCTGGAATCTATATCCGAAAAGAGTAGGGAAAAAGGAGGCGCTCAGACATTTCGCGGCTACAGTCAAAACGGATCAGGATTATACCGATATTCAAAAAGCACTTGAGAACTACAAGAAAACCAAAAATGTAATAGAGGGCAAATTAGAGTATATTCAAAACGGCTCAAGATGGTTTAATAACTGGCGGGACTGGCTGGACGCATCTTTAACTAGAACAAAAAAAGAACCACAATCGGCCATTGAAAAACTAAAGGAATTGAATTTAACGTAGAACCTGTTTAGGCGGGAAACTCCCGCAAGGACGGGGATAATTAAGAAAGGGAAAGATAATGGAAGCAACCATAAAATTAGGCGAAGAACGCCACATTTATCTTTATGCAAAAAATCATTATAAGAGAACAGATGTGGTCGAGGATTTAAAGATTCTCGTTGGACACATTACGGGCATAGAAGCGAAGCATATATCAGTTGATAATGCTGTATATTGGTGCTTAAAATTGGCGCACAAGGCAATGCAGTCTGAAAGTCGTCCATTTTTTGAAATGTTTTATGATTTTATTCTTGATGTTTCACCGGGTAAATGTTGGAAGATTGGTTACTATACAAAAGATTGCCCTTATGTCTATGAAAGAGCCATAGCACATAAATGCTTGAGCATCTTAACAATGGTTTCCGTAAAAGATAATTATGGAAATATAATTTTAGACTTGGGCAAAGCAGATGCTAATATTTTACCTTTACGAATTAAGTAACCAACGGGGATAATTTAAGGAGAGATGAAATGAGAGAAATTAAGTTTAGGGCGTGGAACAAGGATAGAAGAGAGTGGGTCGAAAATACCGGCAACCCTTATGTATTTCCTTTCAATGGGAAAGTAGCAATGACTTGTGCAGGAAGCCATACAGGACATATTTCTGATACTGATTATTCTGAATATTATGAATTATCTCAATACACCGGGCTCAAGGACAAGAACGGGAAAGAGATTTATGAAGGGGATATATGCAAAAGAAAATTAGACAAGGAAAATCGTTTTCGACATTCTGAAGAATGGGCAGACTTTTGGTTAATTGAATGGCTTGATACTACTTGTGGATTTACTACAACATATCTTGGCGGCTTAGTTGACGGGAGACTTAATCAAATAAAGCTAAGACAAAACTCATTTTCACAAAGATTCAACGAGATGGACGAGGTTATCGGCAATATTTATGAAAACCCAGAATTACTAAACGAAAAGGAGAGATGAAATGAAACTAAATTTTGATACAGCAACTTTTACTTCAGGAATGTCTTGTGTATATGGAATATGTGCTATAAGTAATATCTTGCTATCTATTTATGAGCAGAATCAATTATTAAAAACAGAGCAAATAGCAGATGCAGCAACTCAAATAATTTTTTTCTTATTATTTTGGATAATATCCAGTACAATTACTTCAATAGATAAAAAAATAAAGGAATCTTAAAATGACCCCCCCGCAAGCTATAGAAGTTGAAGAGTCTATCCTTGGCGCATTGTTATTAGAAGGAAAGTCTATAACAAAAGTTATAGACATCTTAACCGAAAGAACCTTTTATAAGCCCGCACACCGAGCTATCTATGCCGCAATATTGGCACTTTTTCAGAGAAACGAACCTGTTGACCTTTTGACCCTAACCGCAGAGTTAAAATCACAGGGCAACCTTGAGAAGATAGGCGGAGAATACTACCTGACCAAGCTTACCACAAAGGTTTCAAGCGCCGCAAACATAGAATATCATGCACACATTATTCTTGAGAGGGCTTTAGCGAGGGACGTAATAGGCTTATCCTCCGGCGCTATGACCCGCGCTTACGATGAAACAGAGGACGTTATTGAGCTAATAAATGACTTGTCTTTAGGCTTAACAAATATACAATCCGGCGTTATTAAAAATAGAAGTATTTCAGCCCCGCAAATAGCCAAAGAAACAAACGAAGAAATTGAAAAAATACACACAGGGCAAGACGAGTCATTAAAATCCGGCTTTATTGATATTGACGCTATAACCGGGGGATATAGAAAAGGAAACCTTATAATCGTGGCAGGTTTGGAGAAGAGCGGGAAATGTTTTGGTAGAGATGTTACCGTTTTAATGTTTGATGGAACCACGAAAAAAGTACAAGACATTATGGTCGGAGACATCATAATGGGAGACGATTCTACACCGAGAACAGTATTGACGACAACGATGGGAAACGATGAACTATACAATGTATCGCTTTCAAGAAATGCAGGTTCTTTCGTTTGCAATAGAGAGCATTTGCTTGTACTGCGAAGGAACTCTTATGCAAAAACCATAAAACAGGGGAAAAGGCGAAATGGAGAAATAATAGAAATACCCGTATGCGAATATTTAAAGAAATGTACTGGCGGTTTTCGAGAACATTACAGGCAATTTAAGCTCCCTGTAAGTTTTTGCGCCCAATACTTACCCATTGATCCTTATTTGTTGGGGCTGTGGCTGGGCGATGGGCATGCGGCTGGATCAAGAATAACAACGGCAGACGCGCCGATAATAAATTGGCTAGAAAACTACGCAAAGATTAATGGTTCAAAGTTCCTTTTACGCACAACAAAGTCAAAGGCATGCACGATTTCTATATCGGAAACCTCTCAAACAAGAAAACGCACACTGTCAATGGCGTATAAACTAAGAGAACTAAACCTTATAAACAACAAACACATTCCACTAAACTATCAAGCAAACTCAAGAGAAAACAGACTAAAACTCTTGGCGGGGCTTATTGACTCGGACGGATATTGTGGCGGCAATTCTACGGTTTGTTTTTGTAATAAGAATAAGTTGTTGTGCGAACAAACGATGTTTGTTGCAAGGTCTCTTGGATTCCATTGTTGCAACCCCAAAATAAAACACAATAAAAAATATAATACAGATTATTATGTGATTTTTATTAGTGGAAACATCCAAGATATTCCCATTCTACTTAAAAGAAAAATTTTACCAAAATCTCAGAAGCCTAAAACAGTTTGTCAATATACCTTTAAAGTAACCCCTCTGGGCAGGGGTGATTATTACGGTTTTACGGTGAACGGTAATGGTCGGTTTTTGTTGGGAGACCTCACTGTTTCGCATAATTCCACAGCCGTACTTCAAACAATGTTTTATAATGCTAAAAAAGGCGTACCATGTTTATTTTTCTCATTGGAAATGACGCGGGTAGAGTTAATGTTGCGCTATGCGCTTATCGAAGAAAGGCTGTCTTGGCTTAAACTTGTTGGCAGAAGATTAACAACACTTGAAATCGAACGTCTAAAAAGAAAGGTTGACGTTCTCGGTAAGTTGCCGTTTTACGTTTTAGACAGACCCGTCCACATTGTAGATATTATGGCCGAGTCCGCAAGAATGATAAATGAAAAAGGAATAAGATTAATTGTTGCCGACTATACCCAAAAAGTTGTTCCGATTACCAAGAAAGCCAATGAAAGCCGAGAACGGGAAGTAGCAAACATATCTGGCGGGTTAAAAAACATAGCGTTTGAGCATAAAATAGTTTTAATCGCACTGTCTCAGCTTAACGATGAATTACGGGCAAGAGAAAGCAAGGCTATCGAACAAGATGCCGACAAGATAATTACATTTGACGCGCCAGACAAAGACGAGCCTACCGCAGACGGGACAGGCATAATAAAAGGTATTAGGATTAGACAGAGGTTTGGTGCTGGCGGTAATTTCGGCGACTGCAAAATGATTTACGACAAATTGTTTGGCTATTGGAAGAGTTATAGCGGTCAGGACGAAATGCTTGAACCCGTAAGACAGCAGGAACTAATAAACGATGACCCATTTTAAAAGAGGAACGTTATGGGCAAGAAAAACGAAGGGCAAACAATCCCAAGTGATCAATGGATAGAGGGTATTCCGCCTTGGAAGCGCATGGAGCGATTCGTTAAAAGCTACAATAGATTCCCAGACGAAAGCACGGGGAGAAACAGCGACGAAGACGAAAAAGATGAAATAGTTCTTGACTTTTAACCGTTTATTTTGTATAATATAGAAGAACCGAGATAATCAATTAGCACCGGAGTAAAGGAGAGTGATATGGAAATAGATAGGGTTTTAGATGAAGAAATAACTGAGTTTGCCTGTAATCTTGGATTAAGCCCACATTCAATTTATTTAGGAACACAAGAGTGGGAATTATTTTGCAAGAAAGCACAGGATATATGTAGCATTACAATTCCTAACGAATTACAGTCAGACAACATACCTGAATATAGAGGTATAAAGGTTTATAAGGTTAATATCCGTACACACTTCGGACTTGGGTTTTGAAAGGAGATTGATATGGAAAAAATAATTGATAGAGTAGAGGTAGAGGGTTATTCTTACGCTGTTGGCTGTGATAATATAACCGAAATAAAAGCTCGGCAGGAAGATAGTGGAAGGTGGTTTGAAATGTGGCGTGGTAACCATCATTCAACCGATGTAAACGGTAGATATGTCATATCTATTTCTTACAAAAATCCAGAAGATAAGTTTTAAAGGACTAAGACAATGGACTACGAGAAGCAATACATAAAAGAGAGGGGGGATAAGAAACCTGAAAAAGAACAACATAATCCTCATTGTCATCCTGATTTGGAACATAGTAATTCTGAATATGTTGATTGGCTTGAACGTTTCTCTGACTGGCTCTGCAAGCGACTAGAGAAGGTGGAGAAAGAATTGGAAAAATCAAATGAACCATACTTCGGTTGGTGCGATGTAGAAGGATGTAAAAATGAAGCCAGTTCCGGTGGCTGTTATTGGGAGGAAACAGGATATTGGAAAATATGTAGCAAACACGCTGAGGAACATAGGAAGGGTGCATCACAACCTAAAATGAGACAAACTGCAATTGACAGAGAAAATAGTAGAGATAAAGTTACCAATTACTTACCAATTAACGAGGCAACAAATGGCAAAGGATAAAAGATATTATTATAAAACTAATGATGTTTTTGCATCTGAGAAATGTCATGTAAAAGAAGATTTATTAATAGGTTCATGGGGATGTGCTCAATGCGGTGAAATAACAACTTCTATACATTTATTAAATGATGACGACCCTGATCCAAGTCAAAGAAAGATAATATTTTGGTGCGATAATTGTTTAAATAAACTTAAGACTTAATCAGGAGTAATAACATGGAAGAACAGAAATGGAAATTATTCAAGGTGTCATTTGTGGGGTTAGGTTTTTGCTGGTTAGGTGTAACAGACTTAAATACGAAACCTAAGAACTATTCCTATTTACAATTAATGAGCTTCGTATTTCTGTTTTGGCGATTTGATTTTCATAGAATCAAGCAAGGAGAATAACATGGAAGAACTAAGAAAAGAGTTGGATTTAATAATCCACTTCTTATTGTATAGCTATTGAAGGAATGATGAAATGAAAAGAATAATAAATGATGAATTAAGCAAACGACTAGTACAGGTTATGGCTGATGAATATAAAAAATATTTTCCAGATGCAACTGTAAAGATG
>Ga0172380_10006819_pt1 | contig 13093 bp, 14 predicted proteins | sample Leawe162metaG_FD_119747 | JGI IMG/M metagenome (GOLD analysis project Ga0172380, IMG submission 119747) | Leachate microbial communities from a municipal landfill in Southern Ontario, Canada - Leachate well 162 metaG | ecosystem: Engineered > Solid waste > Landfill > Unclassified | place...
CCGGCGGGCCGTTGGTAACTCCTTCGATAATCCCTTCCACCTCTGCACAGGAGCGGGAGAGGTAGAAAACCGGCTCGTCGTTGGCATCCAGGTAGTCGATATGTTTGACCCGGTCTTCTTCCTTGTCGGCCCGGGTAAGTTCGTGCTTTTTGATAACGCCGCTCTGGTAATCGTCAACACTGGCGCAGACAACCAGGCCGGTCTGGCTGATGCTGCCCATCTGTTGGCGGTACACGTAAAAACAGTCATGATGGTCCTGCGCCAGAATTCCGCGCCTGATGAACTCGTCCAGATTCTGTTTCCCCTGACGGTAAACGGACTCGTCATGCGGATCCAACTCTGCCGGAAGATCTATTTCTGCGCGTGAAATATGCAGAAAACTGTTGGGGTTTCCGGCCGCCATGGCACATGCCTCTTTGACATTCATCACGTCGTAGGGAAGGGCGGAAACTTTATCAACCAGATCTTTGGGTGGGCGCAGCGCCCTGAATGGTTTAATGATTGCCATGCGTTTTTCTCCGTAACGTACTAAAAATACCGTCTTGCTCCCACAAAACGTTTCTCGAAATATTTATCATTGACCGCTGTCACGCGGATCTCTTCCCCCCGGCGCGGTGCGTGAACGAACTTGCCTTCACCGACATAGATGCCGACGTGGTTGATCTTATCCGATGAAGAACCGAAAAAAACCAGGTCACCATCCCGCAGGTCATTCTTATCCACCCTGTCGCCAGCCTTGAACTGGTCCTGGGAAGTCCGCGGAATGCTGAGACCGCACAGATTGTAGACTGCTCGTACGAAGCCGCTGCAATCCATACCTTCAACCACATTGTCCCCGCCCCAGCGGTAAGGGATGCCAACGAATCGTTCAGCGGTGCGGGCCGCGATCGATCCCATGTCCTTGTTGTCCTTTGCAGGCTTGGGAACCGGTTTTTCGGTAGTTTCTTTCGGGACGACCGGTTGGAGCGGAGGAGATGGCTTGCGAATCTCATCCGGCTGCGGTTTCTGCCATCCCGGTCCCTTGGGGCGGCTAAAGACAACTTCGCTGGGGGGAGCGATGTAGAAGCTGTCAATCACATGGTCAGCCACCAGTCGCTTAGCCACGGCACGGGCCTTTTCCTTGCTGGTGAAGTCTCCGAAGCGCACGGAATACATGCCGTTGTCTTTGCGAAAATAGAACGCCTCAATCCCCTTGGACTGCAGCTTTGCCGTAAAACGCTCTGCGTTTTTAACATCGGCAAAAGCGCCCATCTGGATGGCATGGCCAAGCCGGGTGATTCCGGTTGTTTTTGCCGCATGGGCTGTCAGCGTGCAGGCGCAGAGCAGCAGGATCATTAGTAGTGTACGAAATGTCATGGGTCGCCATTGTCTGAGAAGAGTGGAAATGCAACTGGATCACGATACTAGCCGTATTCGGAGCAGTGGTAAAGCAGAAATTTACCCGTAAAGCGCCTTATGACGTTGACAGTGGCTACACTTTTGAGGTATTTTCTCAAAGTTCAAGGGCCACCGGGGTCGGAAAGTAATTGCGCCATTTTAGCTCAGTTGGTAGAGCACATCACTCGTAATGATGAGGTCGTCGGTTCGATTCCGACAAATGGCTCCAAATATCAAGGACTTAGGCGGTTTGCCTAAGCCCTTTTTTATTGCTGGTGATTCGCCGGTGAGGCACTGAAATAATCCCTCTATGAAAGTTGAGAAACGTTTTGATGAGAATACGACAAACGGCGTTGGTGTTGTTGGCTGGTTTATTCCTTTCCGTTACAAGTGCATTTGCTGTTGATTTTTATGGAGCTGATGTCACTGATAGAGACGTGCCATCGAGCTACTTGAAAATTGGCCTCATGGGATTCCGGCCCGTTGTTGCAACGGTAACCCTCGATTCTCCTGCTGCTAAACATGGTTTCCAGCGTGGTGATATTATTGTTTCGATTAACGGCAAGGATATAAAGAGTTCATCCGAATTACATCGAGTTACAACGGATGTGTTGTTGGTGTCTATTTTCAGAAACAGAGAAAAAATGACATTAAGCATAGACAGGTATGCAATTGGCAATGCTAAAACCAGACAGAGTTCAGTTGAAAAGCAATCTGCTCAGCAACGTCAGGTTACACTCGGTGTTCCTGTTGCGGTTGTCAATTCTACCCCGGTAACGCTTAAAGAGCGTGCGGTCGTATCACGTTCCCCTGTTACGCAGTCGCAGAATGTGCTGCCTCGCCAGGTTTCTCCGGAAAAAGTGGATATTTTTAAACGCCCGATCAAGCCATCGCAGGACCGAATTATCTTTGCGAATAAAAAAGGCGAAGTGACATTTAGCCATTCGATTCATCTGAGGAGTTTGAGCAAAGAGGAGTGCCTGCTGTGCCACCGAACGGAAAATCCCACTCATGAATCAATCCAGAGCCGTTTGGATAACCACCGTGCTGCGCATGGATTCTGTCGGGGGTGCCATCAGAAAATAGAAAAAGCGCCAACAACGGAATGTCAGGTGTGCCATAACTATAGTAAGAAAGAATGACGGTACTACTGACAGGTTTCTGGAGCAATTTTTATGAAAATCTGGATTGATGCCGATGCCTGCCCGCGAGTGATCAAGGAGATTGTTTTTCGTGCCTCCGAGCGGCTGGAACTGCCGGTCGTGCTCGTGGCAAACAAAAGCCTGGCCAAACACGACTCCCGCCTGGTTGAATCCGTTGTGGTTGCTGACGGCTTTGATGTTGCCGATGACTATATTGCCGAACATGCTGCAGCGGAAGATCTGGTTATCACCGCCGACATCCCGTTGGCGGCCAGGGTCGTTGCCAATGGTGGTGTAGCGCTGGACCCGAGGGGAGAACTCTATACCGATGAGAATGTCGGTGAGCGGCTTTCCATGCGTGACCTGATGATGGAACTGCGCGGCGGAGGGCTCGTTCAGGGAGGTCCGTCTCAATTTAGTCTGATCGACAGGCAACGCTTCGCTTCGTCTCTGGATCGTATTCTGAGCCGGTTTGTACGTAATAACCGGGCTGTAATAATGAAATCGTGATAGTATAATATTTATGTAGCCTTGCAGGTGTTGCGTTTTGCCGGGGAGTTATGTATGAGAACGACCGATGCTGTTTTGTTTTCCATAATGCTTGCTGCAGCACCGACCTTTGGTACGGACAACACGTGGTATACCGGTGACGAACGCTGTCCTCCGCCCAGGGATGACGGTACCTATTCAGCGCCCTACAACGCTTTGGAACATCGGCAGGAGTATCCGATGTTCTTCGGCGCCGACAAGCCGGGATGGTCCTGCTCCTATCAAAAGGACAACGGCGTTATTGTCCAGTATGGAGACAGCCGAACCCCGCAGCAACAATGGGTAGCCGTATGGGGGGACAGTCACGACAACTGACCGTTTTACGGGTGAAGTTCCGGATCAAACTTCGAAAACTGATATTATTGAAGAAAGGCATCACCATGACAGATCAACTGGATGAAAATATCTCGGAAACGGAATGCAGCTGCGGAGAAATGCATAGGGGCCATATTTGCTGGCTGACCCGTATGGGGTTGCTCAGTGAGTCATACCATCTAAGCAGCGACCCGACAGTGTCGTGCTCCAAATGTGGAGCGAAAGCAAATTTGCCCCATAATGTCTGCTTCCCTGTACCTCTGGGGAAGTAGAAACCTGTCAAACGCGACGCGTCCAGTTTACATCCCTCCCTTTGTTCCTTTTTGCCAGCCTGTGACGATGTTACAGGACTCGGCATGCGCATTCACCCATCCTGAAGAGTTGTTGGTATAAGAGTTTTATACACTCGGGTTTGTTCTGTCACAAGCTGTAATTGACTGTAATTATGTAACTTTTATTCGACTGTTGCATCGGTAGTATGTTTTTTCATACATACATTACGAATAAACCGTTTTTGGAGTGAACTGCTTGAGTTGGTTTTGAATATAAAAGCGTATAATAACAATTGGTTACGTTGATAAAAACCATGTGTCCAGTTCTTGGCATCAGCTATGCAAACTCAATAATCAAGAGCATTTAGAAACTTCGCACCTAACATATGTAAAGGGAGGATGTCATGAGAGCACTACAGAGGAAACTAAGTCCAAGTAACACAACAAGTTGTGAACTTGGACTAATTATCACGTTAATGGGAATCATCGCACCGGCAACAGCAATGGCAGCAGCATCGGGAGTACGTGAAGACAGCAGTGGGATTTTTGTATGGGTTTTTCTCGGGTTTTGCGCTCTGATAGTGGTTGCACAGGTAATACCGGCAGTATTGTTGATGTTCGGAATGGCCAAGGGAATCACCTCAGTAGTGAAAGAGGAAATGGCAACGGTCAAGAAATAATAAGAGGGGAAATACCATGAGCATTGAAGCCAGTTGAAAGGCCACCTTCGGGTGGCCTTTTTGTTTGAAAACAAAAAGCAACGAACTCTTGTCGGTTACGAAATTGTATCGTTGTTTATATGGAGTTGGCAGTGGAGGCATTTGCGCAACACAAGAAGTGTCATTCCGTGCAGGTGAAAATAGTTGCCGCAGCGTGGGCATCTGCTCAATGCGACCAGAAAAGTTGCCATGATCAACACGATAACCCAGATGCCGAACAGAGTCCCCATGGCACTGTTTGTGGGTGAAATCCGGTAGGTAATCAACAGGGCGGGAATATAAACAAGCACCGTAGCGAAGAAAAACATACGGCGCTTTCTCGTGCTTTTCATGATGCGCATGTACGCAACCGGATCGATCTGGCTGTTATCCAATTTCTCCTCCGGAGTTTTCATAGACTATTCATACTATACCAGGATCATTTTCTGAAAAGGAAATACCAGAGCGAAAAAATTGATTCTCCGAGTGCTATAAACAGAAGATAGGGTATAACAATACCTATGCGGTCATCAACCAATAATCTGTAGATGGCGGGAAAGCGGGAGGGAGCAAGGCAGATAAAAATGATGCTCAAACCACAGACAAGCGTGGCTATCGAACCTGCGATATGGTATTTTATAAAGAATTTTTCATTTGGTCGCCACATGACAAACCTCACGATATCAACCGTCAAGCAAAAGGCGCGGACTTGTTTCCCTGCCCGCGCCACAGGTAGCCGGTGGCTACCGTGCTTCTGTTTTTGCTTCGGTTTTGGCGGTGATTCCCTTGACCAGTCCCACGATCAGCATGACTGCCGGGATTAACTGTCCGACTACTATCAGTGCAAAGAAGCCGAGGAAGATCCAGATAAATATTCCATCGTTTCCTGCGGTGGCGTTTGCAGCGGCAAGTGCGGTAGCGGGGGCCATTGTTCCTATCAGGGTGGCTATGGTTTTCATGGTTTACTCCTTATCCCGTTCTACGGGTCGTTTTTTTTCTTTGTCTGATTAATATGGAGCATCGAGTATGCCAAAAAGTAATGCGGCGTCTAGAGCATTTGTAAACGATGCTATTTCAATATGTTATGTGCAGTAGTGCCACCGGAGACCGCTTTATTGTTTTATGAACCGGGTCGGAAAGTATAGAAAAAGTATACGGAGCCGGCCTTCCTCTACCCGGGAATCCGGCTTGAAAAAGGTTTCTCCTGAAAGTGCAGTCTGACTAAGATGTATAAGGATTTTAAACAGCCATAGAGAGCCCTAAGAAGAAGGAACTTCGGCATGAACATACGCATATCCCTCATCGCAAAACTCACCTTTGCCACATCGCTGATCCTGCTTGTGTTCATGGGGGTGCTGGATAATATCAATTTGAAAAACTTCAGAAAAGTAATGATCGATTACGCTGTTTCAAATGCGGAGGAAGTTGCCGACATTATCAGCCAGAGTGCCTATGACGCCATGATGAAGAACGATAAAACCGCTCTGTATCATATGATCGGGAGGATTGCGGAGAGTAAGAATATTGAGCACGTCCGCTTGATCGATCAAAAAGGGAAGGTGGTTTTTTCAAACATCACCGGAGAAGTCGGGTCCGTCATCGGCAAGCATGCTGATGAATGCATTATGTGCCACAGTTCTGCAAGTTCCGGTGTATCAACATCATCAATGAACCGCAGCCGGATAATTACTACCAGGTCAGGAAAAGAAGCGCTCGGCTTTACCAAGGCACTATATAACCAACCGGCCTGCTTTGCCGCTTCCTGCCATTTTCATGGCAGGGATGACACCGTGCTCGGGCTTCTTGATATATCGATTTCCCTGGAAATGCTCAGGCAGAAATCTCATGAATACCGCCTGGAATTCGTCATGTTGACCTGCCTGCTCCTGCTGCTGATCGGTCTGCTGGTGACGATTCTGACCCACTATCTCGTCGACATCCCGGTGCAGCGGCTTGTCCGGCATAGCGCCCTGGTTGCCTCCGGGGATCTTGAATCAAGGGTTCCGGTCACCAGCAGGGATGAGCTTGGGGAGTTGTCGGAAACGGTCAACCGTATGACGATGAGTCTCGCCTCTGCGGACAAGGAGTTAAAGGGGTGGGCGAACAGCCTTGAAAGCAAGGTGGAGGAGCGGAGCCGTGAGATCATGCGTATGGAAGAACAGTTGCGGCGCTCGGAAAAACTGGCTTCCCTCGGCACTCTCTCTGCCGGGGTTGCCCATGAGATCAACAATCCGCTGACCGGAATTCTCTTGTATGCATCAATCCTGAACGGCGACAAACGGCTTGATCCTGCCTTGTTGCCCGATGTGCAGAGGGTAATATCCGAGACGGAGCGCTGTGCCGGCATCGTGAAGGATCTGCTCGAATTCAGCCGGGAATCATTGCCGGAAAAAGAGGTTGTTGCCCTTGACGTGATAATAGATGAAGTTGTCACCTTTTTTCACAATCAGCCGGATTTCAGCAGTATCACCGTCAGTAAAAAATATGAAACTCATCTGCCGCGGATATCGGTAGATCCCAACCAGATCAGGCAGGTATTCATGAACCTGGTTATCAATGCCGGTCATGCGATGCCGAATGGCGGGGAGCTGGCAATATCCACATATCTTTCAGCAGACGGAAAGTTTAACTGTGCCGCACTGAAAGATACCGGTGACGGTATTTCCGAAGAAAATATTGCCAGGATTTTTGATCCGTTTTTTACCACCAAACCGGAAGGAACCGGACTCGGGTTGGCAATATCATACGGAATCATGGAAAATCATGGCGGGAGGATCGAGGTGAAGAGCAGGGAAGGGGAGGGGACGACGTTTGTTGTCATGCTGCCGGTATCCGGCTGAGATGGAAATGTCAGCCGCTGCGACGATATAATAAACAAAATACATCAATATTGATGTTGAGGTGTTATGGATTTTATAGTAGAGTTTTATGAGACAGCGAATGGCAATTGCCCTGTCAGGGAGTTTCTCGATGAACTGAAAGCGAGCGACCCGGACGATTTTGCCTCAGTGCTTGCCGGATTGGCAAAGTTGCGCACCCGTCAGTATCATCGAGAACCTCTCTCCAAATCACTTGGTGATGGTTTGTTCGAGCTGAGGCATGTCGGCAAACTGAATACCCGCATACTCTGGTTTTTCATGAAAGGCAAACGGATTGTTGCCGTGCATGGCATTCGTAACAAGGGACAGGCAATTGCATCACACGACAGGAAAACAGCCGAAGAACGGATGCATGACTGGCAGCAAAGGATGATACATGAAAAAAACTAATTTTGACAGCTACCTTGAGCAGCAACTGCATGACCCCGAATTTGCCGCTCGATTTGAGCATGCCGGCGAGGCTTGGGACGTGGCGCTGCAGATAGTAGACCTGCGGCGACAGGCCGGACTTTCCCAGAAAGAACTTGCAAAGTTGCTAAAGACATCACAGCAGCAGATCAGCCGTCTGGAATCTCCCGATTATGAGGGACATTCTCTCAGTATGCTGCGTCGGGTCGCGGAAGCTTTACATGCGCGGGTGCGGGTGGTTTTTGAGCCGACAGATGAGGTTGTGGCTCATGTGGCAGAGGGTACGGAGAGGTACCGTTAAAACTTCGCCCCGTCAATGCTCCCCCCGCGCCGAGATCCCCAGCTTCTTCATCATGTTCTGAAAATTCGGCCGGAGGATGCCGGTCTCTTCCGCTGCTCTGGTGACATTCCAGCCGTTGCGCTCCAGGGCATTCCTGACAAAAAGGCTTTCCAGTGATTCCATGGCATGATCACGGATATGGCGCTTCATTTCTTTCAGCTCTTCTACATTCAGCGGAATATGTTCAATAATCCTGTGTGGTGATGGTTCCTTGCTGTCCCACAGCTCCAGATCCTCGTTGCGGATAATATCTCCTTCCGCCAGAACCACCGCCCGCTCGATCATGTTTTCCAGCTCCCTCACGTTGCCCGGATATGCATAGTTTTCAAGAAACGTCATCACGTCCGGCGCGACCCCTCTGATCTCCTTGCCGATTTCGGTCGTATATTTTTTCAGGAAATGACGGATCAGGATCGGGATGTCCTGCTTCCGGTCGCGGAGTGGCGGCAGTTCGATCGGGATGATATTGAGGCGGAAAAACAGGTCTTCGCGAAACGTTCCTTCATGCGACATGGTCTTGAGATTTTTGTTTGTTGCGGCAACGAGATGGATGTCTATCGGCACCAGCTGCGTGCCGCCGATGGGGGTTATTTTGCGTTCCTGCAGGGCGCGTAGGAGCTTTGCCTGGGTAGAGAGGCTGATGTTGGAGACTTCATCCAGAAAGAGGGTGCCGCCGTCGGCAATCTTGAACAGTCCGGTCTTTGTCTGAACCGCCCCGGTAAAAGAGCCTTTCACATGTCCGAATAGTTCGCTTTCCAGCAGCGTCTCCGCCAGGGAGGAACAGTCCACCGCGACAAACGGCTTGTCCTTGCGAGGACTGTTTTCATGAATCGCCCGGGCCGCCAGTTCCTTGCCGGTGCCGCTTTCGCCGGTAATAAGCACCGTGCTGTTGGTGGCGGCAACATGCATGATCCGGTGATACACCTTCTGCATCTCCTTGCTTTCACCGATGAACTGGTGAAAACCCTGATGCAGGGTGACCTCTTCCTTGAGACAGATCTCATCCAGAGGCATGGTGCGCTGGCTAAGGGCGCTTTGCACCTTTTCCAGCAGCAGGTCGGGGGTGAACGGTTTTTGTAGGTAATCATACGCGCCGTTTTTCATGGCCTCCACTGCCGTATCAATAGAGGCGTAACCGGTAATCAGGATGACCGGGACATTCGGCTGAAGCGTCCTGACACTTTTCAAAACCTCGATGCCGCTCATTCCGGGCATTTTCAGGTCGGTTATGATGAGGTCGAAATCGCGCTGCTGCATGATTTCGATGGCATGAAAGCCGCTTGAGCAGGTTTCAACCGCAAAAGATTCTCCCTCCAGAACGCGCTTCAAGCCATCCCTGATTACCGCTTCGTCATCAACTATAAGAAGTCTGCTCTGTTCCATGCCGCGTCCTTTTTTCTGATATCGTATACAGACTACCAATAATTTCAAACAAGTCAAATGGGAGCCTCCGTAATTGTGCCTGGTAGAGGGGAAGAATCAATGCCGGGTGTAAAAACCACTTTATCCGTGCCCGGCTTGAATTATTAAAAATGCGTGCTACAAGAATAGAGGGCTTACGAATATCAGCTGCCATCACGTTAAAATCCGGGTTTGAGCGAGGGAGTTGAAGCCATGTGTGTGAATAACAGAACGGCATTGATGCTTCTGGCTGCTTTCATGTTTACGACCGTAACTGTTTCAGCAGCACCGCCGCCTGCTCATCCTAAACAGGATGCATATGGTATCGAAGCTGAACGCAGCTTCTTACCTGCAAAAAATGAAACGTGCATGCGCTGTCATGGCCAAAAAGAAATAAATAGTCCGGCAGGAAAGAACGTCTTTATTGATCCTGTCAAGTTTGCGGGTACTACACACGCTATTGTTGGCTGCTCCTCCTGCCATGACCGTGTTTCTTCAGGCCACCCCGGTGACGGTTACGTCCCTCCCAGGGCTACGTGCGGTGATTGCCACGGCCCGATCCATGATGAATACGCAAAAAGTCTCCATGGACCAAAAGCCGGGTGTAATGGTTGCCATAACCCACATGAAGTGCGGTTGCCGATGGTTATGTCGGGAGAAGACATTAACCGTAAATGCGCCAGATGCCACGACACCAGAAAAACTATTCAAAGCCATGCCAAGTGGCTGCCTCAGGCGGATCTGCATGTCGATTCCCTGCCATGCATTACCTGTCATACCGGTTCAAAGGATTATGTCATTACCATGTCCATTGAAAGCCGTCTTCCGGGATCAGCAAATAACTTTAAAAATGCAACATACGAAGAGCTTGCCCCTCTTGCAAAAGGAGAAGAGATCAGCAGGGTCATTGATCTGGATGGCGATCATCTCGTTTCATTGAAAGAGCTGAGGGAGTTCAATCATAAGCTGCGCGGGATGAACATGCGGTTATGGGGGATGATGACTCCGGAGGTGGTCACCCACAGTTATCAGATTTTGGATAACCGGTGGGACTGCACATTTTGCCACGCTTCCGGTCCAAAGGCCATGCAGAAAAGCTTTATCGCTTTTCCGGAAAAAAATGGTGGCTATACCAGGGTTGCCGTGGAAAAGGGGGCGATCCTCGATATTCTCTACGGGACACCGGATTTTTACATGCTCGGCACGACCAGAAGCACCGCACTCAATGTTATCGGAGGGTTGATCGTTGCAGCAGGATTGTCATTCCCGATAGGTCATGGTTTCTTCCGGTTCCTGACCAGGAAGAAAAGAAAGGAGGAGGATCATGAGGCATAAGGAGATGGTTTACGTGACCCCGATGCCGGTAAGAATCTGGCATTGGCTGAATGCCTTCGGAATTGTTACATTATGTGTTACCGGGCTTCAGATACGGTTTCCCGATTACATAAACGTATTCGGAGCATACAAGGCTGCCATTCGCCTGCATAATACCGCCGGCGTGGTGGTATCAGTCTCATACGTACTCTGGCTGACCTATTACCTGGTGGTGGCAAAAAGTCTGATTCAGCAGTATGTGCCGACTTTGGACGATCTGAAATCGGGCATTTTTCGCCAGGCATACTTCTATTTTCTCACCTATTTTCTGGGCAAGCCAAATCCGCATCACAGCACACCTGACCATAAGTTCAATCCGATGCAGAAAGCGACTTATCTGATAATCATGCTGGTACTGTTGCCCTTGGTGATTTTCAGTGGTGTGCTTCTCATGTATGTCGCACCGTTACGGGAAATACTTCTTCTGCTGGGGGGGATTAAGATGCTGGTAGGGTCACATTTTCTGCTTGCCTGCTGTTTTACCGCTTTCCTCTTTGTGCATATCTATCTGGCAACCCTCGGGCATACCCCCCTTTCACATTTCAAGCCGATGTGGAATGGCTGGGAGGAAGAAAGCGTCGAAGATTCCGATCCTGAAAAAACAGCTGCACAGGAGAACCCCTTATGAATTGCCGCCGTATCTTCTTCTTTGTCACCCTGTTCCTGATAATACAGAGTGCAGCGTTTGCGGTCACTATACGGGATGTGGCTTTTACTACCCGAAATGCCGGGAAGGTGGTCTTCAGCCATCGTGATCATATCAACAAGAAGGAAATGAGCAAAAATTGCCGGGCGTGTCATGACGCCATCTTTGATTTGAAAAACAAGAAGCACTATTCAATGGCTGATATGCAAAAAGGGCGGTCGTGCGGCGCATGCCATAACGGCAAGAAAGGCTTTGCTCTTACTGAGTGTACCCGCTGTCATCAGACTCGGGAAATAACATATAAAGTCAAGGCGACAGGAGTTACCGGATTCAGCCACTCGTCCCATCTTGCCAAATCTCCTGATTGTGGCGTATGCCACCCGGCTCTCTTTGCCGTCGGGCCCAATAAGCGCTTTACCATGGCGGATATGAAAAAGGGAAAATCGTGCGGAGCCTGTCACAACGGTAAAAAAGCTTTTAGTGTTGACACCTGCATTTCATGCCATCCGGTCAAAGAGATTACGTACAAGGTAAAAGAGACCGGTCCCACACATTTCAGTCATACCATTCATCTTGGCGTGGCCGATTGCTCTCAATGTCATCCTTCCCTGTATGCTCCGAATCAGAAAAACAGGCGTGTCGGAATGGCAGCCATGGAAAAGGGGAAATCATGTGGTGCATGCCACAATGCCAAACAGGCTTTTTCAGTGAAAGAGTGCTCCAAGTGCCATCCTACGCGGGAACTGCTGTTTGAGGAGAAGAGCACTGGCAATGTCCCGTTCAGCCACATGTTTCATACCGGTCTGTATGGCTGCGGCGATTGTCATGCAGCGTTGTTCGGCACAACCCGCAGCAAGATGAAAGTAACGATGCAGCAGATGGAAGCAGGAAAGTCATGCGGCAGCTGTCACGACGGGAAAACCGCATTCAGCGTGAAGGACAAGTGCGAGTCGTGTCATAAAGGTGGTTAAACTGAAAACGGCTGTTAACCACGGATACATGGGATGAACACGGATAACACCGGAATCAGGCTACGTTTTTTCTCATGTTTTGCTTCTATCCGTGTGTATCCAATTCATCCGAGTTATAAATGTATTTTATAGATTGAATTCCGGAGAGAAATTGACCCGGAATTCGTGGAGGAATGTCTATGTTTGGCACACTTGCGGGAAAGGCCCTTATTCCGGTCGGTCTGGCTGTCACCGGCTTCATGGTGGTCTGCTGTCTTATCCTGTACTCGGTAATCCGCGAAGATCTCCATCATGGCGAGATAGTCCATGCCACCAATCTTGCCGACACGATCCTTAAATCCACCCGCTATGCAATGCACAAATCCGATCGTGAAACCCTGGCTACAATCATCCGCAACGTGGGCGAACAGCGCGGAGTCGATCATGTCAGGATTTTCAACAAAAAGGGGATTGTAACTTTTTCCGCCAAATCGGTTGAGATTAACCGGCAGGTTGATAAGAATGCGGAAGGGTGCATCGTTTGTCACAAGGGAACGGTCCCTGTTACCAATCTGGGGACGATGCAGCAGGCACGTACCTTCAAAAAACCGGATGGCATGGATGTCATGGCAATTACAGCACCCATCTACAATGATCCGGACTGCTCAGCCGCGGCCTGTCATGTTCATCTTCCCGGGCAGAAGGTCCTGGGGACTCTGGATATCGGACTGTCTAGGACGGA
>Ga0172380_10006821_pt1 | contig 13092 bp, 12 predicted proteins | sample Leawe162metaG_FD_119747 | JGI IMG/M metagenome (GOLD analysis project Ga0172380, IMG submission 119747) | Leachate microbial communities from a municipal landfill in Southern Ontario, Canada - Leachate well 162 metaG | ecosystem: Engineered > Solid waste > Landfill > Unclassified | place...
GCCGGATCGTCGTGACCACCTCCTCGTCGGGCCTGTACGGCAACTTCGGCCAGTCCAACTACGGCGCGGCCAAGCTGGGCATCGTCGGCTTCATGAACACCATCAAGCTCGAGGGCCAGAAGAACAACATCCACATCAACGCCATCAGCCCCGTCGCCGCCACGCGCATGACCGAGGGCCTGATGCCGCCGGAAGTGCTGGAAAAGCTGAAGCCCGAATACGTCACCCCTGGCGTGGTCTTCCTGGCCTCGGACGAGGCCCCCACAGGCGCCATCCTGACCGCCGGCGCCGGCGCCTTCGCCCTGTCGAAGATCGTCGAGACCGAGGGCGTCTACCTCGGCGAAGGCGGCCTGTCGGTCGAAGAAGTCCGCGACAATTGGAGCAAGATCACCGACGACAGCCAGGCCAAGGCCTATTTCGCTGGCGGCGAGCAGGGCCAGAAGTTCTTCCGCAAGATGGCCGGCGGCTGACGCGCGCGGGGGGACGAATTCGAATTCGGTGACAGTTTACGAATTCGCTCCCCACCCCTTTCAGGACGGACCGTTCGATCGTCGGCGAATTCGGAAACTGTCACCGAATTCCAGCCCTGTGGGCTGACAGCTCCCCCCTGGGGAGCAACCGCCCGCGTCAGGCCAGCGCCTTCGCCGCGGCCCGGAACGCCTCGGCCGCCGCGCTGTGGCCGTCCGAAGCGGTCAGGGGGGCGCCGTCGTCGCCCCCCTGGCGCAGGGCGATCTCGATCGGGATCTCGGCCAGCAGCGGCACGCCCAGCGCCTGGGCCTCGGCGCGCGCCCCGCCCGTGCCGAAGATCGGGATCGGCGCCCCGGTCGTGGGATCGGCGAAGAAGGCCATGTTCTCGATCACGCCGAGGATCTTCGCTCCGGTCTTCTGGAACATGCCCACCGCCCGGCGCGCGTCGATCAGGGCGATCTCCTGTGGCGTGGAGACGATCACCACGCCATCGACGGCGAAGTTCTCGACCAGAGTCAGGTGGATGTCGCCGGTGCCCGGCGGCATGTCGATGACCAGGATGTCCAGCGGCGCCTCGGGCGTGGCCCAGCGCACATCGTTGACCATCTGGCGCACGGCCGACGAGGCCATCGGCCCGCGCCAGATCATCGGCGAGCCCTCATCGACGAGGAAGCCGATCGACATCACGGTGACGCCGTGGGCCTGTAGCGGCTGCAGCTTGCCGTCGATGAACAGCGGCTCGCCATCGACGCCCATCATGCGCGGGGCCGACGGGCCATAGACGTCGGCGTCCAGCAGCCCGACCCGCAGGCCCAGGCCCGCGAAGGCGCAGGCCAGGTTGACCGCGACGGTCGACTTGCCGACCCCGCCCTTGCCACTGGCGATGGCGATCACGCGTTTGACGTTCTCGGGGCGTTTGACTTCCTTGCGGGGCCGCAGCTCAGCCTTGGGGTCGCCGGCCACCCGGGCGCCCTTGCGCTGGCGGGTGACGCCTTCGGGAGCCGAGGCGGTCAGCACAACCTGGGCCTTGTCGATGCCCGGCAAGCCCGCCAGCGCCTTCTCGGCGGCCTCGCGGATCGGGGCGTAGCGGACGGCGTCGGCGGCCGGAACCTCGAGCATGAAGCCCGCGCGGCCCTCGCGCAGGACCAGGCCCTGCACCAGTCCGGCGGCGGCCAGACCCTTGCCGGAGCGGGGGTCGATGATCTGGTCCAGCGCCTTGAGCGCGGCGTCTCTGTCGGCGGATGTATGAAAGCTCATGTCGGGATAGCTTGCCTTGGCGGGCGCGGCGTCTCATATCCGCTTCACCGCGCCGGCTTGCAAGCCCGCCGGGACACGACGGAAAAGCGACGCACCACATATGCCCTGGAACGACAACGCCAACCCCGGCCCCTGGGGCTCGCCGCCCCCCTCCGGCGGCAAGGGTGAGCCCGAACGCCCCGAGCGCGGCGGTCCGCCGCCGCGCGGCCCCGGACGCGGCCCTGGCGGAACACCGCCCGATCTCAACGACCTGCTGCGCCGCGTCGAGGCCTTCCTCGGCGGCCTGACCGGCGGCGCGGGCGGCGGCGGCGGCGGACAGGTCCAGCTGCGCCGGCTGGCCCCGCTGGCCGGCGGCGGCCTGGCGGCGCTGTATGTGTTGGCGGGCGTCATCGTGGTCGGCCCGCGCGAGGAGGCGGTGGTGACCACCTTCGGCGCCTGGACCCGCAGCTACAGCCCCGGCATCGGCTACCACCTGCCGCTCGTCGAGCGGTCGGAGAAGCTGGACGTGACCACGCTCCGCACCCTGAGCGTCGGCGGCGACACCGGCGATGGCGACACCCTGATGCTGACCGGCGACGAGAATATCGTCGATCTGACCTTCTCGGTGACCTGGCGGGTTTCCAATCCGGGCCGCTATCTCTTCAACATCAGCGATCCCGAAGCCACCCTCTCGGCGGTGGCCGAAAGCGCCATGCGCGAGGTGATCGGCCGCAGCGAGCTGGACGCCATCATCAGCCGCAGCCGCGGCCAGATCCAGATAGAGGTCGCCGCCCTGATGCAGCGCATCCTCGACAGCTACGGCGCCGGGATCATCATCGACGGCGTCCAGATCAGCGACGCCAACCCGCCCAAGGAGGTCGTCGATGCCTTCCGCGATGTGAACAACGCCAGCCAGAACGCCGAATCGCTGGCCAACCAGGCTCGCGGCACGGCCGCCCAGGTCCGCAACCAGGCGATCGGCTATCGCGCCCAGGTCGTGCGTGAGGCGGCCGGCGAGGCGGCGCGGTTCAACCAGGTCTACGCCCAGTACAAGCTGGCCCCCGGCGTGACCCGCGACCGGCTCTATATCGAAACCATGGAGCGGGTGCTGACCAAGACCAACAAGGTCATCATCGACAGCAAGGGCGCCAGCGCCCCGATCATCCTGCCGCCGGACGTCTTCCGGCCGCGCGTCACGACGCCGGCCGCCAGCGCGGTGACGACCCCGGCCCTGCCCCAGCGCGTCTCGGGAGCCGGCCAATGACCAATCCGCGCCTTACGCTGTACGGCATCGTCGCCGCCGTCGCCCTGATCGTGCTCAGCCAGACCTTCTACATCGTCGATCAGACGCACCAGGCGCTGGTGGTCCGCCTCGGCGAGGTGGTCCGCACGGTCAACGCCTCGCCCGACGACGGCCCCGGCCTGAAGGTCAAGGTTCCGTTCCTTGAGGCCCGCCTGCTGTTCGACAAGCGCAACCAGCCCATCCAGGTGGTCCGCCAGGAGATCCTGACCGCCAACCAGGAGCGGCTCATGGTCGATGCCTTCGTGCGTTACCGCATCAACGACCCGGTGCGCTTCTACACCGGCCTGGGCGACGACCGGACGGCCAAGGACCGGCTGAACTCGGTGGTCAACGCCTCGCTCCGCCAGGTGCTCGGCTCGGTGACCTCGGAGGACATCATCTCGCGCCGCCGCGCCGCGCTGACCCGCCAGGTTCGCGACAACCTGGCCGACCGGACCACGCGCTCGCGTCTGGGCCTGCAGGTCATCGACGTCCGCATCCGCAGCGCCGATCTGCCGGAGGCCAACCAGGAAGCCGTGTTCGACCGGATGAAGACGGCCCGCCAGCAGGAAGCGGCCCGCATTCGCGCCGAGGGCGCCCAGCGCCAGCGGGAAATCGTCGCCACGGCCACGCAGGAAGCCGAGACCATCCGCGGCGAGGCCGACGCCGAGCGCGCGAAGATCTTCGCCTCCAGCTTTGGCCAGGATCCGTCGTTCGCGGCCTATTATCGCTCGCTGCAGGCCTACGACGCCTCGCTGGGCCAGGGCACGACCCTGGTGCTGTCGCCCGACAGCGCCTTCTTCCGCTACTTCAGCAAGGGTCCGACGGGGCAGTAGACGGCGGGGCCGCCCCTACCGCCAGAACTGTTCGTGGCGATAACCCTGGAAGTACAGCAGGGCCGTCAGGTCGGCATGGTCCACCCGGGCGTCCGCCTGGGCGGCGACGATCGGCTTGGCGCGGTAGGCCACGCCAAGGCCGGCGGCCTCGATCATCGCCAGGTCGTTGGCCCCGTCGCCGATGGCCAGCGCCTCGGCCGGCGTGACGCCCAGGGCCGCGGATTCCTCCCTCAGCGCGGCGAGCTTGGCCTCGCGCCCGAGAATCGGCTCGACGACCGATCCGGCCAGCGCCGCGCCGTCCTCGACCAGCACATTGGCCCGGTCGGCGTGAAAGCCCGCCGCCGCCGCCACCCGGCCGGTGAAAAACGTGAAGCCGCCCGACACCAGCACGCAGCGCGCGCCATGGGCGGCCATGGTCCTGACCAGGGTCTCGGCCCCGGGGTTGAGCCGCACCCGCTCGTCGTAGCAGCGCTGCAGGGCGGTGAGGCCCAGCCCCCTGAGCATGGCCACCCGCTCGCGCAGGGCCCCTTCGAAGGCCAGTTCACCGGCCATGGCCCGCTCGGTAATGGCCGACACCGCGTCCTTCACCCCGGCGAAATCAGCCAGCTCGTCGAGGCATTCGACCGTGATGATCGTCGAGTCCATGTCGGCGACCAGCAGCCGTTTGCGCCGTCCCGCCGCCGGCTGAACGCAGACATCGACGCGCCGCCCGGCCAGGGCCGCCTCGGCGCGCTCGCGGATCAGGGCCTGAAAATCGCTGGCGACGGGCAGATCGGCCGCGTTCGGGCCCAGAAGGTCCGGCTCGCCGACCACGGCGCCCGTGCCGGCCACGGCGATCTCCACCGCCTCCAGGGCGGCGACGAGGTCATGGGGATCGGCGGCGACGAGGGTGACAACCAGCTGCATGCCCGCCGCCTAGCCTGCTTTCGCGGGAATGGGAACTGGCGCTGCTATTTCGGTGACAGTTTGACAATTCGCCGCGCGGGCTTCCGCATCGTCCCCGGGGGCGTGAGCGAATTGTCAAACTGTCACCGAAATAGCCCAGCCCCGCCCCGGTGGCGAACCCGCGCCGCTTGCCTTAAGGCGGAGGCATGACGAGACAGATCCTGCTGATCGTCGGGCCGACCGCGAGCGGCAAGTCCGCCTTGGCCCTGCGCGCGGCGCGGGCGCTGGACGGCGAGATCGTCAACGCCGACGCGCTGCAGCTGTATGCCGATCTGCGCGTCCTTTCGGCCCGGCCGTCCGAAGAGGAGCAAGACGGCGTCCCCCATCACCTGTTCGGCGTGGCCGACGGCGCCGACGGCTGGTCGGTCGGCCGCTGGCTGCGGGCCGCCTCCCCCCTCATCGCCGACATCCGGGCGCGCGGTCGCACGCCGGTCGTGGTCGGCGGCACGGGCCTCTACTTCAAGGCTCTGACCGAGGGCCTGGCCGACGTGCCGCCGACGCCGGCCGCCGTGCGCCAGGGCGTGACCAGCCTGTTCGACACCCTCGGCGAAGACCGTTTCCGCGCGCTGCTGGCCTCCGCCGACCCGGACGCCGCCCGCCGCATCGCCCCCGGCGACCGCCTGCGGCTGCAGCGGGCGATGGAGGTGCTGGAGGCCACCGGTCGGCCGCTTAGCGCTTGGCAGGCCGACACCGCGCCGGCGCTGGAGCCAGACGCCTGGCGCGCCGTGGCCATCGTCCCCGACCGCGCCGACCTCTATGCCCGCTGCGACGCGCGGTTCGACGCCATGCTGGCGGCCGGGGCGCTGGACGAGGTCCGCGCGCTGCTGGCGCGCGGTCTCGCCCCCCTGCTGCCGGTGATGAAGGCCGTCGGCGTGCGCGAACTGGCCGCCCATCTGGCCGGCGAGACCCCACTCGTCCAGGCCGCCGAGCTGGCCCGCCAGGAAACGCGCCGCTACGCCAAGCGCCAGCTGACCTGGCTGCGCAACCAGACGCCGGACTGGCCCAGGATCACCGAAACGGACCCGGAAGTGGCCTGGAGGCAATTCCTTGCGCCAGGGTCCGCCTTGACGCCCACGCCGTAGCGTGGCATCTCCAAGTCACGCGATTTGGAGCAATCTTCGTGCGCAACACGATCATCGTACTTACCGAGCGGCCGACAGCGGCGTGACCTGAACCGTCACGCTGTCGCCGGTCGCGCGCATCCCAGGCCCCTACGGGCCTTTTTTATTGCCTTTTTCGTCCCCCGAAGAGCCCAGCCATGACCGCCTCCGCCACCCGGACCGCCCCGACCGACGCCGCCGCCCGCGAGATGACCGGCGCCGAGATCGTCGTGCGGGCGCTGATCGACCAGGGCGTCGATACCCTGTTCGGCTATCCGGGCGGGGCCGTGCTGCCGATCTACGACGCCCTGTTCCAGGACGGCGAGCGCCATGGCGACCGCCTGCGCCACATCCTGGTCCGCCACGAACAGGGCGCGACCCACGCGGCGGAGGGCTACGCCCGCTCGACCGGCCGGCCGGGCGTGGTGCTGGTCACCTCCGGTCCCGGCGCGACCAACGCCATCACCGGCATCGTCGATGCCCTGATGGACTCGATCCCGATGGTCGTCTTCACCGGCCAGGTGCCGACGCACCTGATCGGCACCGACGCCTTCCAGGAAGCCGACACGGTCGGCATCACCAGAGCCTGCACCAAGCACAACTACCTGGTGAAGGACGTCGCCGACCTGCCGCGGATCATCCACGAGGCCTTCCACATCGCCACCAGCGGCCGGCCCGGCCCGGTGCTGATCGACATCCCCAAGGACGTGCAGTTCTCGAAGGGGGCCTATCTGTCGCCGGACGAGGTGACCTTCAGCCACGGCTATGCCCCGCGCACCAAGGGCGACCCGGCCCGCATCGCGGAGGCGGCCAGGCTGATCGCCAAGGCCCGACGGCCGATCTTCTACACCGGTGGGGGCGTCATCAACGCCGGCCCGGCGGCCAGCGAGAGCCTGCGCGCCTTCGCCGCCCTGACCGGCGCGCCGGTGACCTCGACCCTGATGGGCCTGGGCGCCTTTCCGGCGGCCGATCCGGCCTGGCTGGGCATGGTCGGCATGCACGGCACGTTCGAGGCCAACAACGCCCTGCACGACTGCGACGTGATGATCTGCGTCGGGGCGCGGTTCGACGACCGGGTGACCGGCCGGCTGGACGCCTTCTCGCCGGGCAGCAAGAAGATCCACATCGATATCGACGCCTCCTCGATCAACAAGAACGTGCGGGTCGATATCGGCATCGTCGGCGACGCCGGCAGCGTGCTGGACGACCTGATCGCGGCCTGGAAGGCTGGCGGCCACGGCCCCAACCGCAACGCCCTGGACGACTGGTGGCGGCAGATCGACGGCTGGCGCGCGCGCCAGTGCCTGAGCTACCGGACCGGTCCTGACACCATCAAGCCGCAGCAGGCCATCGAGCGGCTCTACGCCCTGACGAAGGACCGCGACACCTACATCACCACCGAGGTCGGCCAGCACCAGATGTGGGCCGCCCAGCACTACCGCTTCCAGGAGCCGAACCGGTGGATGACCTCCGGCGGGCTGGGCACCATGGGCTACGGCATGCCGGCGGCCATCGGCGTGCAGCTGGCCCATCCCGGCAGCCTGGTCATCGACATCGCCGGCGAAGCCTCGATCCAGATGTGTATCCAGGAGCTGTCGACGGCGATCCAGTACGACCTGCCGGTCAAGATCTTCATCCTCAACAACGAGTGGATGGGCATGGTCCGCCAGTGGCAACAGCTGCTGCACGGCGAACGTTACAGCCACAGCTACTCGGAAAGCCTGCCGGACTTCGTCAAGCTGGCCGAGGCGTACGGCGCGGTCGGCATCCGCTGCAGCGACCCGGCCGAGCTGGACGCGAAGATCCTTGAGATGATCGACAGCCCGCGCCCCGTGGTGTTCGACTGCCGCGTCGAGAAGCACGAGAACTGCCTGCCGATGATCCCGTCGGGCAAGGCGCACAACGAGATGATCCTGCCCGACGACGGCGCCGACATCGGCTCGGTGATCGACGACGCGGGGCGACGGCTGGTGTAGATCGCATTGACAACTTATAAGGGAATTGTTCTTCTGCGACCAGCATGCCGCGCTTTGAATGGGACCCAGAGAAGGCCCGGTCGAACCTGGCCAAGCACGGCGTCTCGTTCGAGACGGCCCGCGAGGTTTGGGACGACCCGCGGATCCTCTGGTATGCTGACGACATCGTCGATAACGAGCTTCGCTGGCACGCGATCGGGATCGTCGGGTTCGTCACCATGCTGCTGGTCGTCCATACACTCCGGGGCACGACGAGCGGCGAAGCGGTCCGAATTATCAGCGCGCGAAAGGCGGCTCCTCGGGAGCGCAAACGGTATGAGCAGGAAAACCTCAAATTCTGGTCGTGAGGCTGAACTGGCGCGACTTGCGGCCATGCCTGACGACGAGATCGATACAGACGACATTCCGGAAGTCGATCTGGAAAGGCGGCTCTTCGCCAGTCGGCCAAATCAGGGCGAACCTCGCCTGTGGCCAGTCGGGATCGAGGCCGATCTCGTCACGTGGTTCCTGAACCAATCGGACGCGAGCACCTATCAGCAGGAAATCAACAAGGCTCTTCGGGCGCATATCGCGGACACCGACGCCAAGACACGGAAACGCCGCGCCTGATGACCGATCCCCAGCCCGCCTCGGCCTACGACCTCGCCCATACGGACGAAGTCGAGAACCTCGCCACCTTCGCCCTGCTGGTCGATAACGAGGCCGGGGTGCTGCACCGCGTGGTCGGGCTATTCGCCGCCCGCGGCTACAACATCGAGAGCCTGACCGTCGCCGAAACCGACCACCGGGCCCACACCAGCCGCATCACCATCGTCACCCGCGGCGCGCCACATGTGCTGGACCAGATCGAAGCCCAGCTCAGCAAGGTCATCAGCGTCCGCCGCGTGCACGATGTCACCCGCGACCCGCGCGGCATCGAGCGCGAGATGGCGCTGGTCAAGGTGCGCGGAACCGGGACCAACCGGGTCGAGGCCCTGCGCGTGTCGGACATCTTCCGCGCCAAGGTGGTCGATACCACCTCCGAGAGCTTCGTGTTCGAGATCACCGGCGCCCCGTCGAAGATCGACAGCTTCGTGGAACTGATGCGCCCGCTCGGCCTTGTTGAACTGTCCCGCACCGGCGTGCTTTCGATCGAGCGCGGCGCCGAGGGGATGTAGCTCCCTCTACGCTCTCCCGGAGGGAGGGCTGTCGCCCCGGAGGAGTGACTGAGAGGGAGGGACCAATGGCGGCCGATTGGCTGACACCGGAGCCTCCCTCTCCGACCCGGCGCCGCCGGGCCACCTCTCCCTCCGGGAGAGGAAAGCCTTACGCCTTCAGCAGATTGACGCGGTAGAGCAGCGCGCCGGCCGCGGCGCCGATCGGCGGGGCGACGATGAACAGCCACAGCTGCGACAGGGCCTCGCCGCCGGCCAGCACGGCCGGGCCGAAGCTGCGGGCCGGGTTGACCGAGACGCCGGTCACCTGGATGCCGACGATATGGATCACCGCCAGGGTGATGCCGATGGCCAGGCCCGCGAACGCGCCCTGCCCCTTTTCGCCGGTCACGCCCAGGATGACGATCACGAAGATGGCCGTGAACACGATCTCGAAGATCAGCGCCGCCTGCATCGAATATTCGCCCAGGTAGCCCGGTCCCCAACCGTTGCGGCCCAGCCCGCTGGCCGCGCCGTCCTTGGCCAGCATCATCAGGATCGCGGCCCCGGCCAGAGCCCCGGCGAACTGCGCGACCCAGTAGACCACCATATCCCGCGCCGTCATGCGGCCGGCGACAAAGACGGCCAGACTGACCGCCGGATTGACGTGGCAGCCCGACACCGGGCCGATGCCATAGGCCATGGCCACGATGGCGAATCCGAACGCCAGGGCGATGCCCAGCTGCCCGACATGGTCCCCGCCCAGCACGGCCGCGCCGCAACCGAACAGCACCAGGACAAGCGTGCCGATGAACTCGGCGACAAATTTGTTCATTTCAACGTCTCCCGTTCCCCCCGCTTCATCGAGCGGCGTTCGGCGAGACTGAACCCATTGACCGAGTCCGGAAAGGGCCGCCAAATTCAGGCGGTTCTTCCCCCGGCGCGCATTCGTCCCTATATTGGTCCTGTTCGGGCTTGCCCGGACTATGGACATAAACGCGCGCGTAATAACCGGACTGGACCCGGGTGCGATTCCCGGCGGCTCCACCATTTCCTTCTTCGGGTTATCGCCGGAAGTATGGGGCCGATCAGCATCGACAGACGTCTAAAGGCGTAGCTTTGTCCCGGCGTGGCTCACCGTTTCGGGCCGCTAAACTAACTGCGAACGATAACTTCGCTGAAGAGTATGCGATCGCCGCGTAATGCGGTGCTAGCGCACTCGACCTAAACTCCGGGGGGTTCAGATCCTCCGGCGGGGCCCCGGGGGAGCCTGCCAACAGAATCCCCCGACTATTCTGGATGCGGGCCGAGGCTCCCCCGTCTCAAACACAAGAAAATGCGGGAGCCTGCCAACAGAATCCCCCGACTATTCTGGATGCGAGCCGTGGGTCCCTTGCCCGACGAAGGGGACACGCACTGAAGCGCATGTCCCCGTGGGGCCGCACCTCACGCCCGTCGGCGCGCGTCCTTGAGGATCTCCCGCGCGGCGTTGTGGCCGGGCGCGCCGGTGACGCCGCCGCCGGGGTGGGTTCCCGCGCCGCACAGGTAGAGGCCCTTGAGCGGGCCGCGATAGGCGCCATGGCCCAGCACCGGCCGGGCGCTGAACAGCTGATCCAGGCTCAGCACGCCGTGCATGATGTCGCCATCGACCAGGCCGAAGGTGCGCTCCAGGTCCAGCGGGCTGTTGATCTGCCGGCCGAGCACCGAGGCCTTGAAGCCCGGGGCCCATTTATCGACCGTGTCGATCATCAGGTCGGCGACCTCCTCGCGGTGGTCATCCCAGCTGCGGCCGCCGCTGAGCACCGGCTGGACGTGCTGGCAGAACAGGCTGGCCACGTGCTGGCCCGCCGGCGCCAGGCTGTCATCGACCACCGAGGGGATCAGCATCTCGACGATCGGCTCCTTCGACCAGCCGTGCTGGCGGGCGTCGGCGTAGGCCCGCTCCATATAGGCCAGGTCCGGGGCGACGATGATGCCGCCGGTCAGGTGGTCGCCGGGCTCGGGCTTGCAGGTGAACCGCGGCAGCTCGCTGAGCGCCACGTTCATGCGGAAGGTGCCCGAGCCGGAACGGTAGCGGGCGATCCGCTCGTTGAAGTCCGCCGGCAGCAGGGCCGGGTCGATCAGGCGCTGGAACAGCAGTCGGGGATGGATGTTGGAGACGATCCGCTTCGCGCGCAGCGTCTCGCCCGCGCCCGTGACCACGCCCACGGCGCGGCCCTTGTCGGTTAGCACCTCGGCGACATCGACGCCGGTGCGGATCTCCACGCCCTGCTCGCGGCAGGCGGCGGCCATGGCCTGGGTGATCGCGCCCATGCCGCCGACGGCGTGGCCCCAGGCCCCCTTCTCGCCGTTCACCTCGCCGAACACATGGTGCAGCAGGACGTAGGCGGTGCCAGGCGTATAGGGGCTGGCGAAGGCGCCGACGATGCCGTCGAAGCCGAGCACGGCCTTGATCGGCGCGCTCTCGAACCAGCCGTCGAGCCAGTCGCCGGCCGACTGGGAGAACATGGCCAGCAGATCGCGGCGGCCGGTGGTGTCGAGGTTCGAGATCCGCTTGCCGAGCATGGCGCTCTTGATGAGCTGGGGGATCGCCTCGGCCAGACCGCCCTGGGTCATGTTGGGCGGGCTCTGCAGCACCAGCTCGCGCAGGATGTCGGCGATCGCCTCGAGCCGGGCGTTGTAGGCGTCGAGCGCCTTGGCATCTTTCGCCGAGAACTTCGCCACTTCTTCCTTCGTTCGGCCGCCGCCGGTGGCCAGATAGCCGTTTTCCAGCGGCAGGAAGTTGGACACCTTGCGATTGATCACCTTCAGCCCGTGCCGGGCCAGGTCCAGGTCGGTGATGACCTTCGGATTGAGCAGGCTGACCGTGTAGCTGGCCACGGAGTTGCGGAAGCCCGGGTGGAACTCCTGCGTCACCGCCGCGCCGCCGACCACGTCGCGGCGCTCGAGCACGGTGACCTTGAGCCCGGCCCGGGCGAGGTAGAAGGCGCAGACGAGGCCGTTGTGGCCTCCGCCGATGATGATGGCGTCGGTCATGGAGCGTCCAGAAAATCGATGATGGCGGGAAAGGCGGCGCGATCCTGGACCAGGAACATGTGGCCGCCCTCGAACATGCGCGGCCGGGCGCTCGGGATTCGCCCGGCCATGCGGGCCTGCGTTTCGGGAAGGGCGATCCCGTCATACAGGCCGCCGCAGATCAGGGTCGGGGCGGTGATCGCCGGCAGGCGGTCCCAGGTGTCGTGGTCCTTGCGCGCCAAGAGTTGCAGCTCCGCGCCCATGGCCCGGCGCGGCTCGCCGGCCCAGGGGTCGTTCATGCGGAAATCGAGCATGGCCTTGAAGGCGTCCGGGTTGGCGGCCTGCCAGGCGGCGTCGTGGCGAGTGTCGGAGATGGGGATCATCCGGCGGGCCTCCGCCTCCGGGTCCATCCCGATCAGGGTGTGCAGCGGATACGAGGCGCCGCCGGCCCCGCCGGGCGAGGTGCAGCACAGCACGAGCTTGCGGATGCGGCCCGGATGCCGGATCGCCAGCTCCTGGGCGACCATGCCGCCGAAGGAGACGCCGACGACGTTGGCCGTGGCCCAGTCCAGTTCGTCGAGCAGGCCGGCGGCGTCATCGGCGTAATCCGCCATGACGTAGGGGCCGCCCGGCTTGTCGCTCTGGCCCAGCCCCCGCTGGTCGTAGGCGACGGTGTCGAACCGTCTGGTCAGCGGGCCGTCGAGGGGGCCGGGCTTGCGGCGCAGGTCCCCGCCGCTGCCGGAAATGAACAGCAGGGGCTCGCCCTCGCCCTTCCGTTCGACCCAGAGGTTGAGGCCGTTGGCCGTGACGTAGCTCATGCCCCGGTCTCTCACAGGGCGGCGCGCGGGGAAAGGGGGGCGGCGTCAGACGGAGTGGGCCCCGTCGCCGGCACGATGACAAAATGCCCTTTGGCCTTGATGGAATTGGAGCTCTGGCGGCGACCTTGGTCAAGGACGACCCCTGCGGGGTCGCCGCTCCGCGGCCGCCAGAGGCGGTCCTTGAGCAAGGGCGCCGCCGGAGCAAAACTGGCCGTCAAGGCATCAGGGCGAAGTCCGCCGCAGGGCTAGTCTGTTGATCGCCCACAATTACACCGGCTTGAGC
>Ga0172380_10006822_pt1 | contig 13091 bp, 1 predicted proteins | sample Leawe162metaG_FD_119747 | JGI IMG/M metagenome (GOLD analysis project Ga0172380, IMG submission 119747) | Leachate microbial communities from a municipal landfill in Southern Ontario, Canada - Leachate well 162 metaG | ecosystem: Engineered > Solid waste > Landfill > Unclassified | place...
CGTCGCGTCCGACAGATAGAGTGTTCCTCTGCCAGCCGCCATCCACCATTGGGCGTCGGCAAAACACCCGGAACCGGGCGACGTTGAAAAACAGATGCCCGCCGAATTGACCAAGTTGTCGTACTGCACGGCAATCCGTCCGCCGCCGCCGCCGGTGCCTACATTGCCGCCGCCACCTTTGGCCTCGATGGTGCCGTACCCAGATACGGAGCTCGCGGTGATGCTGATACCGCCGCCACCGCCGTTGCCGGAAGCCGAGCCGCTGCTAAGAGCTCCGTTAGCCCTGATCGCGCTGTCGCAAACAACGTTGATGGCATTGATCAGAAGCAATCCGCCACCTGCGCCGGCAGAGTAACCACTCCATTCACCGCCACCGCTGCCGAGGTCCGTCGGGTTAATGAAGCTGTCGTACACCGGAGCTGGAACCCCGCTGGCGTAGACGCTCCCCAATCCGCCGTGGCTGCCGCCGGCTCCGCTGAGCGAACCGGCCGTGTTTCCGGCCGTTCTGCCTGGGTTCCCCCCCATGTACCCCTTGCCGTTCAGGTCGATCATACTGGCCTGATCGACCGTCAGGGTCCAGAGGTTCAAATCCAGGTCGTGGGTTGAGGTGTCAGTGGCGGCGCTGTGGGTAAGCACCGCCCCGGAGAGGAGTTCTACGTTCTTGAGATTATGGTGGCCGTTCAGGGTCAGAGTCGTGCCAACCACGCGGAGGTTCTGATTGTCGTAGGTGGTGTCCCCTTCGCCAACTGAGGTCGGGGAGGCGATCACGGTCCAGTTGGTTCCGGCGTTAAAGACGACACTCTGGTCCGGGGTCACAAGGTACGCCAGTTGCTGGATCTCGGCGGCCGAGAGCGCACGGTTGAAGATCTGGGGCTCGTCGATACTGCCGCCAAAGTAGCGGTTACCATAATCGGACTGCCGGCCGATGTCGAATTCGGCGCCGCCGTAGGTTACCGAACCATCCCACGCAACCGAGGTGGAGGGCTGCAACACGCCGTTGTAGTAAATCTTGGCGACCTCGTTGGCCTTTCGGGTGGCCGCCACGTGGACCCAGCGGTTGAGCGGAATCTGGGCGTTGGTGTTGGTGGTGTGCCAGCTCCCGTTGCCAATCTGGAAGTGGAGGTGGCCGGCCGGGGAGGTCTGGCTGTCGGGATTAGTCCGGCCGTCCAGGTGGATGGCATAACCCGAGGCTCCGGAATCATGCTGGCAACCGACTATGGTCCCCAATGTGCCGGAAGACGGATATGAGGTTACGTATATCCACGCCGCCAGGGTTAATTCACCTTGCAGCTGCAGGCTTGCGGGAACCGGCGATCCTATTGACACGTAGTTGCTGCTGCCATTGAGGCTTAGGGCCTGGCCCGCCTGCCCGAACCGGTCCGGAGCATAAGTGCCGCCGGACAGGGTACCGTTGTCCCCGCTGCCGCTTTCGTCGGTCACGTTGCCGGTAAACGGATAGTAACCGATGAGGCCCGCGTAGCTCTTGGGCGAGACGGTGTTGAAAGGTGCCGGTTCGTGGTTGCCCGCCTTGTCGATCCCGACTGAGTAGAACACATAGCTTCCGTCGCCACCCATTTTGGTGGAGTCAAAGGTGAGAGTTCCCATAGCGCCGTTTTGCGGCAGATACTTGCCGTCCGGGTAGCCGTGATCGGCGTCGAAGTAGCGGTTGAAGCTGCCGATACCGTTTCTGCGGAAGAAGATCTCCACGTGGTCCAGATCGGCCATTCCGTCGGTCACCTGGTAGGTGATCGTGGTTAGCGGGCTGTTCCCAGGGGGTGCGACCGCGGTGATCTGGGTGACAGGTGGGGTGATGTCAGCATTGGTGATGATGACGCTGATCGGGACCGAGGCCCCTTCGTTGCCGGACGGATCACTTGCGTAAGCGACGATCCCCAAGGCGGGGCCGTTGGTGCCAAACGGCACGGTGATGGTGAAACTGGCATCCCCCACAGGAGCCAGGACCGGATCCTGCGACCCGGTGGACACAAAGGCACCACTGGTGGCATAGCGGATCCGGCTTACCCCGATCCGGTCGGTGGCGTGGACGGTGAGTGTGACCGTATCGCCGTAGTTGTAGGAGGTCTGAGGCGCCGGCGCTGTTATGGTGACCACCGGCGGCGTGCTGTCCACCAAGTTCAGGGCAATGCTCTCTGCCTGCGCCGGGTTGTTCCCGGTGTCAACGGAGCTGGCGGTAACCGTGAAGCTGGAGCCTATGGCCAGGGTGTCTGGTACGGTGAAGTTAAATGTCGTGTTGGTATCGAGTACCGCCTGGAACTGGTGCGTTTCGGTGAAGAAGGCACCACCCGAACCGGTGGCCGTTAAGGTGACCCGGTTCACACCGCCGCCCGCATCGTCGGTAGCACGAACCGTGACCGAGACGATATCGCCGCGCTGGTAGGTGGCGCTGCCAGCCGGGTTTACGATCTGAACCTGGGGTGGGGTATCAAGGGCTGTGTTGACGCTGACCTGAACGGTTACCGGCTGCACTCCCGCATAGTAGGCAGTGATCAGGGTAGTGCCATTGCCGGTCGTGGTCACCAGCCCGCCACTGGAAACGATCGCCACCGATGTGTTCCCGGAGCTGAAGGTCACTCCGGAGGATATCTGAGGGGAGGAACTGTCGCTGTAGTTACCCGTAACCACGAGCTGCCGCGCATCCCCAAGGTAGATGGAACCAATGCTGTTCGGGACGATGGCTATGGATGTCAGGGTCACGATGTTGACCGTGACCGCTACCTGGGTCTGTTTACCGCCGCTGGTTATCGTAATGGATGCGGAGCCGCTCTTGAGCGCCACCACCTGCCCGGAGGAGCTCACCGCCGCCACGGAAGGAGTGTCGGAGGAGAAACTGCTCTGTGCGGTAAGGTTAGCGTTGCTGCCGTCCTGGTAGTTACCGGTCACAGTGATGCTCTGCGAGGCGTTGATAGCAGTAAAACTCAAGGTAGTCGGCGTCGCAGAGATGAAGGAAAGGACCGGGGCCACCGGTACGCTGCGGGTCGTAACGGAGCTGGGGAGCTGGGAGGTGCTGTAGTAGGCCACAAAACTCAGAAGGTCACCGCTTGCCCCAGGGAGGGCGGCGCTAAAGTTGCCGTTGGCGTCGGCATTGACGGTTATTCCCAACTTCTGGGTGCTGTTGGTGATATCGATCCGGGCACCGGCGGCGGAACTGCCGGCAACACTCACCTGCCCGCTGACCGGGTAAGAGACAGTGGCGATGACTGGAGCCGCTGGCGCCGGTCCGCTGGGAAGCGCCACCACCGTGAAGTTCGATGTAACTGGATCGCTCACGACGTCCAACATGTTGACCGCCTGGGCGACAATAGTGTGGACGCCGATAGACAGGCCAGCGGTGGCAATAGAGAACGGCTGGCTGCCAGTGGCGATGAGTGAACCGTCAAGGGAGTAGGAAAGCGACTTGATCCCCACCGGATCGGTGGCGTTACCGCTTACGATAAAGGAGCTCCCGACTATGTAGGTCGCGCCGTTCACCGCGCCGGAGAGGCTGATCTGCGGTTTATTCGGGTTGCTGACGACGTTGAAGGTATAGCTGGCCTCGCCGGTCTGCCCGAGTGCGTCGATGGCGACAGCGCGGATAGTGTGAGGCGCAAGAGTGAGTCCGAGCGTGCCGAGCCCTGCCTGGTAGGGAGAGAGATTGACCGTCTTGAACGGCGTTGCTGCTCCATCGAGGTAATAGCTGACGCCGGTCACGCCGCCGGTGACGGCGTCAGGCGAGATAGAGACCGAAATCCCCTGGGCCACACCTTGCGCCGGGGGTGTCGGCAGCGTGATGGTCGGCGGGTCGGCCGTGGCGGCTATTATCAGGTTAAGGGTGGCGTCCTGTGAGTTAGTCATGAAATCGTAGGCCGTGCCAAGGAACTGGTAGGTGTGCCCCGGGATCAGCTTGCCGGAATCGACAGTGAAGATAAAGGGTGGTTTATCCCCCTTGAACACAACCCGGCGGTCGATGAACTGGTAGGCGGTGTCGCCGGCCGTCAGGTCCTTGCTGCGCAGTTCGACCCGAACCACTCCGCTCCCCTGGTCAGCGGCATAGGCGTCGATCTTCACCATCTGGCCGGGGAGGACGTAGGATGGGTTCACCGGGGTTTCCACCCCGAGATTCAGGACCGGCGGGGTGCTATCGTCCGACCCTGTACCGGTGGTGGTGAAATGGCTGGTCCAGGAGTTATAGATGGCCGTTCCGGCGAGATTGGTAATCTCCTGGGTGATCTGGACGGTGTATGCCGCGTTGGATGCGAGCGGGATGTACTGACCATAATAGTTGTCCCACGCCTGCCAGACCGCGACCGTCTTGCCAGCCAGGGTAATAAAAATGAATTTCCCGGGGACGATGTTGTCGGAGGCGTCATAGACGTTGAAGGTGCCACCGTTTCCGGTGCTGATGGACCCTTCGTTCATCAGCTGGCTGAAGAAGGCGGTGACCGGCGACTGTACGCTCACCCCCTGGAGGTTGGGGGCGGGGGCGACCTGGACGGTGGGCACACCGTCGGGCACGCCGCGTTCAGGGGCTATCTGCCCCACCAGGCAGCCGATGTTGCCGACCTGGACCTGCAGGGCGATATTCTGGTCGGAGATTCCAAGACAGGAGGAAATAGGCCCGCTTTGGAACGGGTTAATGGTGAAGGTTGCGCTGACCGTCTGACCGGGGAGGATGTCGCCGAAGCTGCGCACATCCGAGCCGATGATCGGTGTACATACCGGCGGAGTCCCAGGCTCGCAGCGAACCAATTCTGCCGCCCCACCCACGTCAAGGGCAAGGCTCGAATAGAGAGCTTCGATATCCCCGGTGTCGGTGATATCCACCTTCAGCTCGTAGGGAACATATGCCGTAACGCTGTCGGGATGCGTAACCACGACCTTGAAGGTAGGTGGCCCCTTCACCTCAACCTTGGTATCAGCCGAACCGTTGAATGGGATCTGCTCGTCGTCGGGGATGAGTGGGCCTCCCACGGTGCCGCCGAAATTCACCCGCACCCGGTTGACCCCGATTGTATCGCCACGGATGATGAATTGCCGCTCCGCCTGTCCGGGAAGCCCACCGTCACCGGGGAGAATGTCGCCAAAAGAGATGACGCCGTCCGCCGGAGCGGTTGAGGAGAGGCCGCCATCCGGAAAGGAGATGTTGGAGGTTACGTTTTTCAGGGTGAAGATGCCGGAGGTGTTCATCAACAGCAGGCGGACTGTGTAAAACTCTTTCAGACTCTTAATGTTCCCCTCAATAACGATGACACCCGAAATGCGAACAGGTGGAATGTCACCTCCGCCCCCTCCCACCTGTTGCTCGAAGACAACGACGTCCGGCGGTGATGGTGGCGAGGCGCTTCCGCCTCCGCCTCCGCCTCCCTGCGACTGAGCAGGTTCAAAAAAGGTTTCCTCGCTATTGACCGGGGAAACAATCGGCACGCTGATAGGCACCAGCTTCTCGCCGATGGTGAGGACGATGTCGAACTTGGAGACGTTGTAGTTGGCCGGGTTGTCAAGCTGTATTACCCCGTCAGCGACCAGCTGCTTTATCTGCTGGACAGAGAGCCGCTCCGCCGACACCTGGGAAACCACGATCTGGTCCAGGGAGAGCTGGGTCACTTTGATGTCCTGGGAAACCTTGTTCCCGGAGGCATCCAGGGCACTCACCGTGATCGTGTTAACTGCATTGCGGGTAAGCGGCAGGCTCAGATTGAAGGGGCCTCCCGCTCCGGAAACAGTCTGACTGAGACTCCCTCCGGGCCCTGTCGCTGTCACCGTGATGTCAGCCATGGCCGGCGCCGGGCAATAAATCAAACATGAGATCAGGATAGGCAAAAGATAAAGGGCCATCCTCATGATTCGGCTTACCGTACCGCCCGTTGATCGCGTCATCGTCTTCATATATTCCTCCATCGACTATTCATCGCATCAGAACACCGATTCGTTCAAAAATGGCTCACTCTAGGAACGTGGGTCACTCACCACGACCTTTATCGGAACCGCCTGGCCTTGGCCTAGCAACTGGAACAGCGAGCTGACCCCCGCGGAAGCGGAGGTCCCGTTTGCCAGATGGAACTGGTACACGCCATCGCCACGCACCGAAGTGGAGTCGAGGACTCGGAACCCGGCGCCGGTATCGGCCCAGAGGGTGACGATCAGGTCCACATACGGCGTATACCCCTTTCCGTCGGAACGCATGACCACGCCGGAGAAATCGAGGGTGGGGGTGCCTCCCTTGGTGACCTTCACCGGCAGCGAGCGCCCTTCCAGGTAGTAGACGTTGCTCGCAGTATCGGTCCAGACCGACCCGCCTCGGGCGGTGATGAGGTTAAGCCCGCTGGCCAGACTAACCGTGGTGCTGAACACCCCATTGGTTACCGGCACCTGTTGATCCACCCCGTTCAAGGTCAGGGTCACCGAGGTGATGATTTGCGAGGATTCGACCATACCGGTGACCGTTACCGTCCCGACGCCGGTAATCATCCCGTCCGCCGGGGAGACGACGGTGACCGTCGGCTGCACCACCGAAGGGGCCGAAGGGGACGTGGGCGCCGGAGGCGTTGGCGGTTCAGGGAGCGCCGGGGCGAAGGTAAGATCGGCCGAGACGCTGGAAGGCGGCGGCAAGGGGGGCGGGTTCGCTGTACCGGTCGGGAAGATGCGCCGATCGGGCACGGTGAAGATCCGGGTCTGAGTCTGCCCCAAGGAGTTGCCGGTGACCTGTAGCGGTTGGGCCTCCAGGGGGAGCGGGTCCGGATCAACCGTGACGCCGGAGTCCGCCGGCGGGATGGGAGGTAGTGTCGGCATCGCCGGTGGGTCAAAAAGGAGGTCGTTCTTAAGGACTGTATGCCCAACCCCATTGAGTGAGATATTGGGAATCAGTTGGGTCCTTCCGTCGGAGGCAACGACTTTGAGTTTTACCTCCCGAGACCCAAATGAGCTGCTGATATCAGGGAGACTGAAAAATCCGTCCGCATCGGTTTTCACCAGCGCCAGGCCTCCATCGACCAACAGGGTGGCCCCGGCCAGCGGGAGAGAGGCGGCGGAGTCCCAGATGCGCCCGGAGATTCCGAAGTTCTTCACATGGAGCCCAACCTTGTCCATGGTGATGAAGCCGCGGCCGTCGCCGGTGAGCTTCAGGTCCTGCGGGGAGTTGAGGCCGGACATGACCGTAAACTTTTTACGGTAGTTTTCATCATAGGTCGTGAAAACGTCGTACGGTTGAGGGACCATGGTGATCGTTCCCAGAAACTGGTCCGCCAGGTAGAGATTCCCCATAAGGTCGAGATCCACGCCGGTAAGCGAGACGAACGGGTTCTTGTCCGGATCCGGGAACACCTTGGTAACCGTGGCCGTTGCTCCCGAGGAGCTTTGTACCCGGATCAGATCGTATCCCTCGGTCACAAAAAGCGAGCCGGCGAAATCGCTGGCCATCTTCGTCGTCGACAGGAAATGCAGGTCGCCCGACTGGGCCCAAAACTGCCCCACGTTGTGGTCCGGCGGGTTGGCCGTGTTGAGCGCCATCCGCTTGATGCTCTGGTCCGAGGCGTCGGCGATGTAGATCCCTTCGCCCTGGGAGTCAATCCCGTAGCAGAGCGTAGCCACGTTCGTCGGCTTGGCATACATGAGCATCTGGCTGTAGTAGTTGGCCGATCCGGCGAGCTGGCGCGCTGTAGTGTTCGGCTGAAAGCTGAAGATCCGGCCACCGTAGCTGTCGTCGGATGCCTTGTTGTCGGTGTACAGCACCCCGTTCGAATCAACCGCGAGTCCCCCCTGGTACGGGGTCTTGAAACCGGGATCCACGAACTTCTCGATGACGCCGGAGGGGAGGACCTTGAAGATGGCGGTCATTTCCGGAATGCTGAGGTAGGCGTTACCGCGAAACTTGTCCACCGCGAGGTCGAGGGTCGGGTGGAGGTTTTGGGAGGGATCGCCGACATAGACATGGGCGGCGGCCGACATGGCGCTGTCCTGTAGGAACAGTCCCCGCATGATCGTGTCGGCGATATCGATCGCGGTGAAAGCGCTGTTCAGCGTCCCGCCCCCGGGAATGACCGCGAGCATGTAATCAATCAATAGTTTCTGATCGGTGGTGTCAATGCTGTTGGGAACGGTATCGGTCCGGATCACCCGGGTTTTCACAAAATAGGTGTTGGTCCCCACCGGCGCCGAGTCGTCGTTCCAGACGTAGTCCGACGGGGTTACATACACCTGTACCCCTGATCTGAGCTGTCGGCCGGTGACAATGGCAACCCGTTGTGACTGACCGCTTACGAGATTCTTACGAAAGATGAGATAGTAGTATTTCCGAATCCCGTTCAGGGAACTATCTATGGCCTTCTTGAAATCCCTATCCTCGTCAGTACTCGGCTTGAAGCTGAGCTGCACCTGCCGGGAAACGGCAGTGGTCCCTGCGGCGGTGGTTTCCCCCGGCTGCACCACCGTGACCGAATTTATAAATGGAGGCTGGGGACGCGAGTCGAGGATGATCTGTTCTGTAAATTTGTTGATGAGGTAGCCGAACATCTTGTCCGCTACCGCTCCCACTACGGCATCGATCTGCCCCTGCAAGAGGTTGCCAACTCCTTTGACAAAGCTGTTCATCAGGTTCAACTGCTTGGCACTTTCGGAAAACTGGAGGTATTCCGCTTTAAAGGAGAGTGCATCCTTTGGATTGGGAAGCCCCAACGAGGTGGCAAAGGCGGCCAGGTTGACGGTGCAGGCTTTCTCGATTTCGGGGGAACCGTTCTGGGCCGGCTGGACGGTTTTAAGGAAGCTTGCAACCTTGCTCTGGACGATGTCTCCCTTGGTCAGCACCTGGCCGGCGAGGAAGTTATCGAAGGTCGAGCACCATGGGTAGGTGCCCTGATCGGCTCCCGTGGTAAAGGAGCAGTCTCCCGAAATGTTGATGGTGACGGTGGCGGCACTTGGCCGGTTGTTGCTGTCGGTCACGGTGAGGGTGTAGGTGTGGTGTGCACCCGAGGTGAATTTTACCTGTGCGGTCGGGCTATTGCCGTCTGACGGGGTCGGATCGCTGGAGGAGGACGGCCGCCACTGGTAGAGCTTGATGGTAGCGCCGTCGAAGGTGGTGGTGCCGGAACCGCTCAGGGTCACCATAACCTCCTTGGTGTGCGTAGCAGGGTCGAGAATGACATTGGTGCGGTCGGCGGTGGCAGCGGCAATGGGGCCGCTGTCGGCAACCAGTATGGGGGGACCGGCATCGGTCACCACGTCCCCCTCGTAGTAGGCGAGCAGGGTTCTTTTCGTCTCGCGGGACCCGATCAGCAACGGCACGGGAGGCGTGTCGGAGCCGTCCATGTAGTAGATGTCGTTCGTTGCCCAGGCAAACAGTGTGGAGGAGAACAGGTAGGCCTGGATAGCATTGAGTGGGGTCTCAGGACTGATGCGCGGAGCATCGAAGAGGGTGCTCTTGCCACGGTTGAAGATGGTGATGGTAAGGGCCGAGAGGGGATCGTTGGGATTTGCCCACGCCTCGTCGATCACTTTCTGCAGTGCCGAGAGCGAGCGCAGCAGCGTCGGTTGGGTCTCCCAGCCGAACCCCAGTGGGAAGCCATAGAGAAAATCCCCTACTGTCATGGTTTCTCCACTGATCATCCGGTCAGCGACAAGATCAACACCGCTTGCCTTAAGACTGACCACCCCATTGCCGGTGATGTTGGGATTGAGCTGGTTGCCGAACTCGTCCAGCACACCGGCGCTCTTTCCGCCGGTCATCAGGATGGCGTCGATGACTACCAACTTGACATCCTCTTTCGACCTCCCTGCGGTGGAGAACTCGGCACCCCCTCTGCCGAAAACGCTGCCAAGAGTTGCCGATGGAGCTGCTGACGGATTGAAGACCGTGGAGCGGGTGGTGATGTCTCCAAGGTTGACCGTTGTCCCGACCGGGGCATTGACAGGGAGCGTGATCAGTTCATGATCCACTGCGTTTAGCGTAAAGTTGCCCAGTCCGGCAGGAGCATCAAACAGGGTAAAGCTGCCGTCGATGCCGGTTGACGCCGAGATCGAGGTCCCGGCAATAGTCACATTGGCGCAGGAGATCCCCTGCTTGGTGTCGGCATCGAGCAGCCGTCCCGTTATGGAGGTAATCCCTTTAAGGACGTTGAAACCGAGAAGAGACACGGCCGACTCATTCCCCGTTACGACAGTGACGGCCCTTGCCCCCAGGGACGCTCCAGAATCGATGCTGATCGTTGCCGTCGCGCTGGTGGCACTGGTGACGACAAAGGAATTCACTGTGATGCCGGCCCCGAAATTCGCCTGGCTGACACCATTCTCAAAATGCGTTGGAAAGCCTCCTGAAGCCTGTCCGGCCAGTGTAACCGCAAGCGTCTGACTTCCCTGCGTCCCTGTCGCTGGACTCAAACCGACGATCAGCGATGACTGTATCGTCGGTATCACAAGCTGGTTGGGTACATTGACTGAACCGGTGATCCTTTGTGTGGGTTGCAGACTCAGGCTTGCCACAGGATCAACTTGCAGGACCAACTGGCTGACTCCGTCCGTGCCGCCTGCCTGGGGGAGATTTACCGTGATGGCAACCGCAGCCGAGGCAGAGAGCTTCCCGTCGCTGGCGGTGACGGTCACATTGTGTACCCCTGCCTGCGCGGTATCAGGGGCAAAGGAGATGGTTCCCGTGGAAGGAACAAACAAAGCGTTTGACGGCAGACCTGAGGCGGTGAGAGCCAGGATGTCGCTGTCGGGGTCGCTTGCGATGGCCCTTACCGAAATTTGTTTGCCCACTTCGACTGTCGCTGACGGGGGAATGGAGATCACCGGAGCATGGTTTACCTTATTGATCATAACCCGGACCGACTTCGTATCGGTTAAACCGAGCTGGTTGCGGGCGGTGAAGGTCACCATCTGGATCCCGGATTGTGTCGAGTCGGGAGAAAAGTTGAACGTTCCGGCAGCCTGCACACCGGGCGTGGTGGAGAAAGCGGCATTTTTGACAAACGGTATTGCCGAGATACTGACCACATTGCCGTCGATCTGGGATGCCGAGACATTGAACGAGACCGTATTCCCCTGGTCCACGCTGTAGCTGTAGCCGGGAGATACCGTAAGCACCGGCGGACTGAGTGTTTGCTTGACCGTTACGGTTACGACAGAAGGCGTGCTCTGCGCCCCCTGATCGTCGGTTACAACCAAGGTGTATTTGTAGGTCCCGGGATAGAGCGTTACCTTCGGGCTGGCCGCGTTACTTGGATTGGGGCTCGGAATGCCGGTCCAGACGTAGGTCGCCACGCTGCCGTCCGGGTCAACAGATTGGGTCCCATCCAGGGTAACATCGAGAGAGGTCTGTGCGCCCGACAAGGTCACCGTCTGATCAGGCCCGGCGTTGGCAACAGGCACCTTGTTCAACGCAGGAGGCGCATTCACAGTAATGTTAACGGTAGCGGAAGCGGTGGTAAAGTTCGTCGTATCAGCCGGGGTAAAATCGGCATTCAAGACATGAGTTCCGGCGGAAAGCTGCGTACCGGCAACTGGTGTGTATGTAAAGTTTCCCGGCACGGATGAGGTCGCATTGAGCTGGGTGACGGACAGGACCGTCCCGAAATCGATTGCGGCTGGAGTTGCCCAGACGATGATCGGGTCTGCCTTACTGATGGTCAGGTTCGCCCCGGCATATGCAATAGTATAGTTAAAACCGGCACTCACGCCCCCCTGTTGGATGGCGTAGTTTCCTGCTGTCTCGCCCGCAACTCTGGTGAGACCGCCGGTGATGATGGCACTGGTGTCTCCGTTTGCAAAGGCGCCGGTGGTGTAGGTGAGGGGCGGATCCGTCTGGCCGTAGATTTTGGCTTTCACATCAGCCGTAACAATGAGGCTGGCCGGGGAGACGTTGATCTTTACGCTGGCTGTGGCGGTGGTATAGTTAACAAGATCAGTCGGCGTGTAGATAACCGACAGGGTCTGGCCGTTTCCGGCGGCAAGCACCGTTCCCAAAGCCGGGCTGTACGCAAACGTACCACCGCCTGGATTGGCAGTCGCGTTCAGCTGTGTGGCGCTGAGTGCTGTGCCATAGTTGATACCGGCAGGAGTTGGCCAGCTTATTGCCGGTGTTACCTTAGTAAGGGTTCCGTAAGTTATTACATTGTACGTATATCTGATGGAGCTGGGGCAGACCAACCTGACACTGAATGTCACTGAGGCCGCAGGCTGTAGATTGTCAGAATTCACTTTCGTCGATAAATCGACATAATACTTGCCATACACGTTGCTAACGCCTGGAGCCACCGCACCCAGTACCTGCACGCTAGCCGAAGAGATGTCAAAAACTGCATTCAGCGGAATTCCGATAACGGAGCTGGATTTGTTTTTTATGGTTATACTTGCTGTAGTCGTAACGAGTTTTGTCCTGAGGTCGGTTACTGAACGTTCAGACTTTGTTACCGTGACTAAACTGCTGACATCCTGGGCCGCAGCACCTGTTGGCGCAATGAGTAACCAGACAATGGCAACACAACCACAGAACAGTAACGCTCTTAATGATCTACTTATCGGCGCAGTCATATAGACCTCCTTTTATTGCGAGACAACATTACATATCCACCTGATATTGTTAATATTTTATTAAGAACAAAAAAAGCCGGAACACCATTAACAGCCACAATCGTTGGCTATATTCGGCAGTCCGGCTTGCTTCAATTGCATAAAATAAGTGGGATGCTTCCGAGTAAAATAAGCAGTTGGATTATCCCATGCGCAACAGTTAAGAAGCTCCGTGATTTTCCGTCCCCTGATCACTCAGGGTTTGGCATTATTCAATTGTATTAATAAGCTCCTACAATTATTGGCATTAACCGTTTGTGTGCATCTTTCGGGATCTGAACAGCTGAACGACAACAAATCCAATCCCAAACAACAGCATGGTCGATGGTTCAGGAACCGGATTGCTCTGGGTTTCTGTAATGTTGACGTTTCTTACTTGTGCATAGTCAAGAGTTGTATCACCCCGGTCAAAAAGGTCGAATTCAATATACCCTGATAAACCTGCTAGGGAGGTAACGTCCTGAGTGAAATGATACCAGCCATCAGATGTGATATCGCTAGTAGTAGAAGTGGCTGTTTGGTCGTCGTTAATTATA
>Ga0172380_10006823_pt1 | contig 13089 bp, 12 predicted proteins | sample Leawe162metaG_FD_119747 | JGI IMG/M metagenome (GOLD analysis project Ga0172380, IMG submission 119747) | Leachate microbial communities from a municipal landfill in Southern Ontario, Canada - Leachate well 162 metaG | ecosystem: Engineered > Solid waste > Landfill > Unclassified | place...
CCTTCGTAGACAGTGTATTGCATAACACCGGACATTCTACCAACTTCTATCTTTACCCAAGCGGCATTCCAAAGATCATTCGGTCCCGAAGGATCCTCGTCATCATTAATGTCGGTTACACTAAGGAGCAATTTATTGGCCGGTAAATTGCTCGGGCCACCAAACCATGGCGCACCATAGTTTTGGATGCCATAGAGATCTGATGTTTGCATGTCGCCAGGTGCAACTGGGCCGAATGCAAACCCGTCAATTTCACCAGCTTGACCGTTTACTCTGATTTCCAATGTGCCCGTTGCAAATGTGTTGTCTGAAATGTCAACGGAACTTGAGAAATAAGCACTCGTTGCACCGGCAGCAATTGCGCCGACTGCAACAATCACTAACAAACTCTTTAATATTCTTAACATATTTACCTCCAATTATTTTTCAATAATTGTTATTAATTTCAACGAACGTCGACCGCATTCGGTTTTTATATACAAAAAAATGCGCTCATTAAAAGCGCATCCCCCGCTGTGATTAGATCGCTGTGACCAAACCTTTCCCATTTGTTCCCCCGTTCTTTTTCCCAATTACGAACGTGCAATCACTGTAGCAATATGAGTTTTCTTGTCAAGAGGCCCTAAAAATCCTTGCCTTCCAGGTAGTAAATCCATTCCTGCCAATTGGGTATTTGGGGCTCTATGATTTTTTCCGCCTTCAGATCGTTTTGACCGGTCTTTGATTCAACGTCAACCTTGATTACCTTTTCCCCAGGCATTTTCATGCCGAGCTTCTTTCTTGCCTCAAGCTCGGCAAACGAATCCGTTTTATAATAAGCAATTAAGGCCTCGAGTTGTATTTTTTGCTCTTCCAGACCAACTGTGTCGGTTTGTAAGCTTTTTATTTTTTGAGAGGTCTTGTAATTAAAATATACCGCTTGGTAAAGAAGAAATGAGACATATCCGACTAGAACTAAAATCAAAACCGGCACAAAATTGAACTTTGCTTTATCCGCCCCATTTGAGGACAGTCCATTTGTTGATTCGGTGCCGTTCACGCTTCAATTATAGCAATCAGGTGCTTATCTTACCACCTCGTCTTTGGAGGTCCGTCATCCTTTGCAACAGGTGGCTCTTCTTTCTCCTTATCAACTGATTGCGAGGCGTCAATTTGTCTTTCAGCCATGGGAGCAATTTTTTCAATTTTTGTTTGCCCGTTTTGGCGTAAAATTAACCAGCCGTACCCATAGTAACCCGCCGTAGCAAGCGCGCTAGCTAACACAACCATCGCCAGAAGCAAAATCCATGCACTCCAATTAATTGAGGTTGTCCTAACGTCTTCGGCAGAACTAGTACGTCCAGAGGCCGCAAGCTGAGTGTCGCCTTGTTTTAAGCTCGTCGATTGAGTTTGTGATATATGGGCAGCTACCACCGGTCTAACATCGCTTGCCGATTCGGTTTCACTGCTTTGAGCAAGTTGAATAACCGGTTGGCTCGCCGCATGCGAGCTTACGATCTGAAAAGATCCCAAATTAATCACAATTTGATTGCCTGCCTTACTAATAGCAGTTAGGGTGGCGCTATGTAGGCCAATCTCAAGATTTGATGTATCAAACAGGATCCGCCAATTGCCATTTATGTCTGCGATCGTTAAAATCGTCTGGGGCATGGAATTAACGGTTAAAATAATCTCATCTCCTGGGTCTGAAGTTCCGTTCAATTCGATGTTCGCCCCGTGTTCGATTGATCCGCTTAGATTACTCGTACCGAGTACAAGGTTCGGTATCTGAGTATTAATCTCAAAATTAATCATTACCTTTTTCAGGAGAACGACAGTGTCATTCCCTGCGAAATCTGTCATTTTCAGGTTTTCGATAACCAGATGATCCTGCACCGAGGGATCGGTTTTATCGATTGTATAACGGGTAATAAAATAAGTGTTACCCAAACCGTCCATCGCCTTATTCCATTTAAGTTCACGACCGTATATCGTGCTCTCAACGGTACTCGTATCCTGACTGTGAAAATTCGGTGTAAATTTAATATCTACCCAATCACCGATAATTAGGGTTTTTGGTGATTGGGGAATTGCCTCGAAAAATCCGTGGGGAGAAGTATAATCACAAATTATTTTTTTAGACCAGATTGACTCATAGGAAGAATCTGCCGTTGCACGATACTTTAAATAAATTTTATGATTCCCTTTCGGGATAAGCGTCTGCAGTTCACCCGCTGTGTGTGTTTGGGAAGTAAGGAGATAGCTACCCGCATTACCATAGAGAACTTCGTCTTGTGCCAACGCCAAATCATCAACAAATAGTCCAAAACTGTAAATATCCCCGCTTTGCGGCGATTCAAAACTAACCGTCAAGTTAAGATCGGTTGAATTAATGTATTCAGCATTGTTGTCGGTTATTTGATTTAAAGGATCGATCGCGCCCAAATTAAACTGTTTGGTACCAGCAAAATCAGCCATTGCAACACTAGGAGAAAACACAAGGAACCCGGATAATAAAACCCCGACAAGACCCAGCAGAGCGAACGAATTAACTTTCCCAATATTCATCTTTTTTTCTCCTAATGTTATATAGCTTTATATATAAAAAGCCCCGCGAACTGCGAGGCCATAGCCGTTGCCATAGCTGACTTATGCGAATGTACCATAGGACGACGGTTTGTCAAGTGCCCATAAAAAAACAATCGGGAGGCATATTGGCTCCCGATTGTTTACTTTTGTGATAATTATCACATCCCTACTCCTTTTTACTTTGTCATATTTTCTAATGCACGGTCGTATATTGATTGCGGCTTAGCGAAAAGCTGTACAAAAACGATTGTAGGTCTACCCTCGATGTTTGCGCTTGTTTGCGCAAAACCAAACTCGGTGTAATCAGGAGAGGCAATATTTCTTAAATGAGATGGGCTTAACTCCCAGGCATCGGTTGCATCGTGAACGTTTTTAAAGTCAATTGCTAGATTTTCCCCTGCCTTAGAATAGTCGTATCCCTCTTCGATAATAAAATCCCACGCTACCCTACCATCAGGAGCTTGGTGCTCAAAATACTTATCACTTTTCATATCTTCGGCTTTATCTTGGGCCGCTTGAGCCAACTTATCGCTCCACTCTAACCTTGGTAAACCTGCGTTTGATCTATATTCGTTAACTAAAGATAAAGATAAATTTTCATCACCAGAAACACTCTCGGCCGAGGCACTTCTTATGTGGCCGGTCAAGATAACAGCAATAATAACAAACCCGCTGAAAACTGAGATCTTTAGAATATTTTTTAGCTTACTATTCACTACCCCTCCTAATTCACGAACGTATCCTTGCTATATTTAATATACCATGTTATATAACAAAAGTCAAGACCGGTGATTCTATCTTAAAAACTTCACTTACCGTTTGAACAATCAAAACAGAAAATACACAATAGCCACCTACGGTGATTGGTCGCAAGTTTCGGCTGGTGACGAGACTCGCCACCCCCTCTCCCTCAGCTACAATCCGATGGATTTTTCTCAACCTATGCTGTTGATGAATTAAAAAATTTACTCGAATTGAGTAAATTTTTTCTGGTCGGCCTGGCAGGGATCGAACCTGCGACATACGCCTTATAAGAGCGTCGCTCTACCACTGAGCTACAGGCCGCTTCTGTTATAATATACCGAAGATGTGTTGATTTTCAAGATAGATTGAGATTTAATATTAATAGTTATAAAAAAATATCTTAATGCAAGAAAAAAAGGAAGGAAGCTCTCAAGCAGGGACGTCTAGCCAAAATCAAGCAAAAGTCCAAACCAAGGTAAAAAAACCCTTGGGGAAGATGGTCTTGATTGTCTTCTTGGCTTTATTTTTGTTACTGGTTATTTCGTATGCCGCACTAACAATCGTCTCTTCAGGTAAGTCGTTGCCTCAATTAAATCTTGTTGGAATTAGTGTTGGCAGCAAGACCAAAGCGGAGATATTTATGGCCGTAAAGCAGGTTGCCGAACAGAGAAAAGACCAGAAGGTTACAATTAATTTTGAGGATAGCAAGGAAACAAAGACGTTTAACGATTTGGGGTTAGATTTAAACGTCAACCAAAGCGTCGAAAAAATCTATAATTTTGGCAAGATTAAGGGAGTGTTTCCCTCTCCCCAATATATTTTTGCAACCGCGACAGGGACACTCAAAGTTCAGCCCCTAACCTCGTGGAACGCCAATGCATCTAAGCAGATATCAGAAATGGTGATCGGTAAAAAGCAGGATGCTCAGAATCCGAAACTAATCTATTCAGATAACGTAGTTAACATCGAAAAAGAAAAGAATGGCTTCACCTACAATATCCAAACCTTGAGCGATGATCTTGAAGTATGCTATCTCAAGGCGTCCTGCGACCAAATTACCGGAAAGAAGGTCGCGCTCAGAAGCAATGTTACCGAGAGTGATTTGGAGCCATTTAAGGGGCAGTTTAATGAAATTGCCAATTTAAAGATTGTTTTAAAATATGACAGCAGAAACATACGCCCAACAGGTGAGAATCTAATTTCATTTATTGATCCGGAAAGAGTCGTTTTAGAGCAGAAAATCGCCTATAACGATCAGGCAATCGATGATTATCTATCCGATATATCGGGTAAAATTAACAAAAAGGGAAAAAACAAAGTCATCTCGACTTACGATAATTCGGTTCTCGACGAGGGACAGGAAGGTGTCGCTTTAGATATTAAGGTAAGCCGCGAAGCAATCAAAAAGGCCCTTAACGATAAAAGTACCTCCGTTGAGCTAACCGCGAAAACAACTCCTATCGAGGAAGAGTTTGTCGGCCCCGGTTTCACGCCAGGTAAATATCCGGGAAAATTTATCGAGGTAAATCTAAGTGACCAGATGCTATATTTGATGGAAGGAACAAATAATGTCGGTTCGTTTAAGGTTTCAACCGGAAAATGGTCAATGCCGACACCTGTTGGAGAATATTCAATCAACAATAAAGATCCGAGGGCTTATTCTCAAGAGTACAATTTATATATGCCATACTGGATGGCCTTCATCGGCTCGCAATATGGAATCCATGAGCTTCCGGAGTGGCCCGACGGCACTAAGGAGGGTGAGGGGCACCTTGGAACACCGGTTTCGCATGGCTGCATAAGATTAGGACGAGGAGCGGCAGAAACGGTTTACAGCTGGACCGATGTCGGTACACCGGTCTATATTCACAAATAACAAGAATTCAAAAAACGGCCAGACGGCCGTTTTTTGTTACTTGCTACTTTTTAATTGCTTTGAGCTGCCTTTGTCCTGAATTTTCTTAACAGAAATTTTCTTTATCTTCCTTGCCCCAACTTTAGGTATTCTGATTTCCAGGATACCATCTTTAATCTGCGCCTCACAGCGGTCGGGATCAATATAAGATGGTAGCGCAATAATACGCGAGAAAGAACCATAAGAACTCTCAATATGGTAGTAATCCTTGCCTCTGGACTCATCCCTTGATTTTCTCTCTCCGCGAATGATTACCTTGTTATCTTCGATCTCGACATCAACATCTTCTTCCTTAACACCTGGGACATCAGCTTCGATTACCAATTCCTTGTCCGTTTCACGAACCGAAACCGAAGGATGATAAGAACTCTCGCGCAGAGCTTGTGGTTCTTCGAAAAAGCGATCGATCTCTTCGCGCATATTCATCATTTCCCGCCACGGGGACCACGGTAGCAATCCTTTAGACATATCGCCTCCTTTCTTTATTGATTTATTGCTCTCCTCTACCCGTTTATCACAATTTTCACCGATTTCTTCATTTAGATCAGCACCAATTTGACTAAAAATAGATTCGATGCCTGCATCAAAAGATCTAAAAATAAATTCAACGGGCATCTCGAAAAAATGAGCAATCCTAATCGCCAGAGCAACCGACGGAATGCATTTGCCTGATTCTAACGCAATGACTGACTGCCTCGAAATATCCAGTTTTTCCGCCAGCTCTCCTTGGGTCAAATCGGCCTTTTCGCGGTATTGCCTTAGATAACTTGCTAGATTTTTGTCCGTGTTCATTTCAGGTAAAATTGTAAAGCAAACTTTACAATCTGTCAATATGGCCTTCCGAAAAAAATTTCCACTTTTCTTGCAAAAAATTAATATATCGGCTTAAGATATTATGTAGCTTATTAAATAAGGAGTAATATGGCCCTAAATCATATCGAGAATCTGATTGAGAAGACAGGAAAAAAACTTAAACTTTCCGATAATTTGATCGAGCAACTGCGCGAACCACAACGAATCGTTGAGGTTAACTTTCCGGTCAAAATGGATTCTGGCGAAGTTGAGGTTTTTAAAGGTTATAGGGTTCAGCATAATAATTTTCGGGGACCTTATAAAGGAGGAATTAGATTTCACACTCAAGTTAATCTTGAAGAAGTAAAAATTTTATCTGCACTGATGAGCTTAAAAACAGCTGTCGTGAATATTCCATTTGGAGGTGGCAAAGGCGGTGTTTTAGTTGACCCAAAAAAATTATCAACGAGTGAGTTAAAACGTCTTACCTATGCCTATGCCAAGTCAATATCAGATTTTATCGGTGAGCAAAAAGATATACCTGCCCCAGACGTCAACACGAATCCACAGATTATGAAATGGTTTAAGGATTCGTTCGAAAAGGAAACTCTAAGAAAAGAACCTGGACTTATTACCGGTAAGGCAGAAAAGGATGGTGGCATTAAAGTGCGTGATGAAGCAACGGGGTTAGGCGGCGCCGCAATCGCACTGGAGGTGGCCAATTCGATGAAGCGCAAACCGCAAGATTTAACCGTGGCAATTCAAGGATTTGGTAACGTTGGAACCCATCTTGCCCACCACATGGATCATATGGGTTTTAAAATCGTCGCCATTGCCGATGTAGATGGTGGGGTAACGCACGAAGACGGACTTGATTATCACAAGACCTATAAAAAATTGCGCGACGGGGAGCCACTAAAAAAATTATGTTTTTGTTCTCTTCACGGCGAATCCAAGGACTGCTGCGCTGTTGGGGCAAAAGAAATTTTAGAGGAAGAAGTTGATATTTTGATCCCTGCCGCTGTTGGCGATCAGATCACGTCTTCAAATGCTAATAAAATTCGTGCAAAAGTTATTATTGAAATGGCTAACCACCCAATTGACGAAGATGCGCAGAAAATTTTAGAGAAGAAAAATGTTTTGATCGTTCCAGATATCCTTGCTAATGCCGGTGGAGTTCTGGCAAGCTACTTCGAATGGGATGAGAACGTAAATGGTCAAAAGCTTTCTTACGAGAAGGCAAAGAAAGAGTTAATAGATAAAATGCAAAGCGCTTATAAAGAAGTTGACCGAGTAAGTAAGAAAAAAAAGTGTACACTTCGCGAAGCGGCTTATCAGGTGGCCATATCACGGTTAGCATCGGCGGCCTAAAAAAAGATATAATACACTTAGGTACAAAGGAGGCGGAAAATGCGTTTTTTTCTAGCGCATTTTAAACTACGGGATAAATTGAAGACGGTGAGAATTACTCCGAGATGGTTTCATCTCGGTCTTTTCCTGATTGTTTTAGGTCCCGGCATCATTACCGGTGCAGTTGACAATGATATCGGTGGGATCGCCACATATTCATCGGCGGGTGCATCGTACGGTTATACTCTTCTATGGGTTGTAGTTCTTGCTATTATTCCCTTAGCCGTGATCCAAGAAATGAATGCCAGAATGGGTGCGGTCACCGGCAAGGGGTTAGCGGCACTAATCCGTGAAAACTTTGGCTTAAAAATTACTTTCTATGCTCTAATCGCTCTTTTAATCGCAAACTTTGCAAATATTATTGCCGAATTTGCCGGTATTGCAGCCGGCGGGGAAATATTTGGAATTTCTAAATTTATTTCAGTTCCAATTGCAGTAATTCTGCTTATTTTCTTCATTCTGAAAAATAGTTCTCACAAGGTGGAAAAAATACTGCTCATATTTTGTTTATTTTACATATCTTACGTTGTTACTGGTTTCTTAGCTCATCCGGATTGGCACAGCGCTTTAGTCGGAACAATTATGCCGACAGTCAATCTGAGGGATGTGGGTTTGGTTACCATGATAGTAACTGTCATCGGGACAACTATTGCCCCCTGGATGCAGTTTTATCAGCAATCAGCGGTAGCGGAGAAAAAGATCTTGATTAAAGAATATCGTTACGAGGTTTGGGACACTTATGCTGGTGCATTTATCACCGAATTTGTGGCATTTTTTATCGTCCTCGCCACCGCCGCAACCCTTTATAAAAACGGGATTATAATTGAAACTGCCGCTGATGCCGCTCGCGCCCTTATCCCACTGGCTGGCCGTTTTGCCGGAACCCTTTTTGCATTCGGTCTTGTTTCGGCTGGATTTATGGCCGCCATGGTCCTACCGATTTCAACCGCCTTTTCAATTTCCGAGGGTCTGGGATGGGGTGCGGGTTTGAACAAAAAATTTCGCGAGGCAAAACAATTTTATATCATTCTTATCTCTCTTATCGTTGTCAGTGGAGCAGTTATTCTTCTGCCAAATTTGAACCTTATTAAAATTATGCTTTTTTCCCAAACGATAAATGGCATGCTCTTGCCCGTCATCTTAGTTCTAATGCTGATTATCATCAACCGCGAATCGGTTATGGGCAATCACACTAACACTAAAACGCAAAATGTCATTACGATTATCACAACCGCGGGAGTAATCACTCTGACCATCTCTTTAATTCTCTTCACATTTTTGGGAAAATAACTTAAAGATTATGAGATTTACTGAAAATATTGTTGGCCTAAAAGTTTACGATCACTCAAACCGTCTTGCCGGTAAAATAGATGATTTGATCGTCTCGACGCGCGGTAATTATCCTAAAGTCAATTCGGTTGTTATTAAGTTTGATCAGATATCCTTTATCGGTGAAACACCATTAATTGAAAAGGCAAACAATATTAAATTAATTGTCCCTTTCTCGCAAATTATATTTTCGCCTTCCAAGGTCAAGCTTCGGCTTAAAGAGGAAGAACTTCACTCAAGATATATGACCAAAGATGAAATATTGGTCAAACGCGACCTGATTGATTGTGTAATTGTAACCTCCGGAGGCCAGTCGATCGGTAGGGTCAACGATGTGGTTTTGTTCGAGGTGGGGCAAGAATTGGAAATCTTCGGATTAAGCGTCGGGATTGTCGGAATTGTTGCAAAGCTTGGACTTGAAATTCCTATCGAGCTTTTGGATAAGGGTTTTGGCAAATCATTTGTTGAAACGGTTATAAACTGGAAATATGTCAAAGATTATCATCCACATAAAAATGAGGTTATTTTATCTGTATCGGAAAAAATTGAGGCCGCCGGTCAAATTGATTATATCCAGTCCAAGGAAACCAAAAAACCCAGCCGACTAAAAAAGCCGCCGTTTATTATCATTCCCTGGTTACTAATCGAAAAGGCCTTCAAAAAGAAAAGCTCAGATCAAACTAAATAATTTTTGTTTTAAATTAAGATCTGTCGGAATACGCAATCGCAAAGCCGATAACACCAATGGCGACTTCGACAACGCCCACCCACTCAACCACCGATCCAAACCAAGTCCACGTCGGGACAAGAGCGATTATTCCGAGAATAATCAAAATTAGAGAAACGATTTTAAGTACCAATTTCGACATCTTTCCTCCACTTTATTTATTTACAACTTGTTTGAAATCCTTTTAGGGTATCGGCAATTTCCTTCTCCGTCAGACCCTGCAAATCCTGGGGTGCTTCCTCCCACGTTGAATATGTAAATGTGAAACCCTTGCAAGAAGAAACTTCGGTCTGAGGAAACAATGTTTTTGTCGTTTCATTCCAATTGCTATCTTTGTAAACGTAAACTGTCAGCGCAGTCGCGCGCCCGGTTGCAGAATATTTCGGATCAGAGGTGGGCAGGGTAAATTCGATCTGTGCATCAACTTGCGCTTTGGGTGCAAGCGTTGTTTTAACCTCATACCCTTTCCAAATTTCCGAGAAACTAATCCGAAAACCAAAGTCAGCATTGCTATAAGCATGCCAATCATCTGTTTTTTCGGACTGAATTACGGTTATACCCGCCTTGGGCGAAGCGGTATCGCTAGCGTTCGCCATTGGAGTGGGCACGGCTTCATCCTGAGTTTTTTGCTGACGATTCAAAAAATAAAAAACGGCCACCGCTGCAATTGCGGCAACCACAATTATCCAGAAACCAACTTGATATTTTGTTTTGCGTTCCATCTGCTTTATTCTAACACAAATATTTTAACTTTATACACATGGCAATTTGCCTTTTACTCGATAGGACTCGGAAGCACCAGATGTGCCAAGGTTGCGCAGAGCACATCTGGTGACCCGTACGTTCTGAAAGAAAATGAGCGAATTACCCACACTTTTACATTCCCTTATAATCCCAAGTAATCTTATCTCCGGCGTGTGTTTGATATTTATCTGCCGCTACGTCCGGCTGTGTTCCGTTAACAGAATACAGCCAAAACTCTGTTGTAGTCGCCTTAAGACCATTAATGCTTGAAACCATCACCCCAAACGATCCTTCTGTTGCCTCGACTTCGTATTTTGATTTCAGAATTTCGTATGCCGACTTGCCTTCTTCGCCGTCATAAGAGATAACTCTTTCCGCTTCGCTTGAGACGCTTTGTTTGGTTTGGGTTGCATTGGTAATTGTCCAAGTCCCCCATCCGCCAGCAACTACTGCCAAAATCGCTATGATGATAACGATTATTCTTGTGTTTTTTTTCATTTCTTCTCCTTTTTATTTGATAAAAAAAATCATAGCCAAGCTATGAGATTCTAACTCCTCTCGACCGAAGGACTCCAGCACATTTATTAAGTGCTGGACTACTTGCTGGTTTTCTGACTCCTCTTGCAAGCTCGGGTAAATTACCCAAGACGCCAGAGATTACAGTAGCGGGACTGTCGCGGAATCACACCGCACTTCCCCCCACTCACCCTTGCAAGCAAGGATAAGGGGTTTGCGCAAGCAGTTATGTTTTTAAGGTGCAAAAACACATAATCAAACTGACCCAGATATGTCAAATTTATTATTTGACAATAGGTTTGGCAAGTGTCAAAATATTACTAGGAAATTAAAAAGGAAGGGCCAATGAAAAAAACAAAAAAGACCCCTAGGGTTGTGTTAGTGGTTCTAATAACCTTATTGGTGGTTGCGGGATTGTTTATTTTTAGATCTTACATTTTGGGGACTCTGGGAATTGGCGCGGCAGTTACAGGCGAAACTAATCTTGCTGTCAAATATGCCAATACAAGTGGGCTTTTAAAAGATACTCTGGTTAACGTTAGCGGAGGAACGGATGCCGCGACCAATCAAAAATACATCGGCCTAAACAGTTCCAATTCGAGTGCTACCGCAACCACAACTTCCTCTGCTACCACCACTGCGACCGCTGCGTCAACATCTTCCGCCGTGAGCACGCCAACACCGAGCAATGGCTGTACCAGCCCAAGTACGGTTAAAGCAACCATAACCGGATCACCTTTTCATCTCGGTCTTTCAAAAACCGTCTCGGGAACTAACGAAATCAATTTTGGCACAAAAGACCAGGTTCTCGATTCACTAACCTACGCTTCCCACGGATTATGGTTAAGCCGCCAAAATACTTTTTTGCGGGTCAAATCAATTCCAGGAAACAACACGCCGTTGGACGTAACGATTAAATTCACCGGGGCAACATTAAATAATCAATCAATCAAACTGGTCAATAAAGATCCGCTCGAAACCGGCGACACCTATTCTGTCGATACCGCCACAAACACCGCAACATTACATTTTACCGCCAATAACGACGACTCGGATATTGATGGTGTGGCTATTTACTTTTACTGCAATGGCGTGAGTCCTGCTTCTTCAAGCAGTGTCAGGGAGGGAACTATCTCTGGCACATTTGACCTAGGAGCCGTTAAAAATGTGACTAAGTTTAAGGCCTATTCTCTGACAGGATCCGTTAATGCCACTTGTTCCAAAACCGATCTTACATCTTCACTTTCAACTGATAATGTCAATTGGAGCAATGAAAAAACCTCCGGCAGCAGTGATACCGTCGCCTATGACCAACCGATTCAGGCAAGATATGTCAAATACGTCATAACCCTTCGATCTTGCAACCAAACAGACACGCCCAAGGTACTAAGTGCCGCAGTTGTCGGGCCAACAACCAGTGCTACCGTTACCGGCAGTACAAGTTCCACAAGCGGTTCGAGCGCCACCACAACGACAACAGCAAGCCCGACGCCTTCGGTATTTACATGGAAAGGCTGTGTCGACGGTTCGGCTGATCTGCAAATCAACACTGTTGATATTACAATCCTTAAATACACTTATAAGCCAATCGGCACTCACGCTGATTGTGCCACCAAGTTTAACGATACTGCCCCGAAAGGCACGTCGACAGGCAACCTTACCGGCTGTCTTAAGGTACAGCTTGGGGCAAACAATAGTACTGGGATTTCCCTAACCCAAGCAACCGTTCCGTTCAAAGTTCACATTAACGACAATGGAACCGGACCGTTCGATTACAACTTCACCTTAAACTGTATTGAGTCGGTCACTCCCACTCCCGGACCCACTTCTTCGAGCACTTCGACTTCGACCGAATCGCAAACAGCCACCACCACTTCATCCATCATCGAGCCACCAGTACCTTGTGATGCCGAGAGACCAATAACGTGCAGTGCACCAAATCCGGTAGCAACAACCACAACAACCGTTCAGGCCAACGGAGGTATTTGCTCGCTTCAGACATGTGTCGCGGGACAAAGCGCAACCCCAACTGTCACTACGGTTAGTTCGCTCTTTAACACCCCATCAGGAAGCGCCGCAGGATTTCTGGTCAATGGAATCAAATCCGGACTTTCATTCTATCTCATCATCGCAGGTGTTCTCTTAATCAGCGGTGTAATAATATTCCGGATTCTCAAAGCTGAATAAAGACAAGGTGGGCCGTTGAGAAAAGCAATTAAAATTGTTAAATCGTTAATAGTTCTAATCGTTGTGTTTTACGTTATTTTCGGCATTGCCAATTGGCCGACTATATTAAAGTTAATCCAAAATCGCGAAACCGGAACAACCACCGAAAACCAAGACC
>Ga0172380_10006824_pt1 | contig 13089 bp, 8 predicted proteins | sample Leawe162metaG_FD_119747 | JGI IMG/M metagenome (GOLD analysis project Ga0172380, IMG submission 119747) | Leachate microbial communities from a municipal landfill in Southern Ontario, Canada - Leachate well 162 metaG | ecosystem: Engineered > Solid waste > Landfill > Unclassified | place...
AACCGGGAATACGGCGAGGTCAACCCGGCCTTGACCGCCACCTACAGCGGCTTCAAGCTCGAGGACAACGCCTCGGTGGTCAGCGGCCTGAATTTAAGCACGGCGGCAACGCAGGGCAGCAACATCGGCGATTACGCCATCACCGCCGCCAGCGGCACGGCGACCAACTATACCATCACCCATGCCGATGGCGCCTTGACCATCACCCCGGCCCCCTTGACCATCACCGCTGACGCCAAAAATCGGGAATTCGGCGAGGTCAACCCGGCCTTGACCGCCACCTACAGCGGCTTCAAGCTCGAGGACAACGCCTCGGTGGTCAGCGGCCTGAATTTAAGCACGGCGGCAACGCAGGGCAGCAACGTCGGTGATTATACCATCACCGCTGCCAACGGCACGGCAACCAACTACACCATCACCCATGCCGATGGCGCCTTGACCATCACCCCGGCCCCCCTGACCATCACCGCTGACGCCAAAAATCGGGAATTCGGTGAGGTCAACCCGGCCTTGACCGCCACCTACAGCGGCTTCAAGCTCGAGGACAACGCCTCGGTGGTGCGCGGCCTGAATTTAAGCACGGCGGCTACCCAGAGCAGCAGCGTGGGCAGCCATCAGATTACCGCTGCCGAAGCCACGGCAACCAACTACATCATCACCCATAACAACGGGTCCTTGACTATTACCCCGGCTCCTTTGGCCATCACGGCAAATGATGCAAGCCGTGAATACGGCGAGGCCAATCCGGCCTTTACGGCAACTTACAGCGGCTTCAAGCTCGAGGATAACGCCTCGGTGGTCAGCGGCCTGAATTTAAGCACAGCGGCCACCCAGGGCAGCAACGTGGGCAGCCATCAGATTACCGCTGCCGATGCTACGGCGACCAACTACAGCATCAGTTATAACAACGGGTCCTTAACCATCAGCCCGGCTCCTTTGACCATCACGGCAAATGATGCAAGCCGTGAATACGGCGAGGCCAATCCGGCATTCACCGCGAGCTATCGTGGCTTCAAGCTCGAGGATGACGCCTCGGTGGTCAGCGGCTTGATTTTAAGTACCTTGGCTACTCAGGGCAGCAACATCGGCAATTACACCATCACCGCCGTTGACGGCACGGCAACCAACTACTTTATCACCCGCAACAACGGTGTCTTGACCATCACCCCGGCCCCCCTGACAGTAACGGCGGACGATAAGAACCGGTTGGTCGGCGAGGCCAACCCAGCGCTCACCGCGAGCTATACTGGTTTCAAGCTGACGGATGGCGCCTCGGTGGTGCACAATCTGGTGCTTGCTACTTCGGCGGAGCAGTCGAGCAATGCCGGGATGTATGGGATCACGGCGCACGGCGGTACGGCGGCAAACTATATTCTGAGCTTCGTGGATGGCGTGCTGACGGTGACGGCTGCGCCTGTGCCGCTGCCTGACCCCGAGCCCGAGGTGTTGGCGAATACACCTCCGATGGCGAGTTTCACCGCGGCTGACCGCGAGGTGTGGACCGTCGGAACCTTGTACGAAGACAGCAGGGCGAGACAGTATATCAGGGATATCCCCCCTCCATGGGAGGACAAGATAAACGGTAGAGTCCTGCCAGACCCGAGGTCGATGGAATTACTTGAAGCCCTGTCAGCACTTACTGCGGGGGGATACACTCCGGAGGATCGCGCTAAGTTTTATTCGCTGCTGTCTGAGGAGTATGTGGTTTCGAGCCTGAAGAAAACGGGCCATGATCCTCTTGCCGCTTTTTTTGCCGCAGCGGTGACAGGCGGGAAGGGTAACGAGGCGGATTTGAAGACGCTCATCGAAGGTCAAGATGGCCTGATTCATGGCCTGCGGGTGCCGATGTTCGGAGTGTTCGACCGGATGCGGCATCTGGCCATGACGGACCTGTTAGGCGGCGCGCTCGACGAATTGCGCAAGAATCCCGATGCAGCCGATATGCTGGATGACGGAATGGCGGGTGATAAGACTAAAATTGCCATCCGTCCCCGCTTCGAAACCTCTGACGGTCTGGTGAAGATCGATGGCCGTCTGGAAGATATTTCGAATATGTTGCACCTGCGGGTGAACGGACGCTGGGTGTATGTGGATGACGATGGCAAGTTTGCGGTAAAGCTGCCGGTGTCGGCGGGCGAACATGCGGTGAAGCTGGAGGTCAGCGATCAGGCGGGCTCGCGGGCGACGACGCTGGTAGAGGTGAGGAGCGAGGCGGATGGAACGCGCAATCCTGCGTTCATGCGCAAGCCGGAAGGCCGGAAGGTGGCGCTGCTGATCGCGGTGGAAGAATACGACTCGGCGATCCCGGAGTTGGTGACGCCGGTGCAGGACGCGCGGGCGATCGGCCGGCAACTGGAGGCAGGTTATGGCTTTGAGACGAAGCTGCTGGCAAACCCGACCAAGGCTGAGGTGCTGGCCGCGATGCGGGGGCTGGCGGCGGAGCTTTCCGAGCATGACAGCCTGACCGTGTTTTACGCCGGCCACGGTTACCTGATGGAGGAAACGGGCCGGGGCTACTGGCTACCGCGCGATGCGGAGACGACCAACCCGAAGAACTGGATTTCGAACCGGGACATAGCCCGGCTGTTCCATCGGACCCGGGCTAAGCAGATCATGATGGTCTCGGACAGCTGCTACTCCGGGGCGTTTACCAAGGAAGGGGCGGTCGTGGAAAACGGCGGCCCGGCCCGTGATCTGCGGGCAGTTATGGCGTTGTCGTCCGGCGGCGAGCAGCCGGTATGGGACGGCGGCGGCGATGGCCATTCGGTGTTCGCGGCAAAGATGATCTCTGCGCTTGGCAGCGGCGAGGCGGCGGCAGGCTTGAAGCTGTACCGGGCGGTGCGCGCGGAGGTGGTGAAGGCCTCGCCGCAGGTGCCGGGCTATGGGGCGATGATTTCGGCCGGGTATGATCAGGGTGCGGATTATGCTCTGCGGTAACGTGGGTAATGCCGAGGGCAGGGTGCTGCGCGGTTGCCCCTTAATTGGCTGAAGAAACGGAAGCGGAGAATCGTAACCTGCAAGGAGGATGACGATGATGGGAAAGGCGAAGTTTTTTGCCGCTATGGCCGGTTTTCTTGCCGTGCTTGCCGCGGGGGTGGTTCTGGCTGCGGCCCCGGTCGCGCTGGTGGAGGAGGTGTCGGGGATCAAGACCCTGGAAGTCCTTGACTATGTCAGCGCTGGACAGGTAGTGGACCTGGGCAAGGGCGGTAGCCTGACCCTGGGCTATCTGTCGAGCTGTGTGCACGAGGAGATTGCGGGCGGGCGCGTTACCATCGGCGAGAAGGAGAGCAAGGTCAAGAATGGCAAGGTGACGCGGTCGAAGGTGGTCTGCGACGGCGGAAGGCTGATGCTGGCGGCGAACCAGGCGGTGCAGAGCGCGGCCACGGCGGTGCGCGACGTGGACCTGAAGGGGGAACCCAAAGTGGTGGTCTACGACACCAGTCCGCTCATCACCCTGCCGAAGACCGGGCGCGTGGTGATCAAGCGGGTGGATATGCCCGGCGAGCGCCACACCATTGAAATGGCCGGCAATGCGAACATGAAGACCCGCCTCGATCTCGCGAACGAAAATATCCTGCTGGCGCCGGGCGGTATTTATATGGTGTCGGTGGGCGGGATGGCGCAGATCTTCCAGGTCGCCACCGAGGCGAAACGCGGCGGCGTGCCGCTGGTCGGACGGCTGGTGCCGTTTTGATTAGCGGTGCCGAGTAAGGTGAATTGATTGCGATTGCGTGATTTCGGGACGGGACTGATCGCCGCTACGGTGATGTTCGGGCTGGCGTGGACCCCGCTTTTCGAGCGAATCGACACCTTGTCCGCCGACATACTGATCAAGATGCGGCACATGGTCTACGGGCAGCGGTACTCACCCGCAACCTCGCTGGCGGTGGTGGTGGCGCTTGACGAGCAAACCTACCGGACGCCGCCCTTTGCGGGGATCCCCAAGGTAATGTGGACGCCATATATCGCCCCGGTTCTGGAGGCGGTGCTGGCCGGCGGGGCGAAGGTGGTGGGTTTCGACGTCGTCTTCCCGACTTCGGTCGAGCCTTTTTTGCCCGGTTTTGAACGGCCTTTTCTGCAATTTCTGCGCAATGGCAGCCGCGCGGGACGCATCGTTCTGGGCAAGGTGCAGCATCAGGATGATCCCGTGAGCCCGTTTCCGGGCCAGAGCATGGTGGTGGGACATGACCGCAATATTCGCGCCCTGAACGTGGTGAGCGATGTCGATGACGTGATCCGGCACGTGCCGCTTTTTTTCAAGGTTGATAAGGCCGGGGGGCATGGCAGGGAGCCCTCCATGTCTCTGGAGTTGGCGGCGCGGGCTCTCGGGGCCAGGCCGGAGGCAGGTGCGGATGGCAAGGTCGCGCTGGGTGGTTATGAAATTCCCGGCTCGGCAAAGAATGTCATGCGGGTAAATTTTCAGGGCGGGGATGACATCCCGACCTATTCTCTCTCTGATCTCCATGCCTGCGCCGAAGAGGGGCGGACGGATTATTTCACGCAGCACTTCAAGGACAAGGTGGTGCTGCTCGGCACCGTGCTTGATGTCGAGGACCGCCGGCTGACCGCAAAGCGCTTTGCCACGGGCTCCGGCGGAGGGGCATCCGTCGAGCCCTGTGTGGAGCAGAAAGTGGCGCCGAGCCGGGATAAGGTCTTTCGCCGGGATACGATCCCCGGCGTGTATGTCCATGCCGCCGCGGTTAACGATCTGCTGCGGGGCGATGGGCTGCGCGATGCCGATCGTCCCGTCGTGGCCGTACTTGCGGGAGGAATGGCCCTGCTGGTGGTGCTGCTGAGCCTGTGGCTGACGCCGGTGCTGGGATTAGTCGCGATTCTGACGCTGTCGTCGGCATGGGCGGTAACCGCCCTCGTTGCTGTGCAGCACGGCTTGATGCTGCCATTTATTTCCATATTTGCCACCATAATTTTCACCTATGGCTCCATGCTCGGCCATCGCTACCTGGTTACCGACCGGCAGAAACATCGGATCCGGCGGCTGTTCGGCCTTTACCTGTCGCCGACGGTGGTCAGCCGGATGGTTGAGTCCGATCTGCTGCCAGAGCTGGGCGGCGAGATGCGTGAGGTGACGGTATGGTTTTCCGACCTGGCCAATTTCACTGCCTTGTCCGAGGGGTTGTCGCCCGGTGAGCTGGTGGCCTTGATGAACCGCTATTTTTCGGCGGTCACCGACATCATTGAAGCGCATGGCGGCTTTGTGGACAAGTACATCGGCGATGCCGTAGTGGCGGTTTTCGGCGCGCCGCTCGATGATCCGCATCATGCCGGGCACGCGGTGGCCGCGGCTTTGACGGCGGCGGCCCGTCTGGAAGAGATGAATGCAGCCGGCGAGCTGGGCGGCCGGAAGATCGTGACCCGGACCGGGATCAATACCGGTCAGGCACTGGTGGGTAATGTCGGCTCTTCCCATCGCTTTAATTACACGGTGATGGGCGATACGGTCAATCTTGCCTCTCGCCTGGAAGGAGCGAACAAGGCCATGGGAACGCTCCTGCTGGTTTCCGGGGAAACGGTGACCCAGTTGCCGGAGAGTATGGTGCTGCGCGAGGTCGGGATGATTCGGGTCAAGGGGCGGCAGATGCCGGTCAGGGTGTTCGAACCGCTGGCCATGCGGGGCGCCAGAGACGGCCGCCGCCAGACCCCGAAGCCGCAGCCCGGCAAGACAACCCTTGAAACGCGACCTGCCTCTGGCTATGGCGATATGGACCAGGCGCGGCGCTTGGCGGAACGTTTCGCCGAGGCCTTAACGCTTTACCGCGACCGGAAGTTTAGTGAAGCCGCCGCGCTGCTCGCCGGCCTCGCCGATGACTCAGCCGCCGCCAGGCTGCGGGTCCGAGCCGAGGCCATGGCCCTGGCCGCGCCGCCAGCAGACTGGGACGGGGTTGATACCCTGCTTGAAAAATGAAAGGGCTAAGGCTGGGCTCTGGCGCAGTCTCCTTATTGGCAACAGGTGTCCAACTTTACTGGGCTGACAATCATCAGAGAGAAGCATGGGGCGTTCCTTTAAATGCCAGGGCGCTTTTTTTCGGCAGACTTTTGGAGGAGGGAAAATGAATACACCTACTAGATTTGCAACGGTCGGGTTAGTTTTATTGGCAGGCGGAGGTCTGGCTTATGCCCAGGCGGGCAAGAGCAAGCCGCCGGTGGCGCAAGGCTGGGTTGATGTGGCTACTTATTCCGGCATGGGCATGGGTATGTCGGGCATGGGCATGCCGGGGATGGGCGGCGGCATGAACCCCATGAGTATGCTGGGCGGCGCCTTCGGGGGCGGGGGCCGGAACAACTTCGGCAACACCGCGACGGGCAGTACCGGTTCCTGGCTTGATGTCACCCTTTTCACTCGTAATAACCAGAGTCTGACAGAGGCGGTTCAGTCCGTGCCCGCAGGCAGCAAACTCGCGCCGGAGCTCAAGCTGGTCTCGCCCAAAACCCAGAAGAGCCAGCCCCCCGGGCAGGATGAGGATGTGGTCCGGGAAGATTTCGAGCCTCCCAAGGGCAAGATCTACCTTTATTGGGGCTGCGGCGACTCGGTGCGTCCGGGCCAGCCCCTGGTTCTGGATATGGCTAAAGCCAGTATGGCGGACTATCAGAAATTTTTTGTCAGCCGCCGGGCGACCCAGCGTGGCGCGCATCTGGCCACCGGACGGCCCTCCTGGCCGAACGAGCAGGATGCGCGGCTGGTTCCGGAAGGCGCCAGCCTGATTGGGGAGCATGCCTTCAAGGGGCAAGGGGTGCCGGAGGGGTTCAAGTTTGCTCTTGGCCAGGCCCAGGATATCATGCCGCCCCTGGCGCTGAACCAGCAAGAGAATAATGGGTCGACCCAGCTGGAATGGAAGGGCCTCCCGACAGCGCGCGCCTATTTCATCTCGGCCATGGGCGCCCGGAGCGGAAATGAGATAGTGTTCTGGAGCTCCAGCGAAGTGGCGGAAAACGGGACCGGCCTGGTGGATTACCAAACCAACTCCGCGGTTGATCGCTGGTTGAAGGAAAAGGTCTTGCTCTCCCCCGAGGCCCGGACCTGCGCGGTGCCGAAAGGGATCTTCGGCGATGGCGCCATGGTGCGGATGATAGCTTACGGTACGGAATTGAACCTGGCCTATCCGCCCAGGCCGAAAAACCCGAAGGAGGTCTGGGAACCGCAATGGGCGGTCAAGGTGCGGGTGAAGTCGGTGGCCAACGCGATTCTGGGGATGGAACCCACCCGAGAACAGGCCGTGGCCCCTGGGCGGGATTATTCCGAGCCGCCGCCCCGCGAAAGGAGGACTCAACCCGAAAGCGAAGGCCCCATGGATAATATAGGCAAGGGGCTGGACAAACTCAAAGGAGTGTTTGGCTTCTGATTAGAAATTCCGGAGAGTTTCTCTCGGGCAATTCGCAATTAGCCGGGAATTGTATTTATCCTTGACGATGCACTTTGCTGAGTATTAAGGTGGCCCCTTATTGGGAAATGGGTGTCGGCAAGCCCCGGCAACCATGCAAACAAAACAAGAGAACGAGAGGGAGAATTCAATGATCAGAAACACAGTGAGTTGTCTTGCCAAACCATTACTTGCCTTTCTTGTTCTGGGACTGGTTTTTGGCGGCGCTTTCACCGCCCGGGCGGATACCGAATTTACCCAAAAAATCAAGCAGGCCATGGTTGCCATGAAAGCGGAGAGCGCGAAACTCGGTCCCGCCAAAGTGGCAGGGGGAGATCTGATGTTCGGCACCACCAAGATCAATGACAACTATGAGCTGGTTGATTCCCTTAAGGCCAAGTTCGGCTGCACCGCCACATTTTTTGTTAAAAAAAGCGATGCATACATGCGGGTCAGCACCAACGTGATGAAAGACGGCAAGCGCGCGGTCGGAACCCCGCTTGACCCGAGTGGCCCCGCCATTGCAGCCATCCGGCAGGGGAAAGCCCATTATGGGATCGTCGATATTCTGGGCAGGATGTATGATACCGCCTATGAGCCCATCAAAAACGCTGCGGGGGAAATCATCGGCGTCTATTACATCGGCGTCCCGCTGGAAAAATAGTTCTAAATATGGGCCTTGGCTCCACTCTATTTGACCAACGCGGGATGAATGGGGTGGCTGCCGGCTCTTTATAATCCTATTGACGCGTCTTTTCTCCAAGGCCTGGGGATTGTTGCGCACTACTTTAAAACAGATTTTCCTGGTCAACCCGCCAAGCGGAGGAGAGAAATGTCCTGGCAACAGACAACGATAGGAAAAAAAATCGGATTCGGGTTTGCGGTGGTGCTTGTGCTGGTCGCCATTCTCACTGGGATCTACCAATTTGCCCTCTCCTCCACGACCGCAAGTTTCATCGATCTAGTCGAAAATGATGTATCGATCGCCATGCACACCAACACCGCCAAGATCGCCTTTATCCTCTGTCGGCAAAGCGAAAAGATGTTGCTCTACGCCGATGATCAAATGCTCACCCAAAAGTCTTACGGCTATCTGGATGAGGTCAAGAACGAGATCGGCACCATCGAGACCCTGGCTAAAAATGCCGGGGAAACCAGTTTGATGGAGGCTGCAAACAAGATTCTTGCTCTGGGCGAGAACTACAGAAAAGCCTTTGCCGGGATGGTGGGCGCTTCAGTTGGTGATGAACGAATGGTTGCCACCCTTGCGGTTCGTAAAGCGGCTCAGGCTTTGGAACCAGAACTGGACGACTTGCTTGCCACTGCCAAAAAAAGTGCGGAGGAGCGAACCGTTCAGACAGAAAAAACCGCGGCAACTCTTGGCTGGATTGCCTTGGCTCTGGGCGCGGTAGTTATGGTTTCCGGAGCCCTGCTGGCCTTCTACCTGGGCCGCGGAATTTCCAGCACCCTCAAGCAGGTCAGCGCCTCGATCAACGAGGGAGCGGTCCAGGTGGCCCGCTCGGCGGGGGAGGTTTGTTACTCCAGCCAGGCCTTTGCCGAAGGGGCTTCCAGGCAAACTGCCTCGGCGGAAGAGACGTCGGCAGCCATCATGGAAGTCGGGTCCATGATAAAACAGGATACCGAGTATACCAGACAGGCCGACCAACTGATGAACGCGGCCAGTAAGGTTATCCGGGACGCCGATCAGTCCATGCGAAAGCTTACCGCCTCCATGTCGGAGATTTCAGATGCCAGCAAGCAAACCCAGAAAATCGTCAAGACCATTGATGAAATAGCCTTTCAGACTAACCTGCTTGCCCTAAATGCCGCAGTGGAGGCAGCCAGAGCCGGAGTGGCGGGCGCCGGTTTCGCGGTGGTTGCCGACGAGGTCCGGAACCTTGCCATGCGGGCGGCGGATGCGGCCCGCAACACCTCCGCCCTCATCGAAGGAACGGTCAACAAGATCAATACCGGTTCCGCTCTGGTTCAGGAAACCAGCGCCTCATTTGATACTGCCTCGGAATCGACCGGACGGATCGGCACCATTATTACCGAGATGGCCAATTCGGCTGGCGAGAAGACTCGTGCCATAGATAAGGTCACCAATGCAATTCAGGAAATAGTCACGGTGACCCAGAGCAATGCGGCCGGTGCCGAGGAAGCAGCCGCGTCTGGGGAAGAAATGAGCTCCCAGTCCGAAATGATGAAGGGTGCCGTTGGCAAGCTCCTGCAGATGACAGGCGGCTCGTCAACCCCGGAACTCCCCACCCCCCCAAAGGTAAGCACCAAAAGGCAAAAGGCCCCGGCGCCGGCGGCCAGAAAAAATCTGCCGGCTCCTGGTTCGGCGCCTGTGGCCAAGCCCCCGGTTAAGATCGCCGCCGACATCTCCCCCGCGAATGAGTTTGAAGATTTCTGATTATTGCTGGTAACTATCCAGCAGCACCCCATCTTGCGGCGATCGGGCCGGATCACGTACTCGATGTACGCTTTGTCGCCCGCTTACCGCAACCTGGGGCACTGCTGAATAGTTTCGGTTTGGTGGTTTTAGTCTGAGCTGGATAGTTACTATCAGACAGGCGGTGCCTCCGGGCAGCACCCCTTCCTTCTCTCCCTTGACAAAAGCCTTTTTTTACCTCCCTCCTGATACACGCAAAACATCATCTTGCGCTCACGGTGAAGATTAACTCCCGGGCTTTTCCCATATTGGCCTGTCGCCTCATCCGCAGTTGCCATGCCCTGTTCCACTCATCCGGCGGACGGCGTGGTTGTTGCCTGCATGGAGCAGGCAGAGGGGTGGCCAAAGCGCTCCTGGTAGTGGTCTGGTCAGCTGAAAATCAGTCCTGATTAACGCTAATCAGGAAATCAGTTAAAAACCGGAAAGATGCTTTTCAGGCCGGAGGTGATGAACTCCACGGAAATGGCGGCCAGGAAAAGACCCATGAGCCGGGTGATGATGTTGATCCCGGTTTTGCCTAGCTTTTTGGCGATATAGGGCGCAGCCAGCAGGGAAAGATAAACGGACAGGCCGAGGAGGAGAATGCCCGCGCTGGTTATCAGATAGGCCAAGGGGCCTTTTGCCTTGTAGGCGTAAACGATAACCGTGCTTATGGCGCCCGGCCCGGAGAGCAGGGGGATGGCCAGGGGCACCACGGCGATGGTTTCGCGGTCCGCGGTTTCTTCGGCCTCGTCGCTGGTGTGCGCGGTGCGGCTGGTTTTGGCCTGGAGCATGGAGATGGCCATGAGCAGGAGAAGAATGCCGCCGCCCACCCGGAAAGAGCCGATGGAGATCCCGAAAAACCGGAGGATGAACTCGCCGCTGAGCAGGGTCACCAGCAGGATTGCCGATACGGCTACCGGGGTGAGCCGGATGATCCTGGCCCGGTCTTCCGGGCGGTAGCCGTCGGTGAGACTGATGTAGATGGGGATGGCGCCGATGGGGTTGACGATGGCGAAGAGGGAGATGATGAATTTGATGTGTTCCGAGAAATCGAACATGGATGCTGCATCCTGTACGGCTGGTGTTTTAAGGCTTTCTCGGCAAGAAAACCGGGAGGTTTTTTTTCATTGTATAGAGGAAATCGTGCCAGTGCAAACAGGGAGATGGTTTGAGGGAAAAAAGGTTGGGCAAAAGAAGATATGGCGTTACCCCCCATTCGTTGCAAAAATAGCAACAGTTGCCACTAAGGTCTTCAGCTAACCTCGTAGCTCCGCATCAGCAATGGTTTTGCCTTTTCGAAGTCGGCCATGCTGCCGATGGTAATCTCCAGATCGCCGGTGCCGAAATGGCCGGTTGATCCGACATCGCGAGTAAAACCCTTCTCCAGGGTGATGGTGGTGGGATCAACCTTGAGATAGACGAGCAGCTTGCCGCTGCCTGGATGAACCTCGACGCAGGCAAAGTTTTTGATCCGTTTGAAGGCGAAGTAGAACTTCAAGACCTTAAACTGTACGTCATCCCCCAGGGCCAGGAGGTAGGCTCTCACTTCCTCGTAAAGCCCTTGCAGCTCGGGCCGGGCCTGGGCCAGATATTCGCTCACGGTCTTGTACTGATTTTGCCCGCCCTTGCCGGTTTTCTTCCCCCCCGGCAGCGCCTCGGTCGTAACGGTTGCCGAGGTGGCGTTGACCAGCTCCAGCAACAGCAAGTCGTCGCCATAACGACGGTAGCGGATCAACTCGATATTGCGGTTGATCTGCTGCACGGCATGTTCGTCGTATTTGGTGAAATCACCGGCAATGCAGAGAAGGCGCGGGCTTGACCACTCGATGGCCGCCGAGGCCTCCTTGCCGAATTTCTCCATGACCAGCAAGGTGAATTCCGCCTTGTGGTCCATGAGCCAGTCCAGATAGAAAAGCCCCTGGTTGATGACATTCTCGTTCATGGCCCGTTTGTATTCGATAATCACCGGGCAGCCGTTTTCATCGAGGCCGAGGGTGTCGATCCGGCCGCCGTGGGTTTTGCCGGTGGAGTATTCCGAGGCAAGGAAGCGGACGCCGAGAAAGGCGTCCAGATGGGCCTCCATTTGGCTTTGCAAGGATTTTTCCACCGAGACGGAACGGCCCTCAAGCTCCCGGACTCCGCCGTGCTCGATTTTGAACAGTTTGATGTCGCTCATTCGCCTTCTCCCAGCTTCTTTGTCGAGCCCGGCGGCAGGAAGCTGTCGCCGGTCACCACCTTCCTGCCGGTCTTAGCCTCCAGTTCCTTGCGCGCCTTTTTGGCGATGGAGCCGCCTTTCCTGCCGGCCTCCGTGTTCTCCTCCAGGCCGGTGGCCTCCACGCTTTCGGCAATCTGGCGGGTGGAGAGTTCCGCCAGGGCGGTGAAGATCAGTTCCGCCTCGCTCATGTGGTCCCGGAGGTTCTGGCTTTCCAACCCTTTCAGCGCCTTGTGCTCCTTGACCGACACCCCGGCCCACTCCTGGTGGATGAGGTTGGTGAGAATGGCGAACTCCTGTTCCTTGGTGATCTCATGGGTTTGCCAGTAGTCGGTCAGTTTGTTGCGGGTCTCCTGGCCCATCATCCGCTGCTGAATCCACTTCTCGCTTCGGCCGTGCTGTTGCCAGAACTCCCGCGCCCGGTCCAGTGAGCGGGTCGGGTCGGCCATGTCCTGCATCCGTTCGTAGCCGACTTTAGCAAGCCAAAGCTTGATCGGCTCGGCTTTGGGGCTGGGCACGGACTGGATCAGCCGCAGGATGGTTTCCGGGTCGGCCACGTCGGTGAGATATTTTTTACCGTCGGCGGCCTCCATCTTCAGTCGGTTACATTTTGTAACCGACTCGCTCCCTTCTTTACGCAAGCGATTTTTCAATACCTTCCAATAGTTGCGGGCCGCCTGATAATCCGGCTGCTGGATCAGCACCTGCATGATATCCACGATCGAGAAGTACCAGGTCTCCGTCTTTTCATCATAGTGGCGCCGGATGCGTTGGCCCTCGAAAATGGCCAAAGTTTTTTCTGTCATAGCCAAGCCCTCATGATGAGATCGATTTGCTGAGTAAAAGCAGTAAAAGCAGGGCTCTTAAGAAATTAAGCTGGCATATTCTTTACTTAATTTTTTAAGAGCGTCCCGGCTTGCGCGCTTGACAGGGAAGCTTACGTGCCCACGCCGACGGAGAATCTTGAAGTACTTGCTAAAGCCCCGCTCCGGGAAGCGTTCCGACAGTTCCTGCAAGACCGCGATAACCGCGTCGTCGTCACGTCCAACCGGACGATAGGTGCA
>Ga0172380_10006825_pt1 | contig 13088 bp, 19 predicted proteins | sample Leawe162metaG_FD_119747 | JGI IMG/M metagenome (GOLD analysis project Ga0172380, IMG submission 119747) | Leachate microbial communities from a municipal landfill in Southern Ontario, Canada - Leachate well 162 metaG | ecosystem: Engineered > Solid waste > Landfill > Unclassified | place...
CAGGCGATGCGCGAGGGTCGACGGCGTGACCTGCTGCGCGATCGCGAACGTCGGGCCGGAGCACGACGCCAGCGCGATGGCGAGGACCTGCCAGAGGCGGCGCATCGGCATCACGCGAGCGAGAAGTCGACGTCGCCGGCGGCGAACTGGATCGAGTCGCCGTCCGCCCACGCCTTGGAGGCTGCCAGCGCCTTGATCGCCGTCAGCGCGTTGCCGCCGGTCGACGCATCGAAGAGCGCCGCGTGCGTCACGGTGCCGGTCGAGCCGGTGAGCGGCCCGAAGGTCTCGGCGGCCGTGTTCTGCGTCACACCGTTGGACGGCGCGTCGAAGGCGACGGCCTGCCGCGCGTAGCCGGTGGCCGAGACTTCCGTGCCGGTGCCCGCCTCGGCGTCGGAGACGGCCGTGAAGAGCGCCAGGTACACCGTGGTCGGTGACGTCAGGGCGCTGTTGCGGAGCAGGTGGTTCACCAGCGCGTTCTCGGCGTAGTTCGACAGGTCGCTCACGGGAGGTCTCGGAAGGGGTTAGGGCGGTTCAACCGCGCGTGACGGTGCTGCCACCGCCGTCGGCGAGCAGCGGGGCGAGCTGGTCGCGCACGAGCGGCCAGCGGCCGATGCCCTGCGTCTGGCGATAGGCGGGGTGCGCGTACTTGGTGGTGATCACGTCGACCGTCTTCTCGATCACGCCGTCGGTCTGCGCCGGCTGCGCGACATCGGTCGTGCCGGCCTTGAGGAACTGCAACGCGAGCTCGCACGTCGCGTTCTTCACGCGCGTGGGCACGATGGTCCCGGCGATGTAGACCACGTCGCTGAGCGAGAGCGCCTCGGCGTCGTACGGCACGTCGGGGTTCGGGCAGTAGGTACGCGGCCACTCAAGCGCCTGCGTGGCGTCCGTGCGCGAGCCCTTGAAGCGCAGCAGCGAGATGGTGCGCGTGGCCTCGGTGAGCGCCGACTCCTGCGCCGCCGCCGCGGTCCACACGGACGCGTTGCGCCGCGACTCGCAGTAGGCCGTCATCTCGGCGGCAGTCACGTAGCTGTTGGCCGACGCGTGGCCGGCAGTGGCCTCGATGACGAGCGCCATTAGGCGACCCTCCGGTAGTGCGCGAGGAGTGCACACGGGACCGAGTCCCACGCGGGATCGGGCTGTACGCCCTGCAGTGCGTCATCGACGCGTCCGCGCCGCTGCGGCCCGTATGCAGTCTCCACAAAGCGGTGGATGCGCTGGCCGTAACGACCGACGAGCTCGAGCCCCAGTCCGTCCATCAGCGCATTGAGCGCGTCGGGCGTGTAGTGGCGCTCGTGGAACCGGTTGCCGAAGGCGGCGGCCGGAATCCGCACCTCGTTGGGCACGGAGATGAGCAGGTGCCCGCCCGGGACGAGCATGCCGGCCAGCGCCGCGGCGAACGCGCGGTCGTCGGCGATGTGCTCGATGCTCTCGATGGAGACGACGGCGTCGTACTCGCCCTCGGGCAGCGGGCACGGGAAGCGCGCGGCCGAGAACGCGAGGTGCGGATGCGTCCGCGCGGCCAGTGCGACCGCCTCGGCGCACCCGTCGTAGCCGTGCCAGCAGCCCCCGACTTCGGTCGCGAGGAACGCCGTGCCGTAGCCGGTCGCGCTGAACACGTCGGCGCCGAAGCGCACCGGCACCGTGCGCAGCACGTCGGCTGCCCAGCGGTAGCGCGCCTGGTGCGCCGCGTTGACATCGCGGAAGTGCGGCGACGTCTGCCGTTCGCCCGAGGCGAGGGACCAGTCGCGGGTCGCGGTGCTCATGCGCCCGCCATGGCCGGGACGGTCCCGAACATCGCGGCAGCCGCGGCGCCCGAGGTCAAGTCATCCAGCGTCCAGCACGTCTGCGCCACGCGGCGGAGCGCCTCGCGCCGGCGGGCAGCCGGGAGTGGTGACGACGGGAGCGCGTCGGGGATGCCCGAGACGACATAGTCGCGGTAGCCCAGCATCTCACTCGGCGCGGTCGCGATGACGGGCACGCCGGCGTCGATGGCATCCCAGCCGGCGGTCGAGTTGAAGGTCACGATGCACGCGGCCGTGGCGAGCGCCTCGCGCATCGAGGGCGCGCGGTCCACCGCATCGGCGCCCACGTCCGAGACGTGCGGGGCCAGCGGGTGCGCGCGGTAGTGGATGGGGAGCGTCGTGCGCAGCCGGAGCAGCGCGATGGTGTCGATCGCCCACTGGACGCCCTCGGCGTGGTCCATGCCGTGCGCGGCGTCGAGCGGCTTCTGGCCGACGAGCAGCACGCGCTCGCTGGTCCGGCCGGCGAGGACGCCCGGCGTCTTGGGGGTCACACCGGCCGCGCCGTCGGGCAGCCAGTGGAGTGAGTTGAGGGTGAAGCCGACCGCGTAGCCCATGCCACGCAGTCGCGGAAGGTCCATCACCCAGACCGGAACGCCACGCGCCAGGTAGAGCTCGCGGAGCATGCGGGCCGAGCCGTGCAGTCCGACGACCACGACGGCCTCGGCGCGGTCGTCGGACTCGCCGGGCTTCCAGTACTTGCCGGCGGTGATGCGGGTGGTGTGGCCGATGGCCCGCGCCCCCTCGAGCAGTGCCGAGAGGGCCGGGTCATCCGTGCGGTGGTAGGCCGTGAGCCGCACCGCGATCTCCTACAGCGAGACGAGGCGAACGCCGGCCGTCTGCTTGTCGTCCGTCGCGACCTGGTCCCACGAGCTCGAGGCGCCGACGTTGGCATCGGTCGGGTTCACGCCGACGCTCACGTCGTACTTGAAGCCCTTGACCGTGAGGTTGTAGGCGTATTCCGCCTGCCAGCGCCGGGTCAGGTTGGCGAGGCCCGAGACGATCTCGGTGACGAAGCTCTCGTCCTCCGACTCCTCGACCACGACCGCCTCGCGCACGAGGCCGAGCGTGTTGTAGCTGTCGGCCGCCGAGCCGTTCGCGTCGGTCAGCGCCGGCGCGTCGGTCACGATGAACGCGCGACCGAGGGTGGCCGGGATGCCGCCCTGGATGGTCACGATGTCGGCGAGGCCGGTGGTCGTGCCGGCGGCGAGCCCGCCGAGCAGGTCGTACCACGGCTTGGAGTGGCCGACGAAGGCGACGATCTGGCCGGCCGCGTCGCCGAACTTGGCGATCGTGCGGATGAGCGCCTCGGCATGGACGGTCGCGGTCGACTCCGACGTGATCGTCAGGTTCATCGCCGTGTTGTCCTGGATGGCGCGCTCGACGGCGATGAGCGCCGTGTTGAGCATGTCCTTGAACTTGGCGTCGGCCGCGAACACGCCGAACGCGCGCGAGGCCTGCGCCTCGTTCAGACCGGCCTTCTTGATCGCGTCGAGCGTCTGCGCGACGGGACCGATGCGCCGGTTGATCTTCACCGAGATGACCTCGTCCTGCGTCATCTTGGTGTCGGAGACGGCGGCGACGGACGAGATGTCGCGCCGCGCGACGAGTGAGGCGATCTCCTTGAAGAAGGCGCTCTTGCCGTAGTGCCCGCGGAGGGCGTTCGGCACGAGGCGGATCGCGCCGCGACTGGCCTCGTTGAAAGCATTGATGTTCTGCGAGATGCGCTCGACCAGGCCGGTCTGGAACTCAGCCTGGTAGATCGCCATGTCGGTGTAGACGCCTGCGGCCATGACGGGGCTCCTTGTGGTACGGCGCCCATCGTGGGGCGCGCGGTGAAGGGGTTGCGCGAGGGGCCGTGCTGTCCGCCCCGCGTCGCAGCGCCTCCCGCGCTGCCCAGCCGACTAGCCAAGGGTCCGGCCGGCGTCTCGCCGGGGACCGTCCTGCGTGTGCCGCGTGTTAGGCGGCGGCCTTCTGGGGCGTCGTGGCCTGTGCGAGCGCGGACGCGTTGAGCTTCGCGTTGTAGGCCTCGTAGCCGTGCTTCTGGATGAACTCGGCGCGCTGCGTCTCGGTCCACTTGAAGACGTTGTCGCCGGCCGCGGCGCCGGCCGTGCGGGACCCGCCCGCACCGCCACCCTCGGCCTGCGTGCCCTTGAACAGGTGCGGCTTCTCGGCCTGCAGCTTCGAGGCGAGATACTGCTGGGGCGTGATGCTCTTGTCGTCCTTCGGCACCAGCTTCCCCTCGACCATCTCGAAGCGGGAGCCGAACAGCGCCCGCCCGTCGGCCAGGTCGATCACGTCCGCGGCCGCCATCGCCGCGTCGAGCTGCGCGCCGAAGGAAAGCTCGTGGATCTGCTTCTCGGCCTCGCTCAGCTTGGTCTTGTACTCGCCCTCGATCTGCGTGCGGAGCTTCTGCAGCTCCTCGGGCTTGACGCCCGCCTTGAACGCCTCGCGCTCGGTCTCGAGGGCTGCGGTGCGGTCCTCAAGCTCCTTGGCGCGCTTCACCGCGTCCTTCACGGCCTTGCGCTCCTTCTCGAGCGCCGACTTGAGGCCGCCGGTGTCCTCGTCCTCGGAGATGGCGAACTTGCCGTCCTTCGTCTCGATGGCGCTCGCGCGGAGCGTCTCGGGAATCGCGTCGGTCGTGTCGAAGATCTTCAGGGGCATCGGTCGTGGTTGGTTGGGGGCGTGCGGCCCGTGATGCGATGTACGATAGGCGTTTCCCGCGTGCGCAAGCCTCTCGGGGCCGCCCGCTGGTATCGCGCCGCCAACCCTAGCGGCGCTTCACCCGGTATTTCTCCGTGCACTTGCAGCCGAACGGGTCCTGCTGCCCCGGGTACATGTCGCCGTTGCTGTACGGCTTCTCGAGCGGGGCCTCCGACTTGTCCATCGCGAGATGGTGCGGCCGCGGCACCTTGGACGCATCGGAGTGGAGCCAGATCTTGATGATCTCGCCGTCGCCGAGGAGTCCGGCCGCCTTGGCCTCCTTCCACGCGAGCTGTTGCCCCACGCGCTGCGCCTCGCGCGCGGCGGTGTGTGACAGGTTCTCGGCGTTCCACCGCACGTACTTCCGCCGGTAGCTGCGCCCCATCTCGTCGACCTGCGCGGGCGTGAGGGTGCCGCCCTGCTTGAGCAGGCGCCTGAGTCGCGGGTCGAAGCGCTTGTCGCGCAGCTCGTAGGTCAGCGCCTTTCGGTAGTCGCCCTCGCGGATCGCGCGCTGGAAGTTCCCGATGATGCCCTCCTGGTACGGCGTGAGTCCCACCACGTCGCGCAACCCTTCGGCGATGACGCGCGGGTTGACACCGGCCTCGAGGCCCTGCGTGATGGCCGCGCGGAACGCGTCGCGGATGTCGCCGGCCGTGTAGCGAATCGCGCCGGACTCGATCGTGCGGACGGCCTCCAGTACGCTCGGGTCGAGCACGTCCCACCGGATGCCGATGGTGGGCGTGCCGCGCGTGGGCACGTGGCGGAAGGCGACCTTCGCGTTGCGGATGGTGCCCTCGCGGATGCGCTGGCGCACCGGCGCGAACGCGCGCTGCACGATCTCGTCGGTGAAGGCGAGGCGCACGGCGCCCTCGACGTCGCCGGCCTCGATGAGCCGGGCCAGCGCGGCGGGCTTCAAGGTGCCGCGCAGGAGCCGGAACGCGAGCAGGAGCGCCGCTTGCAGCTCGGGGGCGAGCTCGCGCGCGCGCTCCTCCAAGCGGCGAAGGAAGCGAATCTCCTGCGGCGTCATCCCTTCGGGCCGTCCGTCAGCTCGCGCGACTTGAGTTCGGCATCTTCCTCGTCCCACAGCGCGAGGCGCGCCTCGTCCCAGAGCGCCATGCCGGTGACGTCGGCGAGCTTGACGACGACCCGCGCGTCGTACGCGTCGAGTCCGTACCAGAACGACTTGCCCTGCGTCCACGCGGCCTCGAACGACTGGTGCTCGTCGAACGCGAGGTGCCAGCGCGACCCGTCGCGGCACATCGCGCGGAAGTGGGGCATCTCGGCACGGAGCTTCATGCGGCCTTCCGCGCCGGCTGCTTCATGCCGGCCGCACGGTCGCTCGCCGCCTCGGCCTCGCGCTCCTGCTTGTCGATCTGGCCCGTCTCCCACTCGTCGGCGATCTCGTCGATCTCGTCCTCGTCGGCCTTGAGGAAGCCGCCGACGATGAGCGTGCGCACGGCCTGCTTGACCGGCATGCCGCTCTCGACCAGCGCGGCGATCGCCTGCGCATGCTGCGGCGAGAGCGCGGTCGACTCGAAGTCGCGGTTTAGCGTGACCGTCGGCGCCTGCGCGGCATCGATGCCCATGTACCAGCAGTGGTAGACCCACGCCTGATTGAGCGCGTCCTCGTTGCCCTGGCCGCACGTGGCGAGCGTCGAGTCCTCGGCCGCGGCGTCCAAGCGCTTGGCCTCGGCCGTCTCGGCGGCGCGCGTGTCGCGCGACATGAACGACAGGCCCATCGCCGCGATCTCCTGCTCCTTCTCGACCTTGCGGTCCTTGAGCTGGTTCAGGCCCTCGCCGGAGGGACCCCTGAACTCGAAGTCGCCATCGGCCTCGACGTTCACGAGCTTGAGCCAGCCGATGCGGACCTTCTTCAACCCGTTCTCGTCGGGCATGATGCCGCCCTTGACGAGCGGCTGCTCGATGGCCGCGACGGCCGTGCCGAAGGCGAGCTCGGTCGCGACCTGCCAGTGCGCGAGGTTGGCGTAGGCCACGTCGCGGAGCGGAGGCGGGGCGACGAGCACGCCGTCGCGCCGGCCGCCGTAGCCGATCGCGATCGGGATCGTGCCGCGCGTCTTGCCCTTGCGGTTCTTGAAGATGCCTTCGCGCTCGAGCGTGAACTCCTGCCCTGCGTCGACCGGCGCGCGCCAGAGGCGCCAGCCCGCCACGTGGGCGCCGCGCTTGCCCTTCTCGACGTAGAGCTCGCGGTAGAAGCAGACGTTGGCGACGCCGAACGCGCCCGACTCTTCCTCGATCTCCTCCTTGAGCACAAGCTTCGTGAGCACCGTGACGTTGTTGATCACCGACGTGCGCCAGGAGCAGACGGCGCGCCGGTCGTAGAACGCCCAGATCGGACGCAGGCCGAGCTCGCCCTCGTTCTGGCGCGTGACCGTCACGCCCTCGGGCGGCACGGTGTGGTCGACGAGGATGAGGCCGTAGCCCTTGGCGATGTTCTTGCTCGCGAACTCCTTCGCGGCGATGTCGCCCTTGGTGCCGGCGGCGTCGATGTTGTCCCAATGCGCGCGCAGCTCGTCCTCGCGCACCGGGTACTCGATCTTGGGCGGCTTGCCGAAGAGCTTGCCCACCGAGGCCGAGAGCGTGCGCGTGAAGAGCCCGCTACAGGGCTCCGAGAGTCGCCGGATGTCGTAGACCGCCGTATCCTCGTCGGCCCACTGGCGGATGTAGGTGCCGCTCTGGGCCCACATCTCGGCCGGCCCGCCCTGCAGGTGCTCGATGATGTCCAGGTCATCGGACGCGGCCACGACCTCGGGGCGCACGTAGTCGGGCTTGGTCGGATCGTCGGTGTTCTGCTGGGTGGGCATGGTCGGGGGTTCCTGGGGTCCGGTCAGATCGAGAGGGAGGAGAAGCCGACGCCGGGCTGCACGACCGGGAAGCGGTGGTCGATGTAGTAGCCGAGCGCGTCGGAGATGTGGGTGAGCATGGGATTCGCCTTCTTGTCGATCTCGCCGGAGCCACCCTTGAGCGTGGTCACGCCCTCCAGGTCCTTCACGACGTGCGGGGCATGGGCGTCGTCGACGAACAGGCGGCGCGTGCCGTCCATCGTGCAGGTGCGCGAGTTCATCGCGTTCACGCGGGCGCGTTCGGCGGGGTTGGCGCTCTTGACGTAGAAGTTCACGCGATCGCCGAAGCCCTTGAGCGAGGCCGAGGCGTCCCCGTCGCGCAGCGCCTTCTTGGCGATGTCCCAGTCGGAGCCGGCGACCTTGGCCGTGCCGCGCGCGCCGCCCGTGGCGTCACCGAACACCTCGACGCGGCCCTCGTGCGCGCCCCAGTCGGTGAGCAGCTTCCGGCAGACGGCCGGCGTGTTGGAGTTGTTCTCGATCCACACCTCGCCGATGACGCAGGTGACGACCTCGGCACCGACGCGCAGCTCCTGCAGCACGACCGCGACGCCGGGCGCGACGTTGAAGTCGAAGGCGAAGATGAGGGGCTGCCGCGGGCTGTAGAGCTTGCGCGCGGCGAGCTTGTTGTCGTCCGTGAACGCGTAGTAGGCGCGGCCCGCGAAGTTGACGAACGAGGCCTCGTACTCCTGCTGGAACGAGAGCGCGTCCATCTGCGAGCGCGCCGCCGCGATCTCCTTGGCGGGCAGGATGTCGGCGCTCACCCAGTGATGGCGGTTCCACTCGGGATCGCCGGCGCGCTGCTTGGCCTGCGCCTCGAGATCGATCTCGTAGTAGTGGTTCCGGCCCTCGGGGACGCCGATCAGGTCGCACCAGCCCTCGCGGTCGGAGAGCGCGGGGCGCACGTTGAGCGTCCAGACCGTCGGCTTCATGTTGCCGTACTCGTCGAGACACCCGCCGTCCCACGGCGCGCCCTCGACGCGCTGCGGCTGGTCGAGCCCCAAGACGACGAGCTCGCCGCCGTGCCAGAGGGGGATCGTGAGCTCGCTCTCCGACCATGGCGTGCGGCCGCTGCCGCGCATGGCGTCACGCGGGACCATGCGCTTCAGGTCCTCCCACGCGATCTTCTTCGCCTGCCCGTAGGTCGGGGCGCCGTAGAAGTAGCGCGGCCGGTCGTACTGGGTGCCACGCACGGCGCGCCGGACGAGGCGACGCTTAGCGATCTCGGTCTTCCCTGAGCGGCGGCCGGCCGGCACGACGTTGAAACGCGCCTCGGAGAGGTAGAACGCGCGCTGCTTCGCGTGCGGCCGCATGACGTGCCAGCGCTTGTTGAGTAGGGCGGGCGCGACGAGGAGGGCGCTCACGCCGCGGCCTCGGTCGGTTCGCCGGCCGGCGCATCGGCGAGCGTCGTGCCGTCCATCTCGCCGAGCGCGTCGCGGATCCGCGCAGCGCGCGCGTCGGCATCCTCCGGCGCCTCGGCCTTCTCGGCGAACATGCCCAGGTGGCGCGCCGTGTTGGTGAGCGCTGCCGCCTGGTCGTGGAGCTTGACCTCGAGCCCGTCCTTGGTCTCTTTCACGCCGGCGTAGAGCAGCAGCGCATCACCGGCGAGGAGCCGCGTGTCCACGATGAACACTGCGCCCACGCCCTCGCCGAAGCACTCGGGGCAGTCGGGGTGCGGCGCCTTGCGCCGGTCGTAACCGACGCCGCCGGCCTCGTCGAACACCTCGGTGCTCTTCTTGGTCTGCGCCGCTTCCCACTTCGCGCGATCGCGCTTCATCTCGCCAGCGGTGCGCTGGGCGCCGAACTCGATGCCGTGGCAATGGCGGCAGCAGGCGCGCCGGTAGCTCACGATGTCGTTCGGGTTGGCCGTGGCGATCTTCCACCAGCGGCGCAGCACGTCCTCGGCCTCGATCTCGGCGCGCTTGGAGCGCTGCGCCATGGCGGCCTCGACCGCGGCACGGACGCGCGGCTTGGCCATCATCTCCGAGCCCGTCACCTTGGCGCGCGTCTTGGAGAATCCGGCGAGGCGGGCGGCCCGCGCCTGGTTCAGGTGCAGGAGGTACGCCGCGACGAAGAGCTGCTCCTGATGCTCGAGCGTCGCCCATATCCCCGAGGGGACGAGCGCGCTGGCGGCAGTCAGGTTGTCGAGCGTGAGCTGGTCGGGGGCGTCGGCCACACCTGCACGCTAGGGCTACAACGGGCTATAACGGGTTGTAACGGGTTGTCGGTGGTAACGCGCGGCCAACCGTCAGGCGGCGCGCGGCTTGCGGACTTGCGGGAGAGGCAGGGGGGCCGGCAGGAGCGTGTACTCCTTCGGCCGCGTGCCGCGCTGCGCGATGTAGCGCTGCTGGGTCAGGATCCGCATCGCGCGGACGGCGCTCATCTTCTCGCACCGGATGGCGACGGCGACCGTCTCGATCTTGACGGGGCGGTACTCGGCCTCGGAGAGGTACTCGAGGCAGAAGATGTAGGCCGCGAGCGTGGCGCCGCTGTTGGGACCGCGGAGCTTGGGGTCGGCTTTCGCCTGGCTGAGCGCTGATGGGATCATGGGTTCCCGGGAGGGAGGAGGACCGCGAGGCGGTCAGCGAACGCATGGAGCTCTGAGGCGTAGTGGCGCACGTTCGGGTCGTTCGTGACGCGGGGGAGATCGTTCGCGCTGAGCGCGGCGGCGCGAAGCATCTGGACGTCCTGCTTGCTGAACACGCGAGCGAACTCGGCGCGCACCTCTGCCGCGATCCGGTCGCGCAGCGAGAACGTGTGCCCCGTCGGCCCCTTGACGCCGGCTTCCGGGTCGACCTGCTGCGCGGCGCAGATGAGGTCGGCGATGTGCGAGGCGGCGTCTCTCATGCCTGGAACCCCGCAATCGTCGCCGTGAACTTGCGCTCGATGCTGTTCGCCGTCTCGACCGTCCCGACGACGCGCACCGGAACACCCTCTACACGGCCGTCCGTGAACGAGAAGACGGCGCCATCGCGGAAGCACCCGCGCAGCCACGCGACCTGCGCCGGCTCTGGGTCGGTCAACCGCCACGAATATGCCAGCTCGCCTTGGAACATCATGCCGCCTCCTGGGGGAATGGATCCTGAGACGCATAACTTGCGGCGATGGCCGCCGCGTTCGCCACGTGCCAGGCGAACCACACGTACAGTGAGAGGGGCTTCTGTCCCATCCCGCGCGAGATGGTGATCGGCGTCCAGAGGTCCAGGCGCACGATGCAGTCGCCGACGATGACGGTGCTCAGGTTCGCCCCCTCACGCCCACCCCCTCGTCACCGCGTCCCCGTCAGGCATTGTCATGCGAACGCTCCTCAGCCAGTGGCACGCCGAACACGTTACCGCAGTCACCGCACTCGTAGATGGCTCCCTGCTCGTTCGCGCCCTTCGCGTACCAGTTCATCGAGCCGCACACGATGCATCCGGCCGCGAACCGGCGGATGTGCTCGCGCATCTCAGGCGGAACTCCGCTCATGTCGTCGCTCATTCCCTCTCCCTGTTCGTGGTGGTGCGCGCGGGGGACTCGGGCGTCACGCGGGTCGAGAGGAACGCCCCGAACGCCCGCGACCAGTGGAGGAATCCCGAGCGGTCGAACGTGCGCCACTCCTCGCGCAAGCGGTCGTAGGTGTCGCCGTCGAACACGCGGCACAGGATGGCGTCGGTGATGAGCGTCTCGTCGGTCGGATCGTCATCGTCGACAGACGGCTCCTCGCGGGGGGCGCGGGACAGTTCCGCGTTCGCCCATGCCATGCGCAGTCGGTCGTAGGCTTCGAGGCACTCGGCCAGCGGGGCGCGCTTCCAGTCCACGGGGCCGATGAACCCGCCAGCAGGCCCGCGCACCATGCACGCCGCGCATTGCATCTCGCCGTCATCGCCGTACATCCCCTCGTGCCCATGCCCGAGCCAGAGGATGCGGCGAACGTGGCGCTCCATCTCGGGTGTGACCTCCTCCCGCTCGCGTTCGGCGCTCATTTGGCACCTCGCAGGGCGGCGCGGGCAGCGTCAAGTATCTCGCGCACGGATTCTTCGACAGGCTGCGACCACTCCTTCACCTCAGCGAGCAGGCCGAACCCTTCCAGCGACACCGCGAACCGCTCCACCATCCCCTCCGTCACCCGCACCCCGTCGAGGGACGGCGGGGAGGCGAGGGACTGTCCTCGCATGATCGTGGCTCCGCTAAGTGGAGTGCCTATCGCCCCCATGTTTCCATCCGACGAAAGGGGCGCGCACGGTGAGGGAGTTGCACCCCCGATACCAGCCTCATCTCCATCAGCCCGCGCACCGCTGTTGCTGCGAGCGCCGTTCGATGGACCGCCTACCGTGTAATCCCGATCCCCCGCCTTCGGGTCAGCCGCTGGCACTTCGGGGCGCGATTCGATGAGGCCCGAGTAGGCAGCGATGGCGAGGTGTGCCAGTGCTTCCTCGCGTGAGGCACCGTCCGCGTTGGGCATGAAGAACACCGCGCGCTTCTCGCGGTCGTCGTCGAGCAGGCGCGCGAACCAGTAGCCGTTGATGGTGCCGAAGTAGTCGTCGGGCTGTGGCGGTGACCATTCGAGCGTCACCTGCATCACGCCGTCGCGCAGCACCTCGGTCGGGTGCGCCTCAGCCTGTATGAGCCCCGGCTCACTCACGTTGACCTTCACCTGCATGGGGTCCTTCGCTCCCCCGCTCACTTGGCACCATCCCGCGCGTCCGGCGTGGCGGCGGGATAGCCGTAGATCGCGTGCGCAGCGTTCACCGCCTCACCGAATCGTTCGCCCACGGTGTCCATGTCGAACTCGTCGAGCGCGGCCTCGTACATCTCGCGCAGCACGCTCTCGCACTTGAGCGCCCGTGCGATGTGGCGCGCTTCGGCGGCTTCAGTGACGATGGGTGCCTTCCACGGGATGGTTCCGCCAGCGGCAAGGCGGTCTGCCTCACGCTCGAATCGCTGCGCCAGTTCAGCCGACGAAGGTTCGGGATAGCGCCCCGCGATGCGCCCACAGCCGTCGCAGGGATGCGAGAAGTGCGAGAGGCAGCCGCGATGCGAGCACGGCTCATTGGGGGCGTAGAGCTTCGCCGCAATCGCCTTCGGGTCCAGCGGCGTGCTATCGGGCATTGGTCGTCTCCGTGAGGGCGAGCAGGGCGCGCAACTCGGCCTGCGTGAATGACAGTCCGCCGCGATCCGCCAACTCGTAGAGTGTCGGGAACTTCTCGCGCAAGGCGTCATGCGTCACGCACTCGCGCGGCGTCGGGGCGGGGGGAGTGGGCAACGCCTTCATCCGCTCGTACAGGCGAAGGGACTCGTCGCGCGGGGCGACGACGTAGAAGCGCGCGAGCGTCGGGTTCTCGTGCTCCTCGCCCCATCCGAAGCGCAGCCCGTTCCCAGGCTGAACCGTCGCGCGCTTCACGTCTCGCGCCCATTCCGCGAACAGTTCGGAGTCCCCCTCCCGCTGGGACGCGGCGAGCGCGAAGATGCGCGCAACGAGGTCACGCATATCGGTGCGATGGTTCTCCGGCAGGTCGGCCCATCTCCGGTAGCTGAACGGTGGGCGGCGCTCGGCATCACACACCGCGTCGAACACCTCGGCAATCGCCGCGTCACTCAGTGGGGTCGTCATCACAGTCCGTCCGTCTGGGGTGGGAGGGTGTTGGCGTGATACGTGAGTCCATCTTCCTTCGGGTGGAGCGGGCGCGAGTGCTTCATGCCGTCGAAGCGGATGTACACGTAGGCCGTCGCGCTCGTGATGGTC
>Ga0172380_10006826_pt1 | contig 13087 bp, 12 predicted proteins | sample Leawe162metaG_FD_119747 | JGI IMG/M metagenome (GOLD analysis project Ga0172380, IMG submission 119747) | Leachate microbial communities from a municipal landfill in Southern Ontario, Canada - Leachate well 162 metaG | ecosystem: Engineered > Solid waste > Landfill > Unclassified | place...
GCGACGAGCTTCTTCAGGCAGCCGATGGTCACGCCGCCCGCGGTCTCCGCGAAGATGCCCTCCGTCTCGGCGAGCAGCTTGATCCCCTCCACCACCTCGTCGTCGTTCACCATCTCGGCGCCGCCGCCGGTCTCCTCCATCTGCTTGAGCGCGTAGTAGCCGTCCGCCGGGTTGCCGATCGCCAGCGAGCGGGCGATGGTGTTCGGCTTCTGCGGCACGAAGTTCAGCGTGTGCTTGGAGTACGCGGTGGTGATCGGAGAGCAGCCCTCCGCCTGCGCGCCGGACATGCGGGTGTGCGGCGTGTCGATGAGTCCCACCTTGTGGAACTCCTGCAGGCCCTTCCAGATCTTCGTGTACATCGAGCCGGACGCCATCGGCGCGACGATGTGGTCGGGCGCCCGCCAGCCGAGCTGCTCCGCGATCTCGAAGCCGAGGGTGCGCGACCCCTCCGCGTAGTACGGACGCACATTGATGTTCACGAAGGCCCACGGTCGCGACATCGACAGCTCGGTGCAGAGGCGGTTCACGTCGTCATACGACCCGCGCACCATCACCAGCGTCGGGTCGTAGATGGCGGAGCCGACCACTTTCCCCTGCTCCAGGTCGTCCGGGATGAAGACGTAGCAGTCCATCCCGGCCCCCGCGGCGTGCGCCGCGACGGAGTTCGCGAGGTTCCCCGTGGACGCGCACGCGATCGCCTCGAACCCGAACTCGCGGGCGCGGGCGATGGCGACGGAGACCACGCGGTCCTTGAACGACCACGTGGGGTTCACGGTGTCGTTCTTGATCCACAGCGTGTCCAGGCCCACCGCCTTCGCCAGGCGATCCGCCCGCAGCAGCGGCGTGTAGCCGGTGCCCAGGTCCACCTTGTACTTCTCGTCGCACGGCAGCAGCGGGGCGTAACGCCACAGCGTGGTCGGTCCGCTCTCCACGGAGTCGCGGGTCATCGCCGCGTGGATGCCGTCGTAGTCGTAGGCCACCTCCAGCGGCCCGAAACAGAACTCGCAGGAGAAGATCGGGGTCAGCGGATACTCGCGGCCGCACTCGCGGCAGCGCAGGGCACGACAGAATGACATGGTGTGAGTCCTCGAATGTGTGGCGCTGCACGCAGCGCGCCGATGCGTCGAACTGAGCCGGTGTCGATCCGAAAGATCGACGTGCGATGAGGAGCGCCCGAGGCGCGAGCCGTGCGGCGTCGCGTTCGGGCTAGCGCATCGCCATCGGCGACATGGCGTCGCGCACGCCGCGCGGAGAGGTGCCCGCCGGGCGCGGCGCGTGGAGCGAATGGGGATGCTGAAGCGGGGTCATGAGCGGCGCCTTCCGTTCATCTTCCTCGACGTTACACCCGCAACGTCGAGCCGGAGTTAGCACCGTGTTCGCCCAAGGCTGTGGCGACCGGTTGCCGCGGGTTCGCAGGGCCGGGCCCTCCCCCGCTCTGGATGAACATCGAGGCTCTGGCCCACGAGGGGCCGCCGCCTGATGCGTACGCAGAGGCTAGATTCCCGGCTCGCATCCTGTCAATCGGCGCGGGCCCGGCCGGCGGGACCCTCGTCCGCGGGCGGGTACTGCCCCAGGGTCCCCAGCCGCGCGTTGATCAGCGCCGCGCGCACCACCCCGATGTCCACGGCCCCCTGCGCGACGACCGTCCCGCCGACCTCGACCACCGGGATCTCGAGCAGGTAGCGACGCTCCAGCTCCGGGTCGCCGTCGATGCTCACGTCGTCCAGGTGGAACGGGAAGGTCTGCTGGAGCGCGCGGAGCTGCAGGCGCGCCACGTCGCAGAGGTGGCAGCCCTTGCGCCCGTACAGCGTCAGGTGCGGCGCATCCGGGGGCATCGAGGGCACACCGCGCATCATCGGGGCGTCATCTGCTGTTCAGCCTCGACGTACCGGGACGCGGCCCGGAGGCTCCGGCGCGGGGGGCGCCTCCTCCAGCGGCGGCTGCCGCCACAGGTAGACGATCGGGACCAGGGAGCCGATCACCGTGAGGAACGACACCAGCTGGGGCACCGTCATCCCGGGCAGCAGCGTCTGCGCGGAGTCCACGCGCAGGAACGTGACCGCGTACCGCATGACGGAATACCCGACCAGGAAGACGAAGAAGGTCAGCCCCGGCCGCCGTCGCAGCGGCCCGAACATGAAGTAGAAGAGCGCGGCGAGGATGACCAGGTCACCGATCATCTCGTAGGTGGTCGCGGGGTGGTGCGGGCCCGCCGTCAGGGAGTACTGGAATGCGGGTGAGTTCGGGTGCGTGTAGAGCACGGCCCACGGCAGGTTCGTCGCGCGCGCCAGGTGCTCGCCGTTGATCAGGTCGCCGATGCGCCCGATCGCCATGCCCGTGATCAGGCCGAAGCTTGCGATGTCCAGGCCCTTGCGGATCTCGTACCCGCGCCAGATCGCGAAGAGCAGCGATCCCAGCACGCCACCGAGCACGGCGCCCCAGATCGAGATGCCGCCCTCCTGGATGGCCAGGATGTCCAGCGGGTTCTGGCCGTAGTAGGCCCAGTGCTCCCACACGAACATCCCGCGCGCACCGATGATCCCGCTCGGCACGCCGACCAGCGCCAGCGAGTAGGCGTCGTCCTCGTCGTACCCGATCTTGCGACCCGCCCAGAGCGAGAGTTGCACGCCCACCAGGATGCCCACGGCAGTGAAGAGCCCGTGCCACGTGATCAGGAACGGCCCCAGCTTCACGATGTTGGGGCTCCACGGGATCGTGATCACCAGGAACGGCAGCACCGGGACCTCCTGCCAGCGTGTGCCCCCCTGCGAGGAGCCGCCACCGCTTCACGATACTCGGGCATCCCCGCCTCCGCGAGGCGAGGCCCCGCGCGCCTCCGAGACGACCGCGCGCTATGCGGACCGCGCCACGTGCCTCGACTTGCGCCGGGCCACCTGCACCGCGGCGACGTGGGCACGCTCCGCGTACGGCGCGGCGATCGGCGGCAGGGGTTCGCTGCCTGCGCCCTCGCGATGCCGCAGGGCGGCGGCGATCAGGTGATCCAGGAGCGCGGGGTTCTTCGGCAGCAGCGATCCGTGCAGGTACGTGCCGATCGCCTCGCCGCGGACGGCGCCCTCGGTGCCGTCCTCCCCGTTGTTGCCGAAGCCGTAGTCCACCATCGCGAACGGGCGCGCCGAGGGGCCGAGGTACGTCCGGCCGCCGTGGTTCTCGAACCCCGCGACCTCGCCGACGCCCGGCACGACCGACGTCGCCACCACGTCGCCGATGCACCGCGGCCAGCCGGCGCCGGGCGCGACCGTCGTCACGTCGAAGACGCCAGCGCCCGCCAGCTCGGCGCCGGTGGCGTCGCGGTAGAAGTGGCCGAACAGCTGAAACCCGCCGCAGACGGCGAGCATCGCCACGCCCTCGTCGGCCCACGCGCGCAGGCGAGGCCCGCGCGCCGCCAGGTCGCCGGCGATTCGCCGCTGCTCGCGGTCCTGTCCACCGCCGATCAGCAGCAGGTCGGCCTCGGACGGCATCGCGTCGCCGAGGCTGACCGTGGCCACCTCCGCCTGCACGCCGTGCTCCGCCGCGCGCGAGCGCAGCGCGATCAGGTTGCCGCGATCGGCGTACACGTTCATCACGTCGTCGTACAGCGTCACCACGCGGATCACGCGGGACACGCGGGCCGGGCCGCTCGCGCCGGTCATCGCTTCGCCTCCCAGTACGCGCCCACGCCCGCGCGGCGAGCGAGGGCGGCGCGCACGTCCATCATCGCGGTGTACGTGGCGATCACGTCCAGCCGCCCACCCGGCGGGGTCCGCGCCAGCGCCGCGTCCAGCGCGCGCTCGGTCTGCGCGATCACCGAGATCGGCGCCACCCCCGCCAGCGCGAACCTCAGCGCGAGGTCGTCCGCGCGGTCGCCGGAGCACACCACCGTCGCCCCCGTGCCCGCGATCATCTCCACGTCCGCATCGTAGATCCACGACACGTCCTGCCCGTCCTGCACGCCGTCGTTGAGCATGGCGAGCACGGTCAGCGGGGGCGCGGCCACCGTCAGCAGGCGGAGCACCTCGTTCAGCCCGGCGGGGTTCTTCGCCAGCAGCAGCCGCACGCGTTCGCCCGCGATCTCGAATCGCTCCTGCCGCCCGAAGGCGGGCCCCGCCTGCGCGAGCGCCTCCGCGATCTTGGCCGCCGGGACGCCCAGGGCGTGCGCGGCCGCCGTCGCCGCCAGCGCGTTGTACACGGAGTACAGCCCCGCCAGCGGCAGGTCGACGGTGAACGACTCGCCGCCGATCGCCACCTCCACGGTGCTGCCGTCCTCGCGCAGCGTCACGCGGCGCGCGGACACCTCGGGCGCCGGCCGCGCGCGCCCGCACGAGGGGCACCGCCAGCGGCCGACGTGGCCCATATAGATCGCGGCGTAGACGAAGCGGGACCCGCAGGTGCAGAAGCGCGCGTCGGAGGCGTGCTCCGCGTGGGCCAGCGCCGCCGCATCGTCGTCCACGCCGAACGTGACCACCCGGCCCCCGCGCGCGTGCTCCGCGAGCTGCGCGATCGACGGGTCATCCGCGTTGAGCACGAGCACCGCCGGTGGCTCGACGACGTCCAGCGCGCGAGCCCAGCCCTCGGCGACGGAGTCGACCTCCCCGTAGCGATCGAGCTGGTCGCGGAACAGGTTGAGGAACACGGCGATGCGGGGCCGCAGGCGGGGCATGAGCCGCGCGAGCGCCGCCTCGTCCACCTCGAACAGTCCGGCGCGCTGCGCGGCGCCCGGGAGCGCCCCCCGCCCGTCCACGCTCGCCGTGTACGCGGTCACGAGCCCGCGCTCGAGGTTGGACCCCGACGGGTTGGTCAGCGGCTCGACGCCCGCATGGCGGAGGATGGCCGCCAGCAGGTGCGTGGTGGTCGTCTTGCCGTTGGTGCCCGTGACCGTCACCACGCCGTGCCCCGGCTGGCGCGCCAGCCGCTCGACCAGGGAGGGTGCGAGCGCGCCCGCAACGAGCCCGGGCAGCGCCGTCCCGCCACTGTGCCAGAGACGGCGGACCACGTTCCCGGCCGCGCGCCCCAGCACCAGCGCGAGGCGCTCGCGCGGGTTCGGCGGGGCCGGGACGATGGCCGTGCGGCCGGTCAGCGTGCTCACGGCTTGATTCTCGCGCACTTCGGCGGTCCGCGCGTCGAGGCCGGCCGCGATGCGCCCGCCGGACACGAAACAGGCGCCGGAGAGGCGCCTGTTCATCACCGAAGGGGACACCGGGCTCGGGGACTACGCGTCCTTGCGGGCCTCGTCCGAGGAGGCGACGGTGGCAGCGTCCTTCTTCTTTTGCTCCTCGGCGGCCTTGGTCTGGGATTCCTCGCGGAACTCGCGGATGCCGCGTCCCAGCGCGCCGCCCAGGCCCGCCAGACGCGACGCCCCGAAGAGGACGACGACGATCGCCAGGATGATCAGGAGCTCGGTCGGACCAAGAGTGCCAAACATGGATCACTACCTCCGGGGCAGGCGCAGTAGTTGCGGCCGTCTCCCGATCGTACACCCACCGGCCCGAATGCAATCCCCCGCCGCCGCTACCCGGCGATGCGCTCCACGAAGACACGCATCACCCCGCCGCAGATCTTGTCGTCGCCGTCGGTCGGCTCCGTGAGATCGACGATCACGGTGCGGGGCGCCCCGTCCGCCATCGTCTCCATCGCCTCCTGCCAGACCTCGGCCTCGCCGCAGCCGCCGCCGATGGTGCCGATGAACGACCCATCCGGGCGCAGGAGCATGGAGGCGCCCGGCTTGCGGGGCGTGGAACCCAGCGCTGACGAGACGGTCGCAAGAACGCGCGGTTCACCGCTCGCCTGGGCCTGAAGGATCTCCTGGTACAGCTCCAGGGACATGGGTACAGCTCCGTCCGAGGGCGCCCTCCAGCCGAACGCCCGGTGCGATTTCATCTTACATGACGGTGCCCGGCGAATTGACGCATTCCCCAACGGGGGTAATCAGGACCCAACGGCGGCAATCGGGCGAAAACCGCGCGGCGGCGAGGAATCCGATGGCCCCGCTCGCGCGTATCTCCGGTGAGCGGCGGTCGGTGTCCGGGACGCCGGTGCGCCCACGCCAGACTGGCCACGCCAGACAAGCACGAGGGCCGATTGCTCGGCCCCCGTGCCCCAGAGGGAACTGGCAGCGTTGGCGCCGCCGACCGTCGCTCGCAACGCACTCGCGTGGCGGCGACCGCGAGCGGCGCTTTCGCGCGCCCGCGCTCGGTCCGGCGCTCCTATCATATCACGCCCGGATACTAGAATTCAGCGCGCCGCCGGTCCGAGGGCTACCGCACCGGCCAGCGGATCGGGGCGCGCTGCTCGCGCATGCGACCGCCACTCCCGCCTCGACGCAGCATCACAATCTCCGAGAGGATCGAGAGCGCGATCTCCTCGGGAGTCTCCGCCCCCAGGTCGAGGCCCACAGGGGTGCTGACGGCATCCAGCGCCTCCATGTCGAGACCCTCCTCGGCGAGGTGCTGGATCACCGTCGCGGTGCGGCGGCGGCTGCCGATCATCCCCACATACACCGCCCCCCGCCCTACCACGTGGCGCAGCGCGTCCTCGTCCTGCTTGTGCCCGCGGGACACCAGCACCACGTACGTGCGCTCATCGAAGGTCATCGCGTCCAGCGCCGCCGTGGTGTCCCCGTCGTAGATCGCCTCTGCCATCGGGAAGCGTTCGCGATTCGCGAACTCCTCCCGGTCGTCCAGCACCGTGATGTCGAAGCCCACGAAGTCGCCCAGCGTAGCAACGGCCAGCCCGACGTGCCCCGCTCCGATCACGACCAGGCGCGCCGGCGCCTCGAAGAGTTGGATCATCAGCTCGGCGTCGCCCGCGTGGGCCTGGGAGCGCCGCGTCACCGCGCGCCCGTCCCGTCCGAAGTACAGCGTCTGCATGATCACGCGCGGGAAGTCCGTGAACACCGTCAGCGCCACCTCGTGGACGGCGTCGTCCAGCGCGGCGTCGCCCAGCGTGCCGATGCGGCCGCCGTCGCGGCGTACGAGCATCTTGTCTCCGGGCGTGGCGATCGGCGGATCACCGCCCGACGTCACGGTGGCCGTCACCACCAGCGGCCCGCCGGCCAGGGCTCGCTCGATGTCCTGCGTGATTCGTGCGCGCGTCTCCGCGTCCATCTTCGTCCGTTTCAGGTCGTCTTCACATCGTTCAGATCGTCGTCAGATCGACCGCCGCCCCCCGTGACGCCCGGGGCCTGCCTCGGCGTGCGTCGCAGCGTACCGGGCCAGCGCACCGTCGCCGAGGTCGGGAGCGAACGCGTGTTGCCGCCGGAGATCATACGCCAGCGGCGGCGGTGCCCTACCCGCGGGCGCGCGGCCCGCGAAAGTGCTCCGTCACCACCTCCGCGGGCGTGAAGCGCAGCACCATCCACAGCGCCACGGCGACCACCAGGACGTCGTCCAGCTGTCCGAGCACCGGGATGAAGTCCGGGATGATGTCGATCGGCGTGGCGAGGTAGACCAGCAGCGGCACCGGCAGCAGCCGCACGAGGAGCGGGACGCGCCGGTCACGCATCAGGCCCCACACCCCGCGTGCCACGCCCCGCCATCCGAGGTCCTCGATGTCCTCGATGAGGTCGCGCACGCGCCGATCGCGTGCCGCCAGCGCCCCCGCGGCGCCCAGCACGACGAGCACCGCCCCGATCCCGAGCACCCACACGAGCCACGCGGGCCAATCGGACGCTCCACCGGGCAAGATCGCCTCCGGGCTTTCGCCGTCAGTCGAGGACGTTGCTCCCTGATCATGGCCCGGTCCATCAGAGGTGAAGGTCCGCTCCACCGAGGGAAGGGCAGGGCGCCCCGCTAGAGGTTGAACAGGATGTTGATCACGTCGCCGTCCTGGACGAGGTAGCCCTTGCCCTCGGTGCGCAGCTTGCCCGCCTTCTTCAGCTCGGCGCTGGAGCCCTTCGCGGCCACCATGTCCTGCCACGTGGCCACCTCGGCGCGGATGAAGCCCTTCTCGAGATCGCTGTGGATGCGCCCCGCCGCCTCCGGCGCACTCGCGCCCCTGCGCACCGTCCACGCGCGGCACTCGTCCTCGCCCGCGGTCAGGAACGATTGCAGACCGAGCAGCTCGTAGGCCGCGACGATCGCGCGGTCCAGCGGCGACTCCGGCGGCAGGCCGAGGTCCGCGCGGAACGCCGCCGCATCCTCCGGCTCCATCTGCGCGAGTTCCGCCTCGATCTTGGCGCACAGCGCGGCCACCGCTACGCCGGGCTCCGCGTAGCGCGCGGCGAACTCCGCCTCGATCCCGGCGGCGCGCGCGAGGTCGTCCTCGCCGATGTTCACGACCAGCAGCACGGGCAGCCGCGTGATGAACTGGTAGTTCCGCAGCTCCCTGTCCTCCGACTCGGTGAACGTCATCGACCGCAGGCCGCGTCCGCCCTCCAGGTGCGCCTGCATGCGCTGCAGCAGGTCACGGTGGCGCTCCATCTCGCCGCGCTCGCTCGCCTTGATCGACCGCATCTCCTGGTCGAGGCGCGACAGCCGCCGCTCGATCAGGCCGAGGTCGACGAACGTGAGCTCGAGGTTCAGCGCCTCGACGTCGCGATGCGGGTCGACGGTGACGTCGGGGTGCGGCACCGTCTCGTCCTGGAAGGCGCGCACCACGTGGACGATCGCGTCCATCTTCGCGATCTCGGCGACGAACTGCGCGCCCGGCCCCTCCGTGCCGAACCCGGCCACGGGGAAGTCCACCCAGCGGATCTCGGCGTACGTGGTCTTCTTCGGGCGGAACACCCCCGCGAGGGCATCGACGCGCGGGTCCGGCACGTGCACCACGCCGACGTTCGGCTGGTTGCCCGCCGAGTACGCCCCGACCTGCGCCGTCCCCCGCGTCACCGCGTTGAACAGCGAGGTCTTCCCGCTCCGAGCCTTGCCGATGATGCCAAGTTCCATGCCGCCAGTCTCGCGGGGCGCGGGCGGGGAGGCAAGGGTGTGGCTATCGAAGACGCGCGAGCCGTCGTTCGATCGAGACACGAATCCGCTCGTGCTGGTCGCGGGGGGCGTATCCGCCTTCCGTCTCGGCGGCGTCGAGTGCTTCGCGAACCTCGGCGACCGTCGCGCCAGTCTTGGACAGCGAACTCGCGAGCCACAGCCATGCGCGCGCTCGATGCTCTCCCTCGAGCCCACTGGTCAACGCACGCCGGTAGTTGGGGATCGCGGCGGCCTCCTCGCCGCGGTTATCGAGGGAGACCGCGAGCCAGAAGCACGCCAGTGCGTTCGCTGGCTCGTCGACAAGAACGCGTTCGAACGCTGCCGCGGCCAACTTCCACTGGTGCTGCTCGCGGAGCGCAATGCCTTCGACGAATGACGGGTGATCCCGAGGTATCAACTAGCTCCCCACCACCGTCTTCCCGAACGCGCAGCGGTCAAGGAGCGGGCACTCGCCGCAGTGCGGCTGCGACTTCCGGCACGTCTGCTGGCCGTGGCGCACGATGAGCGCATGCCATTCGTTCAGCGTGCGCTCGTCGAGGTCGACGTGGCGCATCAGGTGGTCGCGGTAGACGTCGTACTTGCGGGGGCCGGGCGTGCGGCCGAGGCGTTCGAAGAGGCGGTAGGTGTAGGCATCCACGACGAAGGTGGGGAGGCCCCCCGCGTACAGCGTCATGGCGTCCGCGGTCTCCGGCCCCACGCCCCAGATCGCCAGCAGGCGCGCGCGCACCTCCTCCATGCTGCCCGCGAGCAGCGGATCGATGTCGCCGCCGTGCTCGTCCATCACCACGCCACAGAAGGTGCGCAGCTTGCGCGCCTTCGTGCGGAAGTACCCGGCGGGACGCAGCAGCTCGGCGAGTGCGTCCTCGGGCAGGCCGAGCATCGCCTCGCAGGACAGCAGCCGCGCGGCGCGGAGGTTCGCGATGGCCTCCTCGGCGCCGCTCCACCACGTGTTCTGCACCAGGATGGCGCCCACGCAGATCTCCAGGCTGCGCTCCGGGCCGTCGATGGCGGCAGCGGGCCACCAGTCCTGCGGCCCGTAGGCGGTCATCAGCGTGTCGTAGACAGCGCGCAGCTCGCGCGCGTCCAACGGCTTCGGCAGTGCGGCACGCTGCCCTCGTGCGCCGGGCGCATCGACGCCCGCGCCCGTCTGCGCGCGTCCGCCCGTGCGCCGCGCCGCGCCGCGGCCGGAGGCACGGCCCATCAGCGCGTCCGCCCTGCGCGGATCGCCGATCCGTGTGCGAGGCGACCGTCGTACCGTGTTCGCAGCGAGGCGGCCACGGCCGTCCTCGGGGGATGCGGAGGTGCGCCGTGATCGACCGACTGAGGTCGCTGAAGACCCCGTGGCTGACGCCCGCCGCCGTGCTGCTGCTGCTGTTCGGCTCGCTGATGCTCGACAACTGGGCCGTGGTCGTGGTGGCGGCGGTGCTGCTCGTCGCGGGGCTGCTGTTCATGCCGCAGCAGCGCGTGCGCGGCCCGTTGGCCGCCGGCATCGCGATTGCCGTCGCAGCCGGCCTCGTGGTGCTGCTGAACTCGATCCGCTAGCGAGCCCATCGCGGCAGGCTCGCTCTCGGCTCGGAGTCGTAGTGCGCGATGTACGGCTTGACGTCCAGCACCGGCGTTCCGTCCACGAGATCGAGGCCCTCGAGGCGGATCGTGTCGCCCTCGATGCCGCGCAGGCGGCAGACGGTCACGCTGATCGGGTTCGGCCTCGCCCCCCCGCGCAGCGCCAGCGCACCCTGGAGGGGGTACGCCGGGTCGCCGTTCGGGTACGCCCGCCGCCGTGCGCGCAGCTCCTCCGGGATGCGGTCGAGCCACCCCACGACGATGACGTGCGAATAGTCCGCGAGCCCCAGCAGCGCCTCGCCGAGGCCCGCGTCGAGGCGCACCTCGGACCGGACGTGCGCCCAGTCCACGCGATCGGGATCGTGCTCCTCGCACGCCACGCGGCCGATGGGCACCATGGTGATCGCGTCGATGTGCGGCCTCCTGCGCATGCCATTCTATGCGGCCCGCACGGTCCGCCGGAGCCCGCCCCCGCGCCACCCGCCACCGCGCGCATCCGGCCTACCGGCGACGCATACGCGAGCACGCACGACGTGGAGCGTGACCGCGCGCGACCATCGGCGCGACAACGTCGAGAAGGCGAATCCTGCACCAGCGCACGCGTTCAGGGCGCAGCAGCAGCCGAAATATATGGTAAGATGCAGGTGCGCTCGAGGCGTACCGGCCCCCCGGTCGACCACCCGGTCCTCAGCGCGACTGACGCTCGCAAGGCACGCTCCGGAACCGCGCGCGACCCGTGACGGCGCGCCGAGTGATTGAGGCTGTATGACGACGACGGCGCCGAAGGGTGCAGCGGCGTACACCGCGGACAGCATCCAGATCCTCGAGGGGCTTGAGGCGGTTCGCCGCCGCCCCGGCATGTACATCGGCTCCACGGATCAGCGCGGCCTCCATCACCTCATCTACGAGATCGTCGACAACGCCGTCGACGAGGCGATGGCTGGCTTCTGCAACCGCATCGAGATCACCATCGAGCCCGACGGCCACGTCCTCGTCACGGACAACGGCCGAGGCATCCCCGTCGGCAAGCACGCGAAGACCGGGCTCTCCGGCGTCGAGACGGTATTCACCGTCCTGCACGCGGGCGGCAAGTTCGGCGGCGGCGCGTACAAGGTGTCCGGCGGCCTCCACGGCGTCGGCGCATCCGTGGTCAACGCGCTCTCCGAGGACCTCGAGGTCGAGGTGCACCAGGGCGGCGCGGTCTACACGCAGACCTACCACCGCGGCGCGCCCGCCGGTGCGCTGACCAGGACGAAGAAGGCGGTGGCCGACACCGGCACCATCGTCCGCTTCCTCCCCGACCACACGATGTTCGAGACGCTGGACTACGACTTCGACCTCCTGTCGCAGCGCTTCCGCGAGATGGCCTACCTGACCAAGGGCGTGTTCATCCGCTTCGTCGACCTGCGTGGCGACGGCCAGGAGCAGTCCTACTACTTCGACTCCGGCATCGAGGCCTTCGTGCGGCAGATCGGCCGCACCCGCGGCCCCCTGCACGCGGACCCGATCTGCGTGACGATGGAGACCGAGGACGCCTCGGTCGAGGTCGCCATCCAGTACAACTCCTCCTTCGGCGAGGTGGTGCACTCCTTCGCCAACGCGATCAAGACGATCGACGGCGGGTCGCACGTCACCGGCTTCCGCACCGCGCTCACCAGCGTCCTGAACGACTACGCCCGCAAGGCGAAGATCCTGAAGGACGGCGACGCGAACCTGACCGGCGACGACGTCCGCGAGGGCCTGGCCGCCGTCATCTCCGTGAAGCTCTCCGAGCCCCAGTTCGAGGGCCAGACCAAGACGCGCCTGGGCAACCCCGAGATCAAGGGCATGGTGGAATCCGCCGTGCGCACCTCGCTCGGCCAGTACCTCGAAGAGAACCCGTCCGTCGGACGCAAGATCATGGACAAGGCGCTCACCGCCGCGCGCGCCCGCGAGGCCGCCCGCAAGGCGCGCGACCTGGTGCAGCGCAAGGGCGTGCTGGAGGGCTCCAACCTCCCCGGCAAGCTCGCGGACTGCCAGGAGAACGACCCCGGCCAGTGCGAGCTCTACATCGTCGAGGGCGAGTCCGCCGGCGGTTCCGCGAAGGGCGCGCGCGACCGGCGCGTGCAGGCGGTGCTGGGCCTGCGCGGCAAGATCCTCAACGTGGAGAAGGCGCGCCTGGACAAGATGCTCGAGAACGAGCAGGTGCGGAACATCATCACCGCGCTGGGCACCGGCTTCGGCCAGGACTACAACGGCGAGAAGCTGCGCTACCACAAGGTCGTGATCATGACGGACGCCGATGTGGACGGCGCGCACATCCGCACGCTGCTGCTCACGTTCTTCTACCGCTTCATGCCCGATCTCATCGAGGGCGGCTACCTGTACATCGCGCAGCCGCCGCTGTTCTCCGTGACGCGCGGCCGCAACGTGACGTGGCTCTTCAACGAGAAGGCGCTGGCCGACTACCAGGCCGACCACGGCACCAGCGGCTATCACCTGCAGCGCTACAAGGGCCTCGGCGAGATGAACGCCGAGCAGCTCTGGGAAACGACGATGAACCCCGCGAACCGCGTGCTCCTGCGCGCCGAGGTCCACGACGCCGAGACCGCCGACGAGCTCTTCAC
>Ga0172380_10006827_pt1 | contig 13086 bp, 15 predicted proteins | sample Leawe162metaG_FD_119747 | JGI IMG/M metagenome (GOLD analysis project Ga0172380, IMG submission 119747) | Leachate microbial communities from a municipal landfill in Southern Ontario, Canada - Leachate well 162 metaG | ecosystem: Engineered > Solid waste > Landfill > Unclassified | place...
GCGGGAGAAAAGTTTGCAGATGCTGATCTCATCGGTACCCCACACCGAATTGTTATAAGTAAAAAAACTGAAGAGTTGGGTAAACTTGAATACTCAAACAGAATTACAGGAGAGACAGTAAGTAAGAGTAAAGAAGAAATAATTGAAATATTAAATAAGTAATAAATAATTCCAGCACCGAATTTTGCGAAGCAAAATTCGGTGCACTACACCACTATGGCACTCAAATTTTTAAGAAAATTTTATACAATGTTTTCAAATGATATCGGGATAGATCTCGGTACCGCTAACACACTCGTCTATGTCGAAGGTAAGGGTATTGTGCTCTCAGAGCCATCCGTCGTTGCGCTCAATCAGAAGACGGGGCAGGTAGTGGCTGTTGGAAGTCAGGCCAAGGACATGCTAGGTAAAACTCCGGGACACATTGTCGCCATTCGTCCTATAGTTGATGGTGTTATTTCAGACTTTGAGGTGACTGAAGAGATGATGTCATATCTTATAAACAGGGCAGAAGGAGATAAGAAGAAAATGCTCGGCCCTCGTGTTGTTGTGGGTGTGCCGTCGGGTATTACAAACGTAGAGCGTCGCGCTGTGCGTGATGCAACTGTTAATGCAGGTGCGAGAGAGGTGCATATTGTTGAAGAGCCAATGGCAGCTGCAATAGGTATAGGCATTCCAATCAACGACCCAGTAGGCAATATGATAGTGGACATAGGTGGAGGAACAACTGACATTGCTATCATATCTCTAGGTGGAATAGTTCATTCTCGTAACGTAAAAATAGCGGGGGATAAATTAAATAGCGACATCACGCAGTTTTTGAAAAATGAATTAAAAATATTGATTGGTGAAAAAACGGCAGAAGATATAAAAATAAACATAGGTGGAGTTATATCAGGAGATACACCCCTCGAAATGGCGGTTCGAGGCCGTGACCTGATTACAGGCTTACCTAGAGAAGTTATTATTACTGAGTCAGATGTGAGAGATGCTATCGCTGGTTCAATTGACGGGCTCATCGAGTCAATAAAAGAGGTTATTGAGATTACTCCACCGGAAGTGGTTTCAGATATTATGCATCGCGGGCTTCATCTTGTTGGCGGAGGGGCTCTCATTCGAGGTATGCGGGAGCTTTTGGAAGAGGCACTCAAGATACCTGTTCATGTTGCCGAGGATCCTCTCACTGCTGTAGTTCGTGGAACAGGTATTATTTTGAGTGATATTGATAGTTATGTTGATGCGTTAATCAAGAATGAAGATGAGTTACCTTTCAATCGCTAAAAAAAGAAAAAGGAATCCGCTTAAAAAAATACTACTCTTAGTTTTTGTTTGTATTTTGATTGGTTTTTTGGGCAGAAGTCTAATCGTAAAAACTGTAGTGGGTATTGAATCTTTGTTTGACAGTGTATTTTCTTTTGTTGCCCCTGGTGGGTTTAGAGCAGAGTCGAATATTATTACAGAAAATAAAAGTCTCCGAGAATCTGTATTAATGCTCACTGCATTAAATGCTGATAGGGCGGTTTTGGCTGACGAGAATGCGAACCTAAAATTTGAACTTGGTCGCAAATACAATACCCCAGATGGCTCAAGAGGGGTTTTGGCGATTATCAAATCAAGTCCTGGTGAAACACCATTTGATACATTTATTGTTGATATCGGCGCCGATGATGGTATATCTGTGGGACAGATTGCATATTTCGGAAATTTAGCAGTAGGAAAAGTTGTTGACCTTGGATCGCATTTTGCAAAAGTAAAGTTATTTTCTTCACCGGGGAATATATTTGCAGGAACAATATCAGGTCTGGACATCAAGATAGATGCGAAAGGTCTAGGGGGAGGAGTTTTTGAAGTTTTGATTCCTGAAGCGGCTGATGTAGAGGTGGGAGACATCCTGATCCTACCCTCGATTTCTAGCAAAGTGTTTGGGGTGGTTTCGTCAATTGAGGACAAGCCGGAAGAAGGTTTCAAGAGGTTGCTTTTTAATCTACCTGTTAATCCAAACCAAATTTCACAAGTCTTAATATGGTAAGAATCCTTGCAAACGTATTGGGAATAATGTGTTTTATTGTGTTGCCATATTGGTGCACAATAATATTACTCATAATTAATTTGTTCCTTTTTGATTTTGTGGAAATAGTATTTTATGGTTTTTTATTTGATGTTATTTATGCGATCCCAGGTTCTTTTTTGATGCAGAATTTTTTCTTACTCTCATCAGTTGTTTTGTATGCTATTATTTTTGTTGCAAAGCCTTATATCAAATTACACAATCTTTAGTTTTATACCGTCGTTTAACCCAATTGGATTTTAATGTTCCATCAAATATTTAGAAAATTAAAAAAATCAAAGGCTATAAAAAAAAGACTGGTTAACCCAGATGAGATTTTTCTCGACTCATCAAACATACCGTCGTTTAATCGGGACCAATTTGAGGGCAGAATCGAGACTCCTATTTCCAAATTGTCACTCGGTCTTTTGAAGTATTCTTTCCTGTTTGTGGCGCTATTGTTTGTGTATCGGGCGGTCTCACTCCAGATCATTGATAGTGATTATTATGTTAAACGTGCCACTAACAATAATCTTAAGAAAGAAGTTATATTTTCACACAGAGGTATTATTGCGGATAGAAATAATATTAATATTGCCTGGAATGAAGAAAAGGATGGTAATGAGTATGACAAGAGGGTTTATTTGGGAGGAAGTGGACTCTCCCATCTCTTGGGATATGTTAAATATCCAGGACAAGATTCAAAAGGTAATTTTTATAGTTTTAGCATTACGGGTCAGGATGGTCTCGAAAGGTATTTTGACGAAAGGTTGTCTGGTGTAAATGGTGCCAAACTTACAGAGGTGTCTGTAAGGGGGGAAATTGAGAGTCAGAGTACGCTTGAGCCGCCAATAAATGGAGATAAAATATATTTATCTATTGATGCCGCTGTAAACAAAGAGTTATATAGACAGTTATCTATTGCTGTAGAGGATTCTGGGTTCGTCGGAGGGGCGGGTGTTATCATGGATGCTCATACGGGTGAAATACTTGCCAGCGCATCATATCCTGACTATGACAGTAATGTGATGACAGAGGGGTCTGATAGGGAAAAAATCAATGGATACATAAACAGCAAAAGACTTCCTTTTTTAGACAGGGTTGTTTCGGGACTTTATGCTCCCGGTTCTGTTATGAAGCCCTTTATTGCACTTGGAATATTACAAGAGAATATAATCGATCAATATCAAAATATTTTAACTCATGGGTTCTTGTCTCTACCAAACCCGTATAACCCCTCAAAACCTACAATATTTAAAGATTGGAAAAATCATGGATATGTAGATTTACGAAAAGCTATTGCCGTATCTTCTGACGTATATTTTTATATTACAGGTGGTGGATTTGAAGATCAGAAAGGGTTGGGTATTTCTAAAATTGACGAATATGTCTCCAAGTTTTTGTTCGGTGTTCCGACGCAGGATTTTTTTGAGGGACCTGATGGAACAATTCCTACGCCAGAGTGGAAGGCTAAGGTGTTTGATGGAGAGAGTTGGACAGTGGGTAATACATACCACACCGCTATTGGACAGTATGGATTCCAGGTGACACCACTTCAACTTGCACGGTCTGTGGCAGGTATCGCAACAGATGGAACGATGGTTGAGCCTACAATAATTAAACATGAACAAGGTAGAACGACAAAAATAGAAGGTATCGATGCAAAGAATTATAAAATTGTTAAAGAGGGGATGAGACAGGCTGTAACGGACGGTACAGCTGTTGCTCTAAATATCCCTGGTGTAGCCATAGCTGCAAAGACTGGAACAGCCGAGCTGGGCAGCACTAAGGCCCGCGTCAATTCATGGGTAGAAGGATTTTTCCCATACGAAAACCCTAAATACGTGTTCGCACTTGTGCTTGAGAGCGGACCAACAACTTACAAGGTGAGCGCGATGCGCGCTATGTCAGATACGCTAATTGCGGTGAGGGATAGTAAGCCGGAATACGTTAGGTAGAATATTGAATATTGTATATAGAATCTTGAACTCTTATGATAATAAAAATATAGCAAAATAAAAAACTAGCAAAGAGATTCTGTGCTAGTTTGAGTAAGGTACTTCCAGTACATGCAAACTTCTTATTCGGACTTTTTGCCGGTGTACACACCGAGCCGATGTCCTGTATCAAGCAGTGCACACCACAGCGCTTTAGTACCGAAAGCGATGTTCTCGGTGCATGGAATCAGGCCCAAGACAGCTTCGATACTTGGCGCCTTTTCGATCGCCAACATAATCAAGCCTCGAGTGTAGTCTGGATGTCGTTTGGCGTGCTTGACGATAAGCTCCATCGCTTCCTCGTACGTGATTGTTATCTTTTGCTTGTCTGTGAGTTCGGTGGGAGGTGCGTTGTCTGTCATTTGGCATGGAGGTGAATATTATCCAAGGTCGATACTACTTCATATTGAATAATAATTCAAGTCTCGATTCAATAGAGGGGTAGTTGATCAAATTGACTTCTAGGGTCAAAAATTGTATAATTCCTATGATTTTAAATATTGTCAATAATATATAATCCGATGCCAGATACAAAAGAATACTTAACAAAGGAGAAATTAACAGAGCTAGAAGCTGAATTAGACCACCTCAAACGAGTTAAGAGACGTGAGGTTGCTGAGAGTCTTGAGTATGCCAAATCAATGGGTGATCTCGCTGAGAATGCAGAATACCAAGAGGCTAGAGAGATGCAGGCAGAAGTAGAGGAAAGAGTCAGTAAGCTTGAGAATATCCTAACAAATGCAGTTATTATGCATACACATCATGGTGGCGCAGTCACCATCGGGTCTACTGTTGTTGTAAAAAAATCAGGCGACAAAGATTCTAAAACATATCAAGTCGTTGGGTCAGAAGAGGCTGATATTTTGAAAGGCAAGATTTCTAACCATTCTCCAATAGGTGTTGCGATAATGGGTAAGAAAAAAGGAGACAAATTTGATATCTTGACTCCAAAAGGGAAAGTGGGATATGAGATTGTGGAAGTGAAATAACACTCCAGAAAACACATTTTGAAAAGTACGCATAAATTTCTACTGAAATTTTGCTCGGTCTCGGCTACCCGCCTGCGAAGCCTTTTCAAAAAATGTTTCCTTCCACTCCGGTGTTAAATACAAAATGCACGGCGCCGTAGGCGCCGTGCATTTTGTATTTCATACCATATACTATATACTACATACCATATACAAATTTTATGGCATTAGATGAAATCAGACAGGTCCGATTGGACAAACTAAACAAACTAAAAGAACAGGGTATTAATCCTTATCCTGCAAAATCTACACGGACACATACGCTAGTGGAGGCTGCCAATGCTTTTGACGAGCTTGTGGCAAGCGCTACACCAATTACTATTGCAGGACGTGTGATGTCACTTCGAGGACAAGGTGCCCTTATTTTCTTTGATCTTTTTGACGGTACGGGACGATTCCAAGGTCTTTTTAAAAAAGACGATGACAATCTCGATGCGTTCACACTCTTTGGTGATACAGTGGACATCGGAGATTTTGTAGAAATCACGGGTCCAGTATTTTTGACACGAACAGGACAAAAAACAGTCCAAGCAACTTCCTGGGCAATACTATCAAAGTCATTACTTCCACTCCCAGAAAAATGGCACGGACTTACAGATGTTGAAGAGAGGTTTAGAAAAAGATATTTAGATATTCTCGGATCTGATGAGATTAGAGACATGTTTTATAAGAAAGCAAAATTCTGGCAAGTTACTCGTAATTTTCTCGTCGATAAAGGGTTTCTTGAAGTAGAAACTCCCTCACTCGAAATAACAACAGGAGGAGCAGAAGCAAATCCATTCAAAACTCACCACGATGATTTTGATATTGATGTGTATATGCGCATTTCTGTGGGTGAACTCTGGCAGGAGAGACTCATGGCTGCTGGATTCCCAAAAACATTTGAGATTGGGCGAATCTATCGAAATGAAGGCTCAAGTCCAGACCATACGCAGGAGTTCACAAATATGGAATTCTATTCCGCCTTTTCTGATTATAGAGATGGGATGGAATTGGTAAAAGAGCTCTATAGAAAAATTGGTATAGATGTATTTGGTACAACGAAATTTGAAACTCGCGGGCACACATTCGACCTTGCAGATGAATGGGTAGAGATAGAGTATTCAGGCGAAATTAAAAAACAAACAGGTGTAGATATTTTTACTGCAACACTTGAAGAAATGAAGAAAAAGCTCCAAGAACTAAATGTAAAATATGAAGGGGAAAATATAGAGAGGTTAACAGATACGTTGTGGAAATATTGTCGAAAGAATATAGCGGGACCTGCGTTCCTGCTTCATCATCCAAAACTTGTTGCGCCACTCGCAAAGATCTCAGGAACAGATGATAGGGTTGTGGAGAGATTTCAGGTGATATTAGCTGGGTCTGAAATAGGTAACGGATATTCAGAGTTAAATGATCCTATTGATCAGCGGTCTCGATTCGAGGAACAAAAGAAACTCATCGATGCGGGGGATAACGAAGCGATGATGGCTGATTTTGAATTCGTCGAGATGCTTGAACATGGTATGCCGCCAACATGTGGATTTGGATTTGGAGAAAGACTCTTTTCATTCCTTGTAGACAAACCGATTCGAGAGACACAGATGTTTCCGCTTATGAAGCCGAAAGAAGTTGTTCAGTCTAAGAAAGAGGTAGAAAAAATATAGGTCAAAAAAGTTTGTAGTTATTGCAAATCCTGAAGAAGGGTTTGGTGTTATTGCAAACGCGATAGGTCAACTCGGGATTTCAATCGGAGGTTTTGCAAAAGAGAAAATATTTGATAAGGAAATTCTTCATGACAAGGATGGTCGCATTCATTATGTTGACGGACTTTATCCAATGACTAATCCAAAGGGACTCAAAAACAAATGATAGACTTCGTGACAAGGTGTTATGAAGCAAAAGTCCAGGTATTTGATTTCTCAATGATAATGAGAAAAGCACACTCGGATCAAGAAATGGAAGCCGGGTATAAAGAAGTTGAAACAAACGAAGTGTCATATATTGCCGTAGGGGCACTTGTGCCAGCAGATTTTGAAAAAGAATTTCTATCAGGGCTGGAACTTTTCAGCCAGAAAGCACAAAATATATCTTTTAAAAAGGAGCCGCAGTCACCGCGGTTCTTTTTGTTTATAAATCTATTATGCAATGTCCAACTCCGCTAGGTCGGACCTAGCGGAGTTGGACAGGTTAATATATAATTATTTCAAATGGTGTTACGAAAAGTAAAATTTGCTATTGGGGAATACTACCATCTTTACAATCGCGGTAATAGTAAGCAGATAATTTTCCGCGACAAAGAGGATTACAATCGTTTTGCCGCACTTCTTTATGCCTGTAATCGAGAGGACAATATTAAAGCAGATAATCTAGGTAAGAGAGAGGATTTCTTTCATTTGGACCCAGGTAATAGTCGTATCGTTGCTATTGGTGCATACTGTCTTATGCCCAACCATTTTCATATTCTTGCTAGAGAGATTGTGTCCGACGGTATTACGAGATTTATAAGAAGGTTGTGCACCGCTTACGTTATGTATTACAACAAAAAATACAATAGAACAGGAGGGCTATTTGAAGGTAAATTTAAGTCTGAGTATGCTATGTCTGATCGATATCTAAAATATTTATTTTCATATATTCACTTAAACCCAATTAAATTAATAGAGCCAAAATGGAAAGAGATTGGAGTCATAAATATTCAGGGAACAAAACAATATTTAAGAACATACGAATATTCAAGCTATTGTGATTATCTCGGGGTGAGAAGAAAGCATAATAGTATTTTAACAACGATGGAGTTTCCAAATTATTTTCCCACCAAACATTCATTCGAAGAAGAGATTTGGAGTTGGGTTAGTTTTAAACCTTAGTTCTATTCTCCGCTAGGTCGGACCTAGCGGAGTTGCTATGGTAAATGCACGGCGCCCAAGATCGCAGCACATTTTGACTTTTGGTGTAGAAAGAGTAGTCTATTGTTAGTTTAACCCACTGTTTTTTTTATGAGTGAATCATTTGATACGATGATAGCAAGAGCTTTGGCTAATTGTGACAAGGAGTTGTTTAGACAAATAATTCCGCTAGCAACCACTTTAAGGGATTTTGAAAGATTGTCCGCTCATGCGGCTACTTTCAAGTGTATTAGCGAGGTTGAGGAAGCCGCAAGACGCGCATCAATTCTGCCCTGTAGGTTTCCTGAATACTTTGCGTCAGATAATGCAAACCTCATACCGTGCAGTATCTCGAGTTAGTCAACAACCCAACCTTGAAGTATAGGTTGGTTTTTTTATATCTATGATTTTTGACTTTTGACCAAAAAAGAGTAATCTCTCTGTAGACGTAACAACTACCGTCTTTATAAAATAATGGGTAAAAGAAAAAAAACACCACCTATTCCGATTAATGAATTTAAAAGTGTGGTCGATGTCTGTGGTGCACTTTCTAGGAATGAGTTTGGCAGGAGGCATTCAGCTTTGTTTCGTCGCGGACTGCGACTGTCCAAAACTCTAGACAACATTCTCGAGATCGCAAAGAATAATCTCAGACCAGAACAGGTTTCCGACCTTATTCATATGGCTACTTGCCTCGAAAGACGGTGACTTGTTAATGTTATTACCGAGTAATTCTCGACACTCTGTCGGAGCTATGGATGCTCATGATCAAAGTGCACCGAACCTTCAAGGTTCGGTTTTTTATTACCTTGTTGACTTGTCACCTGAATACTTGCAACTTCCACCTTCGGTGGCATGTGGAAAACTTTGTGTTGATTCTGCTACAAAGTGGTATACTGTAGTACATAAGTGGGATGAAGTGGTATGAAGAAGATTACTTGAGTTTCAAAAGATATTTTTAAAAATTTGCATTTTAAAATCGACCTGTCTTTTGAAACTCGGTAATTGAAAGAAAACATTTCAAACACTTACAAAAAAACATATGTTAATAGGCGAATATACTCATACAATAGACGACAAGAATAGAATCTCATTGCCTTCCAAATTTAGAAAAGAGGTGGGTAAAAAGCTTATCGCAACATATGGTCTCGAAGGATGTTTATCACTCTATCCTTCATCCGAATGGAAAAAGATTTCAGATGAAATGGGTAAGATGGATTCACTCCGGGCAGATACGCGAGGGTTCAATAGATTTATGTTTGGAGGGGCTGTTGAACTTGAGGTAGATTCGTTGGGACGGGTACTTATTCCAGAATATCTACGTGAGTTTGCAAAGATCAAAGACAAAGGTGTCTTTGTGGGAGTCCACAAGAGAATTGAAATGTGGAATGACAAGAAATGGTCTGAGTACAAGCAAAGAGTGGTTGTTGAGGCGGATGTGTTGGCGGAGAAGTTAAGTCAAAGTGGAGCGTTTTAGAGATAAGTCAAAGGTTTAAAGTCAAAGGTCAAAAATGAAAGTAAAAATTCAAAACTTAACATACAGAGGCTTTCAACTTTTAAATTTTGAATTAAAATTTTGCCTTTTTACTTTTTAATTCTGACTTATGGACTACATCCACAAGAGTGTTCTTTTAAAAGAAATGGTTCTAGGTTTGGATATCCAAAGCGGGGACACGATAGTTGATTGTACATTAAACAGCGGTGGTCACAGTGAGTTTGTTTTAGAAAATTATCCTAAAGCAAATATCATTGGTATCGACGCAGATAGTGGCGCAATCAAGAAAGCGAAAGTGAGATTGGGAAGATTCGGAGAAAGAGTCAATCTTTTCAAATCAAACTTTAGAAATCTAGACAAGGTTTTAGATAAAGCAAAATTGAACGAGGTAGACGGCTTTATGTTTGACCTAGGATGGAGTTCTGACCAAATTGAGGTGTCTGGTAGAGGGTTTACATTTCAAAAGAATGAGCCACTACATATGGCATACGATCTAGAAGAAAGTGAAGTGACTGCAGAAACCGTGGTCAACGAATGGAGTGAGGACACCTTGTATTCAATCCTAAAAGGTTTCGGTGAAGAAAAGTTTTCTGGACGTATCGCACGAGCGATAGTAGAGGCCAGGGAACTGGGACCAATCAAAACAACTGAAGAGCTTCGAGAAATAGTGTGGAATGCAGTACCAGGGTTTACACGGAACAAAAAGATACACCCTGCTACAAAGACCTTTCAAGCAATAAGAATCGCAGTTAACGACGAATTCGGAGCACTCAGCGAAGGTTTAGAAAAGGCATTCGAAAGAGTAAAGGTGGGAGGGAGAATTGCGGTCATATCATTTCATAGTTTAGAAGACAGGATAGTCAAGGTTTGGACTAAAGACAAAGCGAAAGATGAAAAAGCAATTTTAATAAATAAAAAACCAATAATAGCAGGTGAAGATGAGCTCAAAAATAATCCAAGAGCCAGAAGTGCAAAGCTAAGAATCATAGAAAAAATAAATTAACTCATAATAAATTACTCATTACTCATAACTTACTACTCACAACTTATATATGACAAAAATGCCAACACAATTCAAATATCAAAAACAAATCTGGGGACTTGCTGGAGTTTTGGGTATACTTGTATTCACATACCTTGGACTTGTTGGCAACACTGTTTATAATACTCTCGGGAGACAGCAAGGTGAGAAAGAAATAAGTAAAATAACAAGTGACCTAAGTGAGATGGAATTTTCTTACCTAAATCTCAAAGCCAAAATAAACCCAGAGCTTGCTCGTTCTCTTGGGTTTGTTGATGCAGATAATGTTACAGTTGCAAAAGGAACAGCGAATGGTGTCACAGCATATATAAATAAAGATAATATCTAATGATTTTGATAGAATAGACATCATGCAAATAAACAGTATCAAAAGACTACGAGTGCTATCAATCATTATTGTTTCGGTAGCATTTGTTTTTTTTATAAAGCTGTATTTTTTACAAATACTGCACCATGAGGATTTTGTTAATATTGCAGATAACCAATATGTCAAAAAGGCAGGGGGTGTATTCACTCGTGGAACCATTTTTTTTGAAGACAAAAACGGAGGGTTGGTATCAGCCGCAACACTTAAAACAGGGTACATACTTGCTATTAATCCGTCTATACTCAAAAACCCAGAGGATGTCTACAGCAAACTTTCGGAAATTATTGAAATAAATAAGGAAGACTTTATGGCACGGGCATCCAAAACAAAGGATCCGTATGAAGAAATTACCAAAAGAATACCAGAAGATGCAACAAAGAAAATCCAGGCTCTGGGTATTACTGGTGTGTATATGTATAAAGAACAGTGGAGATTTTATCCAGGAGGTAAAACAGCATCCAATGTTCTTGGTATTATGGGATACAAAGGCGACGAGTATGCGGGGCGTTACGGCCTCGAGAAATTTTATAATAATGTTCTTGTTCGTAACCAGGATGATGTATATGCAAACTTTTTTGTTGAAATATTCCGCAATTGGCAGAAGACAGTATCAAAAGATGATTCGTTTGAAGGTGATCTTGTGGCAACAATTGAACCATCTGTTCAGACCACACTTGAGGATGCGTTAGTAAAGATTCATACAAAGTGGAATGCTGCGGAAACGGGCGGTATTATTATGCATCCAAAGACAGGTGAGATATATGCCATGGCAGATGTCCCGACATTTAATCCAAACGATTTTAGTGGTGAAAAGAATGTGTCTGTGTTTTCGAATCCTCTCGTTGATAATGTTCGGGAAATGGGATCCATCATTAAACCGTTAACTATAGCGGCGGGCATTGATGCAGGAGTTATTACACCCACGTCAACTTACAATGACATTGGATATGTTAAGGCAAATACGATGACCATTTGGAACCATGACAAAAAGGCGCATGGCATCACGTCAATGCAGGAAGTGCTTAATAATTCTTTGAATGTTGGAGTGTCTTATGTTGTAAACAAACTTGGTAATGATAGGTTTACAGATTATATGACTAAGTTTGGACTTCGAGAAAAGACTGGAATAGATTTGCCTAACGAAGCAATGAATATTGTGAGCAACTTAGATAGTCCTCGTGACGTCGAGCATTATACTGCATCGTTCGGGCAAGGTATTGCACTCACATCTATTTCAACAATTCGTGCGTTGTCTGTCATGGCAAATGGTGGTACTCTAGTAACTCCTCATGTAATAAAGAGGCTGAATTATAAAGGTGGTTTCTTTAAAAACATTGATAACAATCCTGGTCCACAAGTGATAAAAAAGGAGTCAAGCGAGGCTGTAACACGAATGCTTGTAGAAGTTGTCGATACGGCAATGATAGGTGGTAAGGGTAAGAATGAGCACTATACAGTTGCAGCAAAGACAGGGACCGCGCAGGTGGCGAGTCCGAATGGAGGATATTATGACGATAAGTTTCTGCACTCTTTCTTTGGATATTTCCCGGCGTATGATCCAAAATTTATAGTATTTTTATATACGTATGACCCAAAGGTAGGCGACCTCTTTGCGGCAGACACTCTCGCGGTACCATTCTTTGATTTATCTAAATTTTTGATAAATTATTATGAACTACAGCCAGATCGATAATTTAAAAAACAGAATTTTGATTCTAGATTATAGATTTTAGAATCATTCTAAAATCTATAATCTAGAATCGAGTAGCAACGAATACCCGAGAGGGTGCATAATCAAATCAAATATGAAAAATATCGCAAAAAAAATAGTAATAAAAATTCTTACACTCGAGGCTAAGCTCGTTTTAAAAAAATACAAGCCTAAAATAGTGGCGGTAACGGGTAGTGTGGGTAAAACATCCACCAAAGACGCCGTGTATACTGCGCTGCATCCTTTCTTTTTTGTTCGTAAGAGCGCGAAGAGTTTTAATAATGAATTAGGTATTCCACTCACAATTCTAGGATTACCAAACGCATGGAATGATCATAAAGAATGGTTACAAAATATGTTTGCAGGTTTTATGCTTGTAATAGGTAAAACCAAATACCCAGAATGGCTTGTGCTAGAAATCGGGGCTGACCATCCAGGTGAGATAAAAGATGTTATGAAATGGGTGCATCCTGATGTATCTGTCATTACTCGTATCGGAGATGTACCTGTACATGTGGAATTCTACAAA
>Ga0172380_10006828_pt1 | contig 13085 bp, 24 predicted proteins | sample Leawe162metaG_FD_119747 | JGI IMG/M metagenome (GOLD analysis project Ga0172380, IMG submission 119747) | Leachate microbial communities from a municipal landfill in Southern Ontario, Canada - Leachate well 162 metaG | ecosystem: Engineered > Solid waste > Landfill > Unclassified | place...
AGATCCGTTATCGGTAATTGGAATCAAGCTTATTGGATGCAGAGGTTGAAGTTCGCTTGCGAAAGAAACCGTGTTTCTTACGCAAGCGTCAGCCCCTTTAATACATCCATAACTTGCCCAGTCTGCAACCTAATCGATAAAAGAAACCGAAAGTCACAAGGGATATTTCTTTGTCAGTCTTGTGGTTATACTGCCAATGCGGATGTTAATGCCGCAAGAAATATTCTGAATCGATTTCTTACCGGACCCTATGGTGCCGGTTGCCAAGCCAAAGTTCCTGTAGAGCAATTATATGTTCTTTTATGAACTTGGTAACTATGGGTTCGAATCCCATCTGTAAGTAACAATCAGGAACGATTCGTGAGATCCTTCATGCTCATCATTTCAAACCAGCATCAAGAGGAAAAACAAAGTGACGAAAGAAGAAATTGCGAAAATATTGCAAGCAGCAATCAAGGATCATCCGCCAAATCATCCAGTCAATCCTTTGATTGCAATGGTTTTTCAACATTGCCGGAGTGGTGCAATGGCTGACACGTCTGTCTCAAAAGCAGATACCCAGTAGGGTAGTGAGAGTTCAAATCTCTTCTCCGGTACCAATTGCTTCGTTAGTTCAGTGGCAAGAACAATGGATTGTCGATCCATAAACAGGGGTTCAATTCCCCTACGAAGCGCCAAACTCAAAAAAGGTGACATCATGCAAACCTATGACAAATCAATCAAAGTCGGGGATACAGTCAAACCCAAAAAGAATGTATTTGTTGACTTCACCAAAGAGAAAGTCAAGAGCATCATACAAGCTGCTGGTGGAGATACCTTTTTTGAATTGGGAAAAGGTTTGATTGTAGATGCCTGGAAAGTCAAAAAATGTAACAAGAAATGATCAATTGAAGATCTGAACAAATAATACATACGAGCGAAATGCTCAACTAACAAGATCTGATCTGCCAAAGCAAAATATGCGTACTAGCTTTGTCAATCAAAAATCGGACATGACTGTCCTGGGAGGTTATATGAGTTGGAAAAGGCAAAAGGTACCCATTTGATTGTAGATTTCAAAAATGTTCCAGAAGATATATGTTTAGATGACGGAAGATTTTTGAAAGTGTTAGTTGCTGCGGTTGAACACGCGGGGGCTACAGTATTGTCTCAAGCAAGATATCATTTGGGGCATAATAGTCCCCCAGGTTTTGCTCTAGTAATATTGTTGGATGAGAGTCATTGTTCTGCTCATAGTTATGCAGATTTAGGATTAATTGCTATGGACATATTCACTTGTGGTAATACTAAACCAATGGATGTGTTCAATGAATTGATAGATGTTTTGAATCTAACGGATTATTCTGTAAAAGAAATCCCAAGATTCATATTGTGAAGAAATGGAAGAGTAGTCTAATGGTAAGGCAGTAGATTGCTATTCTACCGGCTTCGGCCTTGCAGGTTCAAGTCCTGTCTCTTCCGCCATTCAAAATTAATCTTTCAATGAAAGGTTCCAATATGTTGTTTAATGAAAAAGGTGAATTTATCTTAACCGATCAACAAGTCAATAGGGCCTCTTTTGGAAAATCTTGGTTAGAAAAACATAATATGTATATGGAACGAGGTCCTGGAATACATCTTCCATTAGATTGGAGAAACTGTGATTGTCATAAAGTTTCTCTTCCAGTATATGATCATTGGGATCCAGCTATAAGGAAAAAAATATAATGAAAATCAGACAAGGGTTTGTATCCAATTCATCTGCTACTAGTTTTTGCATATATGGATATTCGTTTGATGATGGGGAAGAATATGGTAGATACTATGAGATTTTTAGAAAAGCAAATCTACCATTCGTTGAGACGTACGGTGGGGATGACGATGATATTATTGGAGTTGGAACTGTTGAGACTGATATTGATCACAATATGAATGAGGATGAAGATTGGAGAGATTATAAATGTTCTGATCCATCAGAATTGGACATGAGCTTGTTGGATAAGTGTGCCGCAGAAAACAATCTGCCAAAACCACAAATGTTCGAGAGAACCTTTTTCAACTAAGATAGGAAAAGAAATGAATAATTTTAAAGATCCATCGTCTCTTGATGAAATTGCCGCAGTGTTAGTATATCTGGACGACATTCTTGTGGATGCATCGTTTGAAATTGAAGGAAATCCACAGGATGCAACTAGAGATTTTACAACATTTGAAGATGCTAAACGTGCATATGATGGTTGGGTAGCAGGACTGGAAACTGCTCCTAAGCATTGTGGAGATTGTGTTAATTTGCCTTGCACTTGTCCTGTTTGCGTCGTTGAAGATTATCGAGAGAAAGCAAGAAAAGAAATATCAAAATATTTGGATATCAATCTGATTACGGAAGGTTAGGATAATTGGCTAATCCATCTGCTTCGAAAGCAGACGCCTTCGGGCTTGGGGGTTCGAATCCCTCACCTTCCTCCAATCAATAAAAAGGATACAGAAATGAAACAAAAACTTGAACTGAGAATTTGTGATCAATGCAAAAAAGAAGAAAGTTTTAATCCTGAAAAATTTGGAAATAGTGGTTTTCCAGGATGGATTAGTATGACTGTTAATTCTGTTGATCGTTGTAATGGGCAAACGAAGAACTATGATTTTTGCTCGGCTTATTGTTGCCGTCAATTCATGGAATCACCTGCAAGATAGAAGGACTGAAATTATGGACAGAGTATATGATGTAGGGGAGAGAGTATTTCTTATCAACAAAAATTCGACTAGTAAGAGGACTGAAGAAACCTGCCCAGTTTGTGCAGGATCTAGATATTTTGAGATTGACGGAAAAGACGGTAGTTCTTTCGACGTAACGTGTGAGAACTGTGGCGGAGATGGATATGTGGTCAGATACAAATCTTCCGTCGTTTATAAAATTATCGGCCCTTGTATTGTCAAAGAGCGATATACGGATTCCAAAGGACACATTTCATACAAAATTGGAAATCAACCGCAATTGATAATCCCTAAGGATATTTACAAAACGAAAGAAGATGCACAGGCAAAAATCGATAAAATGAAGGAATAAAAAAATGATACAAGAGCACAGTTTCAATTTGACTCCCCCAAAAGGATATCCGGGACCAAGAGGGGAATACAATAAAACAATTCTCAACGTGTTAATATCTGCTTCCAGTGAGGTTTATACCAAATTGCATCGTGCATTTATTGTAGGAGAGCAACAGACAAGATATAGCTCGAATGTGGGATTCGCACATATAATAATCGCTAATCCTATTCATGCGGCATTTTTCCATTCTATAAGTGATGTTCCCAAGTTACAAAACATTATGCCAATATTCAGTTTCTCTTGGACGGTGTCTTTTGATCCTAGAATTTCAGAAACCGAATTAATCTTATACAAATCCTGGGATATATTTATTTCAGATATGACAGATAGAGATTTCGCTGTAAAGATCAAATTAATTCCGTAGGAGAAACCATATGCAATGGCAGGATTGTATCAACGGGTTATATGAATTATTCGGAGGAATCGCGATATGTTTTAGCATCCGAAAATTGTTCATCGATAAGTGTATCAAGGGCGTTCATTGGTTACCCATAGCGTTCTTCGCTTCTTGGGGATATTGGAATCTATATTATTATCAGCATCTTTCCCAGATAGTAAGTTGGATTGGAGGAATTGGTGTCGTCACTGCCAATACAATTTGGCTTGGGCAAATCATCTATTATTCAAGATTGAACAAGAAAAAGAATTCACAACTGTTGGAGGACAAACAATTGAACGTATAACAATTCAATATGAGGGTCAAGATCATGGTAATTCGTTGCAGAAAATTTTATGATTGTAGGACTCTTCCTCCACGAGAAAAAAGAGTATTAGCCGCTGCTAGTAAGGACTTATACAATGCTGCTTGGGATTTTACTTTGGAACCAAATGGAGAAACCTATGTTTTTTCATATGATGGAGTAAAGCCTATCGGAGTAATTGTATTCTATATCTGCAATCGAAAAGGTGTAGAATCTGCAGAACTTACTACCGTATTTGTACTTAACAAGTTTAGAAAAAAAGGTTCTCTAAAGGCGATGTTCAATCATATTTTCAAATCCCATAACAAATTAACATGGACTGCGATATTGGATGCAGTTGATGCGTATGATGCGTTGGGAGGAAAATCCAGAGATCGCCGGTATTCTTTACTAAAAGAAGATTTCAAAGCAAACGAAGCGAGAAAAAGAAAAGAACGACATACTGTAAAACATAGAGAAAAACATTTTGAAGTTGATTTTGGATAACTGAAACTTAACAAAACTTTACAAAAAAGGAAATTCAAAAATGAAACGGTATTTTGTAGTCATCTGTGCGTTAGTATTGATGTTCGGAATGTTTCCAAATACGACTGCATTCTCCAGCATCATTGAAAAGAATGTGATATCAAATACTGATCATTCGTTTATTTTGGCAAAAGGTGGAAGTAGTGGAGGTTCTCGGGGTGGTGGATTTTCTAGTGGGAGATCTTCCGGTGGAGGTTGGGGTTCTAAGTCCTCTTCCTCTCCTAAATCCTCTCCAAGCAAAAGCAGTAGTGGATGGGGATCGAAGTCTGCTCCTGCAGCCAAACCGGCGGCACCAAAAGCACCAAGTCAGAAAGCAATTGCTGCTCAAGAAGTTACCAAAGGTGGTGCTTTAAACGGGAAGAGAACTCCTACCAAGATGACGTCAACTGAAAAGAAAGCAGATCAGGCTGCGTATAAAGCGGCAACTACAAATGGAACAGCGTTTAAGACGAGGGCAGAAGCAGTCGAAACTTTTAAGAAGACAGCAGATACCAAGTATCCAAGCACCTTTGCTAGTCAACCTGCAGCTCGTCCTAGTTATATTCCAGAGAAGCAATCTATTGGTGGAAAAGATGTTACAATCAGTTACAATCAAGCAGGTGGCGGATATGGGTATATGGATCCCATCACCAATCTGTTCATTTTGTATAGTGTAGCATCCATGGCCAGTAATGATCACCAAGATAAATTGATGACTCAGCAAGGGTATTACGTGGGAGAACCAGTTCCTTATAAGTCTCCGGTTCTAGCTATTTTTATTGTTTTCATAGCTGTTTGTGTTGTTGTTGGTTTGTTGTGGTGTTTTTGGGATAAGACAAAGATTGGGTGATCAAAAATGGATGATTTGACAACTGTAAAAGTAGGCGTGATTATTAGATTTTCAGATGAACAAGCAATTCTTTCTAGTATGGAATCCGGACAAGGAGTTACGTCGGATGAATACGAAGTAAATTGGAAAAGATCTATAACAGCGTATGACTCTACTTTTAGAAAATCTCTTCCAATTAGGTGGACGTTGCTTGGTTTAACGAATACGAAGAATGAATCAATTCTGTTGTATGTTAGAAGAATCCTCGGAGAAAAAATCGATTCGGATGACATTGGGTTGTTTTATTATCCTATGGGCGCAACTTCTGTTATGACAAGAGAACGATTAATAGCAGAAGATATCAAATGGTTATTTGATGCTCCTGAAAAGGATGATTGGAAACCATGCGATCTTGATTATGCAATATATCCAGCAGTTCCTCCAATTCAAGAAGGTGAAAAAGAAGTATGTGCTGAATTCAAAATGAAAGATCCTGGCATAATGTTCGGATTAATTCTTCCAGAGCAATTAGCGGGAGCTTATATGATTACAGAATACAGCACAGAATCTGAAATTCAAAATCCGAGAATGCTTGTGATTGAAGAATCTTTCTTGAAAACGGATGGAAAATTGTTGGACTCCGGTGGATTCGTTTCCGTGCTATTAGGTTGTAGCATCAGATTGTCTGATGTTGATGTACTCGGTTGAAAACAAAAAGGATTGTAGAATGATTGAAAATTTGAAAGATGCGTTTGACGCCCTTCATGAATTGAATTACAAATGTGAATTGGATGGAGAAATTCTACGTTGCAACATTACTGAAAAAGGGCAAGTCACAATCAACATCAATGAGATGAATAGAATGAATTTTGTCTATTTTGTTTCATCTCTAGGGAAAATTAGTTGGGGTATGGATGAGATTCTTCCAATGCTCCTTGACTACAATACCAGAATTAGTCCGTTTGCATTTGGAATAATCACGGCAGTAGATGATGCTTCGTTTGAAGTGTTGGATACAGCAACTATTCCTGTTGTTCTCATTGATTCGATTCCTCTTGGTGATTTGTCAGTTGAGGAATTGGTTAAGGAACTAGATGCTCTAAAGACGGCACTTGTTCACTGTGCTCCAGTTATTCGTGAAATTGTTAATAGCAATGTGGGAATCAATCTGTAATTCAAAAATATAGGGAGAATACAAAATGTCAATTTGGAAGAAATTGCAAAACATCGTTCACCAACAAGCTGACACTGCCGAGAAAGCTTTGGCTGATACTCGAAGAGATGGTAAGTATGCCATCGAAGATGCAAAGAAGCAACTTTCCGAGTTTACCGAAAAGATTGCTGCGATGCGGGCACAAACCAACAAGATGAAACGGGATTTGAATGAACTCGAACTTAATCGGGATAAGATGGATTCCGTTTCCAAGAAGGCTGCTCAAGCTGGTAACAGGGATGACGCCCGAAGTGCTTTGGAAGAAAAAGCTGCTCTTCAGAAGCGAATCACTGTTTTGGAATCTCAGATTGCGCAGAATGATAATCTGTATAAGCAATTGCTTGCGCAACGGGAAATGCAGACTCGAAAGGTTCGAAACGCCGATTCAAATCTCGCAACTTTGGCGGCACGTAAAGATGCTGCTGATATGCGGGCAGCAATGGCGAAGACTGCGGAAGGTTTTGGTGGTTCGGACGCATTGAGTGTTTTGGATGATTTGGAAGCAGAAGTTGAAGAAGCGGAAGCAACTGCGGAAGCACATGAAGAACTTGCGGGTATGGATTGCGCTCCTCAGACTCTTGCAGAAAAGTATGATGCTGGTGCAGGAGATGTTGATGCAGAACTTGAAGCATTGATGGCGGATGAGAAGAAGTAATTCAGTTTCTATGATATTGAAGGGGAGGAATGTTCATGATTTGAATGTTCCTCCCCTTTGTCCACGTCAGACTATATATATTAACTAATGTGGTTATGATGCTTAGCATCAATTCTTTTTTGCCCAAAATTTTAAGAAAGAAGGTGAAAATATGTGTCAACTAGGGTTCATGATAATTGCCAGTTTTTGTATGGCTGTTCCTACTGAAGATGTCGTTGTTGGTTATTCTGCCTTTCGTCCAATGATATTTCAAGAAACTAATCAATTGGAAGGTTTCGATGTAGAGCTTATGAATATGATTGGGGAGGATAACAATTGGAATATTTCATACAAAAAACTTTCCAATCCTGAGAGATTTGATTTTGAAAAGCAAGGAGCAAATCTGTTAATAGGGGGAGTATCTCTTACAGAAGATAGAGAAAAGCTGTTTGATTTTTCAACTCCATATATGAATTCAGGATTGTTAATAGGTGCTCGAACGGAAGAAACACCATCTGTAATTTCAATGATACTGATCAATTCAGGAATTTGGAAGAGTATTGGTTTTCTACTCATTGTCATTATAATTGCTGCTCATCTTGTATGGCTCTGTGAGAAAGGGAAAGATAATCCGGAAGAATCTGGTAATATAGATGATCCATATTTTCCAGGGATTTTTGTTGCGATGTGGTACGTATGGATTACTATTACTACAATAGGATACGGAGACTATGTCGCGAGAAGATGGACAGGAAGAATCGGCGTATTTGTTTTAACGCTTATTGGATTGGGAATTGCTGCAAATGTGGTAGGTGAAGTCAGTTCTTTCAAAATGCAATTATCTCTTCCGAAGACTCAGTCCATCTCTGACTTAGAAGGAAAATCCATAGGGATTGTCAAAGGAACAACAAGCGGAGAAGTCAAAAGCTTTTTGAATGCTCAATATATAGAATGTGATGAATCAGATGACTTGCTTGAATTGTTTGATGCTAAAAAACTGGATGCAATTATTTTTGATGCTCCGTTCGTTTTTAATGCTGTCAAAGATAGAAAGAATATGATGTTAGTCGGAGATATTTTCTATAAACAGGATTACGGAATAGTTACACCTCAAGGATCTCCACTACGAGAAAAGATTAGCTTGTCAATTTTGAAGTTACAGAAATCTGGAAAACTCGATTCATTGAAATTGAAATGGTTCGGAAAGATATGACAAATACGTACCTCTACAATAACAGCGAAACAAATTTCACGTAGGAGTTGCAAAAGTGTGTGATCCTCCCACACAAGTTGTGGAAAAACTACAAAGTTGTTCGAGTTTGAACATAACAGGAGATTTTTCCATGCCAGAATCGAGCGGACCAGACGGACGAGTAACAGATTTAGAAAGAAAGCTACAAGCTAAACAGGAAGAGATAGCACAGCTAAAACGAAAACTAAAATTGTCCTATCGAGACAATTCAATTTTGGAATTGTTAACGGACGAGATGAAGGATTTTATTACACCCATCTCCCCGTTACCTTCTATTATTGATGTTTCGAAAAACCAAGAAGCTGAAAATGTTGAGCATTTAGTAATGCATATTTCGGATCAGCATGCGGATCAAGTAGTAATTCCTTCCCATGTAGGAGGCACTGAAAATTACAATTTGACAGTTGCGTTGTGTCGAGCGGAAAAGTATGTAGAAACTACATTAGACTTTACTAGAAATATGGTTTCCCGAAGCTTTCCTGTATTATGGATGCTATTTTATGGGGACCACGTATCTGGAGAAATTCATGGAGCGGAACCGAAAAGTTTTTATAGGAACATGTTTAGAAACTCCATAGCTGTTGGAGAAATGAATGCTCTTATGATTCGGGACTTAGCTCCTTTTTTCCGCCAAATTAACATCTTGTGTTTGCCTGGTAACCATGGAAGAAGATCCATAAAGAAAGACTATGAAGGTGCTAGAAACAATTGGGATTATTTGGTGTTTGAAACTATGCGGATGTTGACAAAGGAAATAACAAATCTGCAAATTATGATTCCGGATTGTTACAGTTACAATGTTGACATTAACGGTTATGGATTTTCAATCTTTCATGGAGACGATATTCTATCCTACAATTCTCTTCCGTGGTATGGAATAGAACGGAAAACACGCAGATTAACAGCACTAAATAGTTCCATAGGAAAAACAGTACAGTATTATGTTTTTGGACATTTTCATAAGAGTACTATGATGCAGGATCTGAATGGCGAGACGATCATTAATGGCTCGTGGGTTGCAACTACTCCTTTCTTGTATGAAAGATTCTCTTCTTATTCTGAACCGTATCAATGGATACATGGTGTGCATCCTAGACATGGAATCACTTGGAGATTGCCTGTAAATCTTCGTGATCAGAAAAAGGAAAAGATAGGACCTGATAGGTATTCGATCACTCTTCCTGAATAACTTGGAGGGCAAATCGTATGTGGAAATGGTTGAACTGGCTAATTGATAATGCATCTATGATGAATCGATTGGGTGAACATTACCAACCATTACCTATAGATGATACAACGGAATGTGTATTTGCAGAAGTGATGCAAATGTGGACAGTTCAATTTACTAATCGGTATTGTGAAGAGAAAATGCCAACCAAGGAATTTAATGTAAATCAATTTAGAAATGACTTGTGTATTGCGTTGGCTATGCTACCGGATATTGATAAAGTTTCTGTACCAAAGATGACAGTAAATGGAATTACTACAACATTTGAATTTACAATAACTTCCTCAAATGCCGGACCGACAAAAGAACTGACAGTTTGTTTCGATATGGATGATGTCGACTAAACAATTTTTGGGATGATGCTGCTGAACTACCGTCTTTAAAAATGAAGACTCTTAGACGGTGAGTCTGAAAGGAATCGTTATGGTATACAGCGAACAATTTGTAGCGGCTATTAAGGTAAACAGTGGTACCAAACTCGGGCAGATTCTTCGGGAAACAAAAGATGGTTGTGTTCATATTCCATTCGGAACTGAATATTCTATCTACATGAAGAATCTAAGTTCGAAACGATCAGTTGTTAGTATAACAATTGATGGAGTTAGCGTGGGAGAGTCTTTGGTAATCGGTCCCAATGAGTCGTGTGATTTAGAAAGATTCATTGATGGAAGAACCAAAGGATACAAATTCAAGTTCATTGAAAAGACCCAAGAGATTAGTGAGCATCGTGGTGATAGAATTGATGATGGGATTGTTCGGATTGACTATCAATATGAATCTGTTAAGTTATATACGCCTCAGATTAAGATAACAGAAGAACACCATTATCACCACTATCCGCATGATTGGAATTGGCCAACGGACTATTGGAAGAATCGGTTTCAGTTTCCATATGAAATTACATATGGATCTTCCACGTTATGTTCGTCTGGAGACAATATAATGATGGATGGAGGAGGCAACTCTTCTACAGCCATCTTTCAGTCTTCTCAAAATCAGGACGGAATAACCGTGCAAGGTGGTGATTCCTCCCAAAATTTCTACAAGGTTCATGTGGGCAATCTTGAGCAGGAGAAGCATGTTATTGTACTCAAGCTTGTAGGTGCCAGCAGTGAAGAATGCGGGAGGATTGAGGAGCCTGTAACAGTGAAGATGAAATGTCCAACGTGCGGGAAAACTACTAAGGCTCGTTGGTGTGGCAATTGCGGAACGAGAGTTAGAGAATAGTTGAAATCGAAGCAGCATCATCCCAATATTCAAGAAATCAAAAACAACAAAAAGGACTATCATAATGAAAACAAAAATAGGATACAAAATCGTTTACGAATCTGGGCACAAATTATATTCGTTGACGTTTAAATTGAAATATCTTGGATTCAAGGGATCAATTAGATATTATTTTCAATCCTGGGTGTTTCCTAGGATAGGGATGGGTCCTTTGGCAGTATTTGAAGATAAATTATCGGCACGAACATTCCTCTACAAATTTTCTTGTAGTTATGGGAATGACTGTAACAGAAGAAACATCCGACTATATGAATGTGAATACGTTCCAAGTCGCGGGATTCACTTATTTTGGTCCAAAAACAAATATGACAAAAGAGACGATTTACCGGATGGAACAGTTCTTGCAAAATCCGTCAAATTGTTGAAGTGGTTGCATTAATTTGCAAAAGGAAATATCTTTTATGGAATTGCTTATTTCTCACCAAATTTTACAAATACATGCAAAAAGAGTTGCGTCCGAGATTAATAATACAAAAGAATACAAGGATGGAATTGTGTGTCTTGTTGTTTTGAAAGGTGGTGTTCCGTGGTCCAAAGATTTGTTATCCTATGTTACTCATCCAATAACTATACATTATATTCAAACATTTAGTTATCATGGAGCAATAGAATCATCTCAATATGTAGATATTGACATGCATGGTTTAAAGGATAAAGATATCAAAGGAAAGCATGTTATAGTTATTGATGATGTATATGATTCGGGAAGAACGTTTAATATCATCGATAACAATCTTAGGCACAGAAAACCATTATCACTTGTTTATTCTGTAGCAGTATTCAAGCAGAATCCAAAAGCTGTAGGATATCCTGAAGTTTATCCGACATTAATTGGCGCAGTAACGGAAAATGATTTCTTAGTAGGATACGGAATGGATTACGATGAGAAGTATCGTAACCTTCGGGGGATATACAAATGGATGAAGAACGATTCGATCCGTCTGAAACATTGAAACCAAATCATTTTTTGTATGTCGATGGGATGTATCCTGCTAGTATGATGAATGATAAAGTGCCATGGATTGTTCGTTCTGGTTCCTTAGAAAGTCTTCCTACATTGTTGAGTGGCATCAATACATTAGAAGATGAAATTTGTTTGAGCGGTGTGTGCATGACTGTTCCTCCTCAATTGGTTTTCTTTCGTATACGAATTTCAGACTTTATCCAAAATATTGATTTGAGAGTTGGGAAAGAAAATGATGAAGGATGGGGTTCAATTGAAGAGATATTTGAGCACATCTAACCTCAAAAGGAAAAATTGTCAACTACGGAACAAGGAGATCCTAGCGGTGAGGTGAACACAATGAGAGATAATGTGATACTTCTGAATGGAAATTATATGCCGTACGATACGATTTCGTGGAGAAAAGCGGTGAACCTTCTAATGCGTGGAGTTGTTGAACCGTTTGGAGATCAGTATCTGTCCATCAATAGCGCAAATGGTAAACAACCATTTTTGATTCCACGAATACTTCGCCTCATAAAAACAATCAGAAGTATCTACAAACGATCATTGAGATATTGCAAGAGAAATGTTTTCACTCGAGATAGATATAGTTGCATGTACTGTGGGAAAAATGTCAAAGGCCATCCAACAATTGATCATGTAATTCCTCGTTCTCGTGGAGGAAAAGACGAATTTGAAAATGTTGTAACTAGTTGTGCTGAATGCAATACGCACAAGAGAAATAGGATACCGAGAGAAGCAGGAATGACTTTGATAAAATCTCCAACGCATCCAACGATAGGAGAATTTTTCAGAATCAAGTTAGAACAGGATGGATCGTTGAAAATACTTGAGGATTTGTATCAGAATCAACACTGAGGTGATTTGCTATGAAAGATGATAGACGTTTACCGGGGATAACCGGATTATTTGATGGACTTGCAGCATATCGTTGTATGCGAGTGTTTACTTTCTTAAAAAGAGAATTTCCAGTAGATGAATACGTCATCACTTCCATAGCAGATGAAGTAGAAGAATTGAATGATTTTCTAGTTTTTCATACAGTACAATTTAAACTATCCGGATTGCTTGCAGTTCAGATAGGAATATACAAAAATGGAACGTATTTTATCACAGATTCACACGCTTTTGTTGCAGACAAGTTGACGCAATTAGTACAAGAAACGCCGGGAATGATGACAGAATCTCCCGTCTAGGAGAAACAAATGGCTTTTGAACGAGATATCAGGGGAGAAGCAATTGTTCTTCTCAAAATGTGTGTAGATCGAATATTGGAAGAGAATATTCCACCTGAGTCCTTGAATATTGGAACAAGTGATAAGATGCCTGAATATCATTTCGAAGAAATTATATCTGACGGATTTTCATATAAGGGATATAGTTTG
>Ga0172380_10006829_pt1 | contig 13084 bp, 12 predicted proteins | sample Leawe162metaG_FD_119747 | JGI IMG/M metagenome (GOLD analysis project Ga0172380, IMG submission 119747) | Leachate microbial communities from a municipal landfill in Southern Ontario, Canada - Leachate well 162 metaG | ecosystem: Engineered > Solid waste > Landfill > Unclassified | place...
TCGATCGGCGCGGCGAAGTCGATCGCGGCGGGCGGATTCTCGAAGTCACCGAGGTTGCCTACGCCGACGCCATCGCCAGCGCCGCAGGCCTGCTCATGGGCGAGGGCGCGGAAGGGCTGCCCGCGGTCCTGCTGCGCGGACTCGCATGGTCGGCCGCTGCACGCGCCGCCAGCGCACTGGTGCGCCCGCCCGAAGAGGATTTGTTTCGATGACGCCCGCCGCGCCCTGCCGCGTATTGACGCTGTCCGGCGGCGTGGGGGGGGCCAAGCTGTGCCTGGGTTTCGATACCATCCTGCCCGCCGGCGGCCAAACCGTGCTGGTCAATACCGGTGACGACTTCGATCATCTCGGCTTGCGCATCTGCCCGGACATCGACACCCTGCTCTACACACTCGCCGGCCTCGCCAACACCGAGCTGGGCTGGGGCCGGCGCGACGAGACCTGGCATTTCATGGAAACCCTGGCAACGCTCGGCGGCGAAACCTGGTTTCGCCTCGGCGACCGCGATCTGGCCCTGCACGTCGAGCGCACACGGCGAAGCCGCCAGGGCCAGACGCTCAGCGCCATCACCGCCGAATTTGCAGCGAATCTGCGCGTCGCCAGCCGGATCCTGCCGATGAGCGACGCCTCCGTCCGCACGCGCGTCGAGTCCTCCGCGGGCCTGCTCGACTTCCAGCAATATTTCGTGCGCGAGCGCTGCGCCCCCGCGGTCCGCGCGCTGCACTTCGTCGGCGCTGAAGCCGCCGCCCCGGCACCGGGCCTCGCCGAGGCGCTCGCCTCGCCGGCGCTGGAGGCCATCGTCCTCGCCCCCTCCAATCCCTACCTCAGCATCGATCCCATCCTGTCCCTGCCCGGCCTGCGTCTGGCGCTGCGAGCCGCCGCCGTGCCCATCCTCGCCGTCACCCCCATCCTGGGCGGCGCCGCCGTCAAAGGACCCACGGCCAAGATCATGGCCGAACTCGGCCTCGTCCCCTCGGCACTGGCCGTCGCAGAGCACTACCACGGCCTGATCGACGGCTTTGTCCTCGATCAGCGCGACGCACCGCTGGCACCGCAGTTCGACCTGCCCGTGCATGTCTGCGACACCCTGATGCAAACGCTGGAGGATCGTCAACGAATCGCGCGCAGTGTGCTCGCCTTCGCGGCGCTTCTGCGGTCTGCGGCGAAGTCTCGCCAATGAGTCGCCGATGAGTATCTGGGCGCTGGTCCCGGTAAAGGCACGCCTTGCCGGCAAGACCCGGCTCGCCGCCAGGCTGACGCCGGAACAACGCCTGGCGCTGGTCCGCGCCATGCTCGATCACGTGCTCGACGTCCTGCGCGCGGTGCCGGCGGTCGATCGCATCGCGCTGGTGAGCCCCGAGCGCGACCGGGTTGCAGATGACATCCTGTTGCTGCCCGACCCGAGTCACGACCTGAACGCCTGCTTGGAAGCTGCCCTGAACGAAGCCGCGGCGCGCGGCGCCAGCGCCGCCATCATCGTATCCGCCGATCTTCCCCTGCTCGCTCCCGAGGACATCGTCGCCCTGATTGCCGCCACGGGATCCGGCCAGATCGCCGTGGCGCCGGACCGTGCGGCGCAGGGCAGCAACGCCATCGGTCTGGCGCTGCCGACCCGAGTGCGGCTGCAGCTGGGTCCCGACAGCTACGCCCGCCACCGCGCCGAGGCGCTACGACTGGGCTTAGGCTTCAATCGGGTCGACGCGCCCGGGCTGGCTTTCGACGTGGACAGACCCGCGGATGTCGGAAGGTGTCCACGCCCTTCGGCAATCCAAGGCAGTTGACGTCCGTGATATCTTATGGCGGAGTGTAAAGTGTCGCTAGAATGCTCGATCGCCGACCGCGCCGCCCGGGTCGCTCGAGCAAAGCTGGCTTGTCAGACCAGCGGACCGATAACACAAAACAACACACTATCCCAGGGAGATGATCTTGACTTCAATCGATAACAGCCAGGTCCCGAACTATCCGGGGCTTCTTCGCCTGGACGGACGCAATCTCATCGTTGTGGGCGCCGGACAGGGCATGGGGCGACAGTCGAGCCACGCCCTCGCTCAGTGCGGCGCGAAAGTGATGTGCGTCGACATCGATGAGCAATTCGCCAAGGAGATCGCCGCCGAGGTAAACGGCGTCCCCTTCTGCGGCGACATGACGCGCACGGACGATGTCAAACGCCTGGTCGAGCAGGCTACATCGAGCTTTGGCGGCCCGATCCACGGTTTCGTCGACATCGTCGGAATTGCGCAGTGGGCGCTGCTGACGGAGATGGAGGAGTCCGTCTGGGACGCCCAGTTTGACATCTGCCTGCGCCATGCGTACCTGTTGAGCAAGTACGTCGGTCGCCACATGATCGAGACCAACACCCGGGGCTCGATGGTGTTCATCGCCTCGATTCACGGCCTGACAGCGTCTGTTCGCCACGCCGCCTACGGTGCGGCCAAAGCGGCGCTCATCTCCCTGGTACGAAGCCTTGCCGACGAGATGGGTCCGCAGGGCATCCGCGCCAACGCCATTGCGCCGGGCGCCATATTGACCCCGCGCATAGAGACGACCATCCCGGCGGAACTCAAGCAGCAGGCAGCCCGTCGCGCGCCCTTGAATCGCATGGGCGTGCCCGCAGATATCGCGTCGGTAGTGTTGTTCCTCTGCAGCGAGATGTCCTCCTTCCTGACCGGACAGACGCTCGTGGTGGACGGCGGCGTCGTCATCGCAGACCCTTTCAAACCCGCATGAACGCGGCGGCGCGGCCCGGCACCAGAGATACGCAGACCCCGCTCTGCGGCCGCGCAATGCCGACGATCCGGCGCCTGCGCAAATGAACTTCCTCAACAGCGTCGAGACCTTCCTGCAAGTGGTCGAGTTGGGAAACTTTACCAAGACGGCGCAGGCGCGCAATGTCACTCCGGGGATGATATCGACTCAGATTTCCGATCTCGAAAGGGAATTCGGGGTACGCCTGCTGCACAGGACGACGCGCAAGATTGTGGTTACCGAGGAGGGAAGCCTCCTCTATCAGCGGCTGAAAAGAATCGTCCAGGACATCGATGAGACAAAGAGCGCGTTTCTGACGCCGTCGATGCTCACCGGCAAGGTGAGGGTGGTTGCCGGCGGACTGATGACCAGAATACTGATGTTGCCTATCGTGGTGGAATTCGGGGCGCGCTACCCGGGCATCACGCTGGAATTCATACTCCGCAATATGCTCCGCGGCACCAAAGGCGACGACGGGGACTTGACCATCCGCTATGGTCCCTTCGGGGATTCGAGTTTGGTCGTGAAGCCCTTGGGAATTACCCACGTGATCGTTGCTGGCAGCCCGGACTACCTGGCGCGCCACGGCACACCCCGAGAGCCGCGAGACTTGCTGAATCATCGCTGTTGCGGCTTCATCGATTCAGGTACGGGGCAGCTCACGGAATGGACGCTGCACGACGGCAAGGGTGAGCAATACCAGTTCTTCCCCAGGCATACCCTGATGTTCAACGACACCGTGTCGCTCTTGGATGCCGCGATCAGAGGTTTGGGGCTGGTCTGGATGTCCGAGGCATTTCTTCAGGAGACTTTCGACCAAGGCCTCCTCGTACCGGTGCTTCCAGAATACAAGTATCGCCTCGAAGGACCTTGCGTCCTCTATCACCGGGACAAGATGATGTCCGCCCGGGTACGTGCGTTCCTGGATTTTCTGATCGAAAAATTTCCGAGCGACGCACTGTTGCTGGACACCTGCCGGAAACTCAGAACGTCAAACCAGGGCTAGCGCATCTGCGCTCGTTCGTCGAGGGAAGATAAACCACGGCGAGGGCAACGCCGCACCGTGGTCGTCATGCTTTACTTCAGACCCGCCTAGAACTTGAAGTTGGCCGAGACGCCGTAGGTGCGCGGCTCGCCATAGACGCGAGAATCGCCGTAGGAACCCGCCGAGGTCTGGAGTATGTAGGTCTTGTTGAGGATGTTGGTGCCATAGAAACTGACCTTCCAGCTTTCCGCGGCATTCGACAGCGAGACGCGCGCATTGACCAGCATGTAGCCGTCCTGTTGCAGGCGTTCGTTGGGCGAGAAATACATCTTGCTGCGATAGGACGCGTTGCCGCCGAAGCTCACAGTACCGAAACCGACGGGCTGGCGATATTCGCCGCCGAGGTTGTAGCTGAGTTCCGGTGTCCGTGGCAGATGGTTGCCGCTGGCGTCGACGAAGACCTGCGCCAGGATACCCGCATTGTTGACAATGTAGTCCTGCGCACCGGGGAAAGAGACGTAGCGCGCGTGGGTGTAGGCGGCGCCGAGGTTATAGGTAAATCGTTCCGTCAGATTCCCGCTGAGCTGTGCGTCGGCGCCATAGATCTCGGCCTTCGCCGCATTGACGAGGATCGCGCCCACGCCCGTGTCGAAGTTGAGCCGGCTGACTTGCAGGTTTGTATAGTCGTATTTGTATATGGAGGTATCAAAACGCATGCCGCGGGCCGCAGTCTTGAAGCCCACCTCGTAGGCAGTCACCTTCTCCGGGTCCACCGGCTTCGTCGAAGCGGCGCTGCTGTTGAACGATCCGCTCCTGAAACCCTTGCTGTATGAACCATACAGGTTCGTGCGCGCGGCGAGTTTGTAGTTCAGAACCGCGCGCGGCGTGAAGCTGTCCCAGGTCTTGTCCGCTATCGCCACGGGCGCCGACGGCGGAACCGCCGGTGGGCTGAAGCGCAAGGTCGAGCGGTAGTCGAAGGCCTTCTTTTCCGAGCCATAGCGCCCCCCCAACGACAAGGACAGGGGATCGGTCAGCTTGTAGGTGCCGTCAAAGAACGCCGCCCAGGCGTTGGTCTTGACCACCGCGTCCTGTGTCTGGGTGACTGTAAACGGGCCGCTGCGGACGTTGGCCGTATAGTTCTCATAGTTGGCGCTGTCGTACAGATAGAAGAGCCCCGTCACCCAGCTGAAGCGGCCGCCCTCCTTGGAATTGAGGTTGATTTCCTGAGTGAACACTTTCTCCGGGTTGTCGAAAACGCCGCGGACGTTCAAGGCAGGATAGCCGCCAAGTTCGCCGTCAAAGTGGTCTTTTTGGTCGCGATAGCCGGTGTAGGAGGTCAGCGTGCCGAGTCCGACATCAGCCACCGCCTTCAGATAGATCGCATTCGACGTGATATCGTAGATCGTCGGAACCCAGGATGACGTGGTGTAGGGCTGCGTGGCATGAGCCAGGCCCGGGTAGAGGACAGCGCCGGTGCCATTGGCCACCGGATAGATCAGCGTGGTGCCGTCGCTGATGTCGCCATGCTCAAGGGTGAGGGTAAATTTCAGCGCCTCGGACGCCTGCACGGTCGTCTTGGAGCGTACGTTGAGTTGCTCGACCTTCGCCGTCGGCTTACCGGTGATGAAATCCTTGAGATAGCCGTCGCTCTTTCTGTAATAGACCGACAGGTCGGTTGCGACATTGTTGTTCAGGCCCCTGGAAATATAGGCGTTGGCGCGCACGTCGTTGAACCGGCCGTAGCTGACGCCCACCTCCTGCTTCGGCGAAAAGCTCGGATCCAAGGTCTGGATCAGGATCGCGCCGCCGGTCGCGTTGCGGCCGAACAGCGTGCCCTGCGGACCTTTGAGAACTTCGATGCTCTTGATGTTGTTGAAGTCAAAAACGTTGGAAGTCTTGCTCGGCTGGTAGAAGCCGTCGATGTACGTCGCGTTGGGGCTGTCCGCACCAGGCCCGCTCTGCGTCGAGCTGATCCCGCGGATCACCGGGGCCGCTTGCGCTCCGGAACGCGTGATGAGCATACCCGGCGTCACCTCGCCCAACTGCGCAATATTCTTGACTCCCGACTGCTCCAACTGCTCGGGGTTCAGCGAAATGATGGAGATCGGCACATCCTCCAGCCGCTGGCTACGCTTCTGCGCCGTGACGACGACTTCTTCAATCGCACCGGGATCAGCGGCCTGCGAGGGCATCGCGACCAAGGCAGTGGCGGCTACGCTAAAATACAAAGTGCCACGCATAGCACGCCGATTGCGGCGGACAGACGACTGGCGGACAATCTTCATGTGATTCCTCCCTCTCTCTTGCGGTTTGGTTATTAATCTCTTCGGGGTCCGATTCCCCGCCGCTCGCGGCGTTCCGTAGACCGGACCTCGCGCTGGTTTTTGAATCTCCTTTATTATTCTCCTTCTTGTAAGAGCGATAGATAAATAGGCTTTCCAGGAAATCATTGTTTAGTAAATACAGCGGAATATGGGCTGGTGTTTGCTCATATTCTGTAGTCATCGCAACCGGGGAGGCCCAACTCGCCCATTTCAGCCCATATGCCCAGGCGCCGGCCCCGATTCACTCCCTATTGCTAAACAATGTTTTCCTGGCGCCGCTATTTATTGGCCAACACCGCTGGACGATAATCGTTTGGCGACGACAGGTTTTTGCGGGACAGCACTGGCTGTGCGCAGAGAAAAAAAATAATGGTCGCCGCAGAACGACTGCGATTGGGAGGAGACACCGGTGGGTCACGACTTTGCACAACAGCAACGCAATCCAGCTCGGCACCTGGTAGGGATCACGATCGTCGTGGTGGCCCACGTGCTGGCGGTGTATGCGCTGGTGACGGGGCTATCACACAAGGTGGTGGAGATCGTGCGCGGGCCGCTGGAAACGAAGCTGATCGAGGAATTCAAGAAGCCGCCGCCTGACCAGCCGCCGCCGCCGCCGCCGAAGCTGGCGCCGCCGCCACCACCCTTCATTCCGCCGGTGGAAGTCAATATTTCCGTGGCCGCGCCGGTGGCTAACACCATCACCCAAATCACGACGACGCGGCCACCACCGGCGGCGGCGGTGGCGGCGCCGGTCGCACCCAAGCAGGTCGAACGGACAGCGGCGGTGATCGATGCCAAGCGCAACTGCGCCAAGCCCGAGTATCCATCGGCGTCGCGGCGCCTTGAGGAGTCGGGCACGGTGACGCTGAGATTCCTCATCGACCTCGATGGCCAGGTCGTGGATAGCAAGGTGGAGACGTCGAGCAGCTACCAGCGGCTCGACGAGGCGGCGCGCGCTGCGCTGGGACGCTGCCGCTTCAAGCCGGGAACCGTGGATGGCAAGCCTGAGCAGTCATGGGCGAGCATCAAGTACACGTGGAAGCTGGAATGAGACGATCGCAGGATCGCGAACTTACCCGAAACCAAGGAGATAGCATGTCCATAAACAAAAGCCTGGCCGCAGTGATCGCGGCAATTCTGATCGCCGGCGCCTCGGCTGGCGGGCTGGTGACACCCGTGTCGCCGGCGCTGGCCGCCGACGCACCGGCCGTTGCCGCCACGACCTCGGCCAAGAGCGATCTGCCGGCGCCGCCGGAGGCGAAAAAGGAAGTGGAGAAGATCGATAATCCCTATGGTCTCGACGCCCTGTGGAAGACCGGCGACTTCGTCTCCAAGGGCACGCTGATCATTCTGGTGATCATGTCCATGGGCAGTTGGTACATCATCATCACCAAACTCTACGAGCAGTTCAAGATGTTCCGCCAGGCGGCGGCGGCGCGCACCTCCTTCGACCAGGCGCGCACGGTAGAGGAAGGGGTGAACAATCTCGAAGCCGGCAACGCCTTCCGCTTCATCGCCGAGATGGCGCTGGAGGCCAACCAGCGGCACGAAGGCTCGATCGTCGCCAAGATCGACCAGAACACCTGGCTCACCATGCAGATCCAGCGCGCCACGGAGAACGTGCAGAACCGCATGCAGGATGGCCTGGCCTTCCTGGCCACGGTGGGGTCGACCGCACCCTTCGTGGGCCTGTTCGGCACGGTGTGGGGCATCTACCATGCGCTGACGGCGATCGGCATCGCCGGCCAGGCCTCGATCGACAAGGTGGCAGGCCCGGTAGGCGAAGCGCTGATCATGACCGCCATCGGTCTGGCCGTGGCGGTGCCGGCGGTGCTCGGCTACAACTGGCTGGTGCGGCGCAACAAGTCGGCGATGGAGCAGGTCCGCGCCTTCAGCGCCGACGTGCACGCCATCCTGATGGGCGGCACGGGCAAGGCGGCCTGATCATGTCCATGACCCTGGGCCCTTCAGACAGCGGCGACGAAGACGAAGTCGTCTCGTCGATCAATACGACCCCCTTGGTCGATGTCATGCTGGTGCTGCTGATCATCTTCCTGATCACCATTCCGGTGGTGACGCAGTCGGTGCCGGTGGATTTGCCCAAGGAAGTGAACGTGCCGACGGTGACCAAGCCGGAGAACGTGCTGCTGTCGGTGTCGCGCGAAGGCGACGTGTATTGGAACACCGCGGCGGTGCGCGACAACGAGGATCTGGTGGAGCGGCTGAAGAAAGTGTCGGTGCTCGATCCGCAACCGGAAGTGCACATCCGCGGCGACCTGGAAGCGCGCTACGAGGCGGTGGGGCGGGTGGTGTTCGCCTGCCAGCGCGCCGGCATCGTCAAGGTCGGCTTCATCACCGTGCCGCCGGAAAGAAGCTGAGGAGCAGACCATCATGGCCATGAATGTAGGTTCCGGCAGCGGCTCGGGGGATCCCGAGGTGATGATGGACATCAACACCACGCCGCTGATCGACGTGATGCTGGTGCTCCTGATCATGCTCATCATCACCATACCGATCCAGACGCACGCGGTGAAGCTGAACATGCCGGCGGGCAATCAGGCGGCGCCGCTGAGACCGCCGGAGATCGTGCGCATCGACGTGGATTTCGACGGCACGATACTCTGGGACAAACAGATCGTAGCGGACCGGGCGGCGCTGGAGGCGAAGCTGAAGGAAATCGCCGACAAGCCGGAGCAGCCGGAAGTACACCTGCGACCGAACAAGCTGGTGTCCTACAAGTCGGTGGCCATGGTGATGGCCACGGCGCAACGCCTGGGCGTCAACAAGATCGGCCTGGTCGGCAACGAGCAGTTCATGAAATAACGAGGCACGAATTATGAGACTGGCAGAACTCCTCCTTCGCGGTCGTTGCTACTCGACCGCGCTTTTTTTCGCCGCCGCTGTCGGCTTATCGTCGGCAGCGCTGATCGCCCGCGCCGAAGGCGAGGCGGGCAAGGCAGACACTCTCCGTCCCGAAGTGGGCAAGCCCCTGCAGGCGGCGCAAGAGCTGATGAAGGCGCAGAAGTACAAAGAGGCGCTGGCCAAGATCAGGGAAGCCGACGCTATCGGCGGCAAGACGCCCTACGAGAGCTTCATCGTCGAGCGCATGCGCGGCTCGGCTGCCGTCGGTGCCGGAGAGACGGATACGGCGGTGAGAGCCCTGGAGGCCACCGTCAACAGCGGCCGCCTGCCCGCCGCCGAGCAGTTGAAGCTGATGGAGGCGCTGGCCGGCACCGCCTACCGGGCCAAGGACTACGCCAAGGCGCAGAACTGGGCGCAGCGTTACCTGCGCGAAGGCGGCAGCAGCGGCGCGATACGCACGCTGCTGGCGCAAACGCAGTATCTCGCCGCCGACTACGCCGGCGCCGCCAAGGGATTGAGCGCCGAGATCGCCGCCGGGGAAGCCGCGGGAAACGCGCCGACCGAGGACAAGCTGCAGCTCTTGGCCAACTGCTATCTGAAGATGAACGACAAGGCCGGCTACGCTGCAGTATTGGAAAAGCTGGTCGCCTATCACCCGAAGAAGGAATACTGGGCCGATCTGCTGGCCAGGGTGCAGCGCAAGCCCGGGTTCTCTCCCCGCCTGACGCTGGACGTGTATCGCCTGATGCTGGCCACCGGCAACCTGAAGGACACCAGCGACTTCATGGAAATGGCGCAACTGGCCTTGCAGGCGGGACTGCCGGCGGAAGCCAAGAAGGTGGTGGATGACGGTTATGCCAAGGGCGCGCTGGGCGCGGGCGAGGAGGCCGATCGGCACAAGCGCCTGCGCGATCTGGCCAACAAGCAGGCGGCCGACGACCAGAAGGCGCTGGCTGAAACGGAGAAACAGGCCCACGCCGCCAAAGACGGCAACGCCCTGGTGGCCTTGGGCTACGCCTATGCCAGCAACCGCCAGTTCGACAAAGGCAGCGCTCTGCTCGAGCAGGGCATCGCCAAGGGCAACCTGAAGCGGCCCGAGGACGCCAAGCTGCACCTGGGGCTGGCCTATCTTCAGGCCGGCCACCGGGACAAGGCCAGGCACCTGCTGCACTCGGTGCAGGGAACCGACGGCGCCGCCGATATCGCACGGCTGTGGCTGCTACAGACCAAGTAATCCTTTCGCCTCAAGCACGCAGTCGGGAAGATGCAGGACCCGGCGGGTGTGAACAGGCATTGAACGAGGCCTCAACATGAAAGAGGAACATCCGCGTCCTTCCGGCAACCTTCCGGCAGACGCTGCCGCGCTCGACCTCCCCGATCTGATACGTGTCGCCATGCAACGCGACCCGGCCGCGACTGCCATCGAGTTCGCCGGGCGAAACTACCCCTGGCAATTTGCGCTGGACATCGCCCGCGGCCTGGAAGAGGCGCTGGACAAACTCGGCATCGCGCCCGGGGAACGGGTCGGGCTGATTTCGCATAACCGCCCGGCACATCTGGCGACGCTGTGGGGCCTGCTGATGGCGCGCCGCTGCGTCACCATGATCTATGGCTATCAGTCGCCGGAAAAATTGGCGGCCGATATCGCCGCCCTGCGCTGCCCGCTGATCGTCGCCGACCGCCGCGATTGGACCGAGCCGGCCATCGCCGCCGCGCGTGCCGCCGGGACGGCGGCGCTGTCCATCGGCGACCACGGCATCGAATGGGTCACGGGCCTGGACCGCGTCGGCACCGGTGCCCGGCGCGACCTGGCGCCGGGCATCGCCGTCGAGATTCTCAGCAGCGGCACCACCGGAACCCCCAAGCGCATCGGCCTGACCATGACCTCGCTGGAGGCGACCACCCGGGCGAATATGGCCAGCCTGACGCAGCTGGCCGGCACGCAGGGCGGCAGCGCGCCGCTGATCATGTTGCTGCCGCTGGGCAACATCAGCGGCGTCTATTCCGCCACGCCGAGCGCGGTGCTGGGCCACCCGGTGACGGTGCTGGAAAAATTCGACATCGAGCACTGGCTTGAGCTGGTACGCCGCTATCGCCCGGCGATGGTCGATCTGGTGCCGAGCGCCCTCACCATGCTGCTGATGCGCGGCGTCACGCGCGAGGATCTGGCCGGCATCAAGGTGATCCGCAGCGGCACCACGGCGTTGGACCCGGAAGTTCATCGCATTTTCGCCGAGGACTTCGGCATCCCGATCAACCTCATGTACGGCGCCAGCGAGTTTTGCGGCACCATCACGCTGTGGACCATGGACGAGCTCGAGCGCTATGAAGCCATCAAGCGCGGCAGTTGCGGGCGCGCCTTGCCCGGCGTGGCGCTGCGGGTGGTCGACGCGGAGAGCGGCGAAGTGCTGGGGGTGGACCGTGTCGGCCTGCTGGAAGCCAAGGTCGACCGCATCGGCCCGCAGTGGATACGCACCACGGATCTCATGCGCATCGACGCCGACGGCTTTCTCTGGTTCGTCGGGCGTGCCGACGACGTCATCTCCCGCGGCGGCTTCAAGATCGCGCCGGAGCAGGTGGCCGAGGCGCTGCGCAAGCATCCCGCCGTCGCCGATGCCGCCGTCATCGGCATGCCCGACCCGCGATTGGGCCAGGTGCCGGTGGCCTTCATTGAGCTCCGGCCGGGATCGGCGGCCCCGACGTCGAGCGAACTCGAAGCCCACGCGCGCGCCCATCTCGCCGCCCTTCAGGTGCCGGTGCGTTTCGTGATCCTGGAGGCATTGCCGCGCACGCTGAGCATGAAGATCAACACCGCGCGTCTGCGCGAGATGCTGGCGGCCGACGCGTCAGCGGAGGCGCGGGCCAGTCGCTAGTTCAGCCGGGCAGATCGCGGAAGGGAATGTCCTTGTCGGGACGCTGATCCTGCGGCAGGCCGAGTATCCTTTCGGCGATGGTGTTGCGCAGGATCTCGTCGGTCCCGCCGGCGATGCGCAGCGTCGGCGCATCCAGCCACGACGCCGCGAAGTCGGTGCGGATCTCCGCACCGGGCGGCAGGACGGTGCCCATGGATCCGGCCAGATCCATGGCCAGTCGCCCCAGACGCTGGCGCTTCAGCGCCACCAGCAGCTTGGTGATCGAGCCTTCGGGACCAGGCTCGCGCCCGGCGGCGATGGCGGTCAGCGCACGCGTGTTGATGTTGGCCAAGGCCCGCTCTTCCACAAACATGTCGGCGATGGCCTCGCGCACGCCGCCATCCTCGATGGCCGGCCGGCCATCGATGCAGCACTCGCGGGCGGCGGCGATGAGCATTTCCAGGGAAGCGCCCCAACCGGCGAAATCCAGCACGCCGTAGCGCTCGATCATCAGCGTCTGGATGGCGACCTTGAAGCCGGCGCCCACCGGCCCGAGCCGCTGCGTGTCGGGCACGACGACGTTGTCGAAGAAGACTTCGTTGATCGAATCGTGGCCCGACAGCTTGCGGATCGGCCGCACCTCGATGCCGGGCGTACGCATGTCCACGAAGAAGTAGGTGAGCCCCTGGTGCTTGGGCAGCGCCGGATCGGAGCGCGCGATGACGACGCCGAAATCGGAAATCTGGGCGTAGGTGGTCCACAGCTTCTGGCCGTTGAGCACCCAGTGCTCGCCCTCGCGGCGCGCCGACATGCGCAGCGCCGCCAGATCGGAGCCGCCGGAAGGCTCCGAGAACAGCTGGCACCACACCTCGTCGCCACGGATCCCCGGCGGCCCGTAGCGCAGCTTCTGCTCCTCGGTCGCGTAGGCCAGCATGATGGGGATGGGATTGGCCAGGCTGACCGACAGATACTCGAAGGGAACGTCATAGCGTCCCTCTTCCTCGGTGAAGATCAGCTTTTCGACATCGCTGCCGCCGGCACCGCCGTAGGCTTTCGGCAGCGTGATGCAGGCGTAGCCGTGCTCCCACTTCAGGCGCTGCCAGGCACGCGCCAGGGCCAGATCCTGATCGAAGCTCAGGCCCTGGCGCGCGGCGCCGCTGAAACGCGGCGCCTGCGTTTCGAGGAAGCGCCGCGCCGCGGCCCGGTAGTCGCGCAGCGCCGATTCTCCGCTCATGGGCCGTTCCCCCTGACTCATTGCACCGCCTCCGCCGTGACACCACCGGCGATGCGCTCGAGCAGCCGCTCACGCCAGTAGA
>Ga0172380_10006830_pt1 | contig 13080 bp, 10 predicted proteins | sample Leawe162metaG_FD_119747 | JGI IMG/M metagenome (GOLD analysis project Ga0172380, IMG submission 119747) | Leachate microbial communities from a municipal landfill in Southern Ontario, Canada - Leachate well 162 metaG | ecosystem: Engineered > Solid waste > Landfill > Unclassified | place...
GTTTTTGAAATCATCATCATTCGCCCGCCACTCCGCGGCGCGCAGCGGCGCGACCGCCTTCAAAAAGGCGTCAAACGCCTCCCGGCTCAAACCCTTCAAATCGAAGTCACCCGACTTGTCACGGGTAATGTCGTAAGTGGCCGCGAACAGCCCCGTGCTCTCGACATGAATCGACGCGATGTCGGCGGGCTTCACGTCCAGCACCGTGCGATCCCGGTAAAACAACGCCGGTTTCATTACCGCGGAAAGTTTCACGCGATCCACCACATAACCCGTTGCTTCCGTCCCCCGGACAACAATCAGTTGGTTGTCGTTTCCCACGAATATGGTCAATTGATCCGGTTGCGTGGAACCGGCCAAGGTGAGTGTAATGGTCGCCAATTCAAGTCGCTTTTGCGCCTCCTCCATATGCACATAATCCGCGGCCTTCGTCTTGAACAGCGCATCGAACAATTGATCGGCGGACGCTGGTTCAAGTTCGTAACCGGGCTTGGGGTCGGCGAACGTCCAGCGACCGTCCGCCTTCTGTAAATGCACCACAGTGGCGGCATCGCCGGCAAGTGTGACGGCGATCTCACGCACATCGGTTTGATTGACCGGCGTCAATCGCGCATCACGCAGCGTGTTCAGCGGCTTGGTCAACCGATCAATGCTGTTCTTGCCGAGCGTGAAAACCACCGGGCGGTCGTCGAGCATCGCATGGTAAGCCGTGTTGTTCAGATCGGTCGGCGAACCGATGCGCAGCGTGTGCGCGATCCCGGTTTCTCCCGACGATTCGGCGATTGCCAGCGTGATGGGAGGGTGATCCAATCCGTATCGGGCCGGGTCCGTCGGTTGATCGGCGATGAACTTTTCAACCGCGCCGAAGTTGATCGTGTTGACCAACGCCTCCACCGCCGCCCCGTCGGCGCGGCCCGTCGCGCCCCGCGAAAACACCCAGTTCGTACTGTCCGCGCCGCTTCGGTCAATGGTGACGTTCAAATCGTCACGATGCAACACGACCTGTTGCACCTGGCCGAAGGGGATGTTGGGCAGGGCGGTGGAACGGAAATCCGCCGGGGTTTTGTTCAACAGCTTTTCGTGCAAATCGGCATTGACGACATAAACGTCGGGTTGCCCGTCAAGCCAGAGGTATGCGCCGCCCGCCGGTGCGACCGGGCCGAACACCAGCGTGTGTTCGCCCTTGTCGAGTTTCAACGTGAGAACCAGATCGGAAGGTATCATGTCAATCGGCAGATCGGCGGATTTGATTTTGCTGGTGTAGTGCAGCGACAGCGCATCGTTGACCAGTTCGTCGATCTTCCAGTCCATCATTTCGTAGGGGAAGGGCGATGTTTGTTTCCAGCCGGGCTTGCCGTCGGCGGTTTGCCGCTCGATGACGCAACCAGCGTGGCCGGATAGTCGCAGCGTGATCCGTTTGATCTGTGCGGGCAGGGGGTTGTCGGCAAGGAGCGGGATGCCGGCGGGGATCGGCTGCGTCTGTGATTGATCGTCAGGCGTTTGTGGATTCTTACGAACAAAGTCCGTCTCAAAAAGAACAAAGTATGCCCCGAGCAGGATGGCGATCATAAGAACGGTGAGTGTGGTTTTTGTATTCATGGGCGTTTGGGTTTTCGTGGCAATCACGGTCTGGCCTCAGAAGGCCATCCCGTGCTTAAATCACTTTCGACGGATGAACCAGACGGCCGCGCCGGCGGCGAGACAGAGAACGGGCAGGCCGAGCAGGACGATCCAGCCGACGGCGATGTGTCCGGTGGCGCTGATGGCGTCATATCGGCGAATGTCCTGCGAACGGGCGCTGGTGGCGATCAGGTTGTCCTGCCCGGCGAGCCAGTAGATGCTGTCGGTGAAAAGTTCGCCGTTGCCGGGGAAGAGTGTGTGGAGCAGGCGACCGGAGAACGGATCGCGCGGGCCGTATTGTGTGACCTGATCGGTGGCGAAATAGGGATCGGTGAGAACGACGATACGCTCATTTTTATCGGCGAAAGCAGCGGCAACGGTGAATGGGCCGGCGTTTTCGGCTGCGTCCTTTTTGGGCTGGCGACTGGTCAGATCGGTTTCGCCCCATGTATCGGCGGGCGTCTGGATGAGGGGCCAGGCCTTCGCATCGTCTTTGGGCGTGAGGGTGAGGGGCATGGAGGACAGGAGGATGCCGATCTGCCCGGCGAGCGCCTTGCCGACGGGGTGATCCTTGGGCCAGGTGGTGAGGGTCATCTGCATGGTGGGCGTGGGCCGGCCCGTGTTGGGGTCGATCAAGTTTTGCATGACCTGTATGGAACTGTCCACGGTGATGCCCAGTTCGCTGAGCGTATCGGCGATCGCGTCGGGCTGACCGAAACGCGACATGGGATTGGGAGCGAGAATGACGAACGCGGGCTGATGATCCTTGATCGCATTTTTCAAAGTTTCCGCTGTTTGTGTATTGGGCGGCATAAACGGCATCCGCGGATCAGGCGGGGACTGCGGCAGAAAGACCCAGACGATGGGTTGGTCTTTTTCGGGCTGGGGCTTGGGTTCGGGTGGGGTGGGGCCGAGTTGCGTGCGACGACCGGCGGGGTTCCACTCCCTGACCTCAAAGTTCATGTTTCGCAGTTGGGAAGCGACGAAACTGAACGGCCCGCCGGGTCCGACGGCCGATTGCTGGGCGGAGTTGACGAAGACGACCAGGGGCTTGGTTTTGAGCGTGATGGAGATGATAGCGCTGGTGAGGGCTTCTTCGCCCCGGAAGCGTTGTTCGGGTTGATGCCGCGACCGATTGTTTTCGGATGTGTCGATTTCATCCGTGTAAACGTCGTCCAATTTGATGACGGTGATCCGGTCGGGGGTCATGATGATGGAACTGTTGGCGCGCATGATGCTGGAACGCAACACGTCGTATTCGGTGGTGTTCACGGCATCAAGGGTATCGAGGGTTTGGGTGACGGGAGCGAGTATTTGGTTGAATGCGTTGCGTGCGCCGGTGAGGAAGTCTTTGACATCGGGGTGGGTGTCGCCGGAGGCGATGCGCTGGTCGAGGGCCTTGATGGCGAGACTGAGCAGATTGTCACGGAACTGGCGAAGCGGCTCGGCGGCCCGGGCTTTGAGGCCGGCATAATCCGGCAGGGGGGAGTCGGAAATTTTATCAATGGCGGCGGACAGATCGGCGAGTTGAAGTTGGTCATCAAGGGAGGAAAGCACTTGGGTTATTTGCTGGAGGAGTTTGCCGAGTTGCGGGTCGGCATTGGATTGGAGGAGGGGCATTTTTTGCGTGAACAGCAGGGATTGTTGTTTGCCGAACGCGCTGATTTGTCGGAGGGTTTTCCGGGTTTCGGTCAGGGCGTTCTGTGCGGGGATGAGTTGGGTTTTGTAACGGTCGGTGATCTGTGCGCAGAGTTTGCGGAACTTGTCGATGTCGGCGGCGGGCTGGAGATGGGAGACGGTGACGCGGCCGTCGCCCCAGCGTTGGTATTCATCGAGAAGGTCGCGGAAATAGCGTATTTTCTCGGCTGTTTCGAGGGACATGTCGGAGCCTGTGAGGAAGAGGGTGGTGATATCGACATCGCGGTCGAGATGGTTGAGGACTTGGCGGGTTTGAGGGCTGAGGGAGTATTGGCGAGTGGCGGTGAGGTCGATGCGCGTCCAGTTGCCCCACTTGGTGATGTTTCGCACGGTGATCCAGTTTGCGAAGATCACGATGGCGAGTGCGGCGAGGACGAGGACGGCGACGTTGAGGCCGTACTTGATGCGTCGTGACCAGACGGAGGGGGCTTGGGGGGTGGTGTCGTTCATAAGAATCTCAGATTGTCGATTTCAGTTTATGAATTGGGTGATATCGCTCTATTTACGTAAACCACGGTCTGCCGCTGAGGACGGCGTCATCCCGTGCTTATATTTTCATGAGGTTGATCGGAGGATTGGACGTTCGTTATCTCCATTTTCGGCTTTCGAGGGCTTTGACGGCGAGGGTGAGGAAGAAGGCGATGGCGGAGAGGAAAAAGACGATGTTGCTGATGTCGATGAGGCCTTTGGAGAAGTCATCGTATTGGCGGTTGACGTTGAGGTAGGAGGCGACGGGTGCGAGGGAGTTGGGGAGGAAGCGGGGTGCGAGTGCGGCGGCAATGGTGAAGATGAGGATGGTGAAGACGGTGAGGATGAAAGCGATGATTTGATTGCGTGTGAGTGTGGAGGCGAAGGAGCCGATGGCGAGGTAGAGACCGCCGACAAGGATGAGGCCGGTGTAGCCGGAGAGGATGGGGCCGTAGTCGGGATCGGCGTGGATTTCGATGATGATAACGTAGGCGATGGTTGGGACGAGCATGAGGATGAAGAAGGCGAGTGAGCCGAGCCATTTACCGGCGATGACCTGGAGATCGGAGACGGGGCTGGTCATCAGGGGTTCGATAGTCCCGCTGCGGAGTTCTTCGCTCATGAGCCGCATGGAGATGGCGGGGACGACGGCGATGAGAATCCAGACGATGACGGTGAAGAGTTGGCGGAGTTCGGCGGGCTGATCGGGTTGGAAAGTGACGGTGAGGAAGAAGAAGCCGGCGAGGAGCATGAAGAGACAGGTGACGACGTAGGCGATGGGGGAGTAGAAGAAGCTGGTGAGTTCGCGGGAGGCGATGGCGAGGGTGTTACGCATGGGGGACTCCGAATACATGCGGGCTGAAGCCCGCACGCCGGGGGCGTAGGGCTGAAGCCCTACGGCCTTAGGCGGCGACGATGTTGGATTGGGGGGCGGTGATCTGGATGAAGTATTCTTCGAGGGAGGCGCGTTCGTGACGCATTTCGCGGATGAGCCAGTGGTGGTTTTGTGCGGTTTGGCCGAGCGATTCGCGGATGTCGGATTGGGGGTCGTTGGGGGTGATGTGGGCGGCGCACCAGCCGTCGCGGGAATCAGCCCCCGGAAGTTTTTTCATTGCGTCAATTTGTACCTCGGCGACCCCCGGAAGTTTAGTGAATATGTCGCGGACGATGAGGGGGTCGGCTTTGAGTTCGATGATAATGCGTGCGGACTGGCGGACCTGTGCTTTGAGTTGGTCGGGGGTTCCCTGTGCGACGATTTTGCCGGCGGCGATGATGACGAGTTGTTCGCAGGTTTTTTCGGCTTCGGGCAGGATGTGCGTGGAGAGCAGGATGGTTTTTTGACCGGCGAGGGAGGTGATGAGTTTTCGGATTTCGGTGATCTGGGTGGGATCGAGGCCGGCGGTGGGTTCGTCGAGAATGAGGATCGGCGGGTTGTGAAGGAGGGCTTGCGCGATGCCGACGCGTTGGCGGTTGCCTTTGGAGAGTTGGCCGACGAGTCGTCGGCGGATGTGGGACAGGCCGCAATGGTCGGCCAGTTCGTCGATGCGTTTTCGTCGGAGGTTTCGGGGCATTTGGTGAAGTTTGCCGAAGTGGTGGAGATGTTCTTCGACGCGCATTTCGGAGTAGAGAGGGTTGGATTCGGGGAGATAGCCGATGGAATCGCGGACGAGGGCGGATTGGGAGAAGACGTCGTGGCCGTTGAGTTTGGCCGAACCGGCGGAGGCGGGCATGAAGGCGGTGAGGATTCGGATGGTGGTGGTTTTGCCGGCCCCGTTGGGACCGAGGAACCCGACGATGCGACCGGCGGGGACGTGAAGGTTGATGCGATCGAGGGCGAGGACGGGGCCGTACCATTTGGTGAGTTGCTGGACTTCGATCATGGGGGTGGTCCTGTTGTGTGCGCTGTGCGGTGTGCGGGGTGCGGGGTTCTCGCCGCAAGCCGCACGGTGCGTTAAGGTGCGCCGAATATCGGCTGCGTGTCAAGTGGGGGGGGGATAAATTGTGGGAACCGAGGTGGAAAGGTCCCCATCGGACTCAGGTAGAAGTGTCCCCATATGGAGACACTTCAGATCACTACTGTCCGGAGTCGAAGACGCCCAGATGCGTCTTTAGCGCGCTGGTCCCTGATCGTCGCATCGCATGGCTCGAAAATGCACCACGTCCGTCCCAGCAACAGAAGCCCATGAAGGGTTTGGGACCGGACGCGGTGCGAAGCCGAAACTCCCGCCAGTGGCGGGTTCGCTTCGGGCGTTGGGTTGAAGTCGTGAGCGGGGTAATGATTCCCGCGACGGCTTCTGTTGCTGGGGTACATCATGCCGCGCCATTTCCCAGAGTCAAGGGAAAATTTTCGGAGAAAGCCCCGGATCGGGCGTATGAACGCCGTTCACGAATGAGGGGGTGAGCGCTTGCATTCGCTGCAAGCACTCACCCGGATCGGCGCATAAAAATACCCCGCGTGTAGTTACTCACGCGGGGCTTGTCCGGGTGGGCTGTACGGCTCAACCCGTGTCGGTGCAGCGGCTTACGCCGCCGAGCCGTTGAGACCCGACGTTGACGACAGAAGCCGGAGAAGGGTTCCGTCGGGTCTCTGAAAGTGGAGCGGATGAGAGTCGAACTCACGACCTCTTCCATGCCATGGAAGCGCTCTCCCAACTGAGCTACCGCCCCATTTATTCAATTATCAATACCGCTATCTTACCCCGACAGGCCCGACTTGCAATGCAAATCGAAACTGCCGGGGCGGGGACAAAACCAACGAGAGCGACGGGGATCGAACCCGCCTTCAATCGGGCCGGATGATAGCACGAACGGGGGGGTGGGCACAAGTACGGGCACACGCCGGGGATTTTGAAGAAATCAAAGCAGCATGGTCACGGCTTACACCTGCCCAACGGGTCAAGGTGCTGGCGGTCGTGCGTGCTGCGTTGGGAGGTGTCGCATGATCCATATGGGCTTCACGCTGTCGGTCGATTGTTCGGCAGTGTGGTTCGTGGTGACGGATGGCGAGCGGTTCGCCTACTTCGAGACGTTCGGCGGTCGGCGTCGCACTGCGTGCGGTCGGGATGAAGTATCCATCCGCGTCGGGGATGAAACGTGGACCGTGTTGTACGGTCGGGTGCTTGAAGTGCGGCGAACGTCGGGGCACTTGGTCAGCGACCAGGTGGAATTGCTGGAACGCTTCGGGCGTCAGCTTGATGGAGGGGGTGCAACATGATGGCGTATGAGTGGCCGCGTGTCGGCGTCGAAATGTCGGTGCGTATCTGTGTTCGCCTGGCGGCATTGGGCGGATGGAGGTTGCGCCACGTCGATCATTCAAAATCAACCTGCACGGCGTATGTGCATTTCCGCCGGGGCGGTGAACGGCTCATCGTCCGGGTATCGGATCATCAGGGGCAACGCCCAACTGCGAGTTTCGATCACTGGCTACCGCACAAACCATCGCGGCTGCTGCGTGTCTTGGCACGCCTGACCAACCCGCAGGGCTTCCGGGGGAGCAGGGGTGTGGGGATGGCCCTGAATCCCCACATGGGGACGCGGCAAGGGTGGTGGTGTGTCGGTGCGTGGCCGACGCGGAATCGGTTGTGGGCTGAAACAAAAAAGCCGCTGGTGCATGTCTTGGCGGATGCGCACCAAACGGCTGAATGCGAGGAACATCATGGATGATACACGAATCACTGATGAAGGTCGAGGGGTCTTGGGTGCTGCCGGGGCAGCGGCGGTGCCCCCCGGCGATAGCCGGGGCACCGCCGGCCCGGCGGAGCCGGGCCTTAGTCTTGTCAAAGAGCAAAATAATTCTCCCGAAGGGCAAGAGAGGAAAATCATCAATGGAGTTTTCCCGGTGAGACAAGGCGGCAAGCTGCATCCTGAACATGGGCTGTCCAAGCGGATTGAGGATCAGCAGAAGGTGCGCGCGTTGTCGAAGCACATTCGCCGCGGCGTGTTCATCACACTGACCATCAATCGCGATCATTGGACACGCGAAGCGATCCGGCAACGGTATCAGCGGATGAACCAGACAGAACGGGACAAGGCCCGGCTGACTGCTGAACGGGTGGAACGCCTGCCGGTGGAGGAAATCGCCTACCGTGTTCTGTCCTCGCGTGTGTCGTTGTGCATGTCGCGTCGGCTGGGCTTCAAGGTGTGGGTGCGTGTGATCGAACCGCAGACAACCAGCGGCGACGGCTGGATACACTGGCACATCATCGCCGAAGCGTGGGGTACGCAGTGGTGCAAGTCGGGCGGGTTCGTCGCTCTCAAACGATTGGCGGCGGCTCTGTGGGCAACGTGGGGCCGGGAGTGCGAGGGCGGTCGGCCCGATTTGCAATTGGTGCGGAATCCCGACCGGTTGGCGTCTTACGTTTCCAAGTATGTCACGAAGGGCTGGCCAGCGATTCCGCCGTGGCTGCTGGAATGTGAGCGAAGTATTAGGCTGGTCGGGTTCTCGAAGGCGGCGGGTGATATCGTTCGTCAGGCAATGAACATTCAGCCGCAACGCCGATTGCAAGCCGATCATCTGCGGAAGCGTCGAAAGCGTTCACCGGGCAAGCTGCTGGATCGCCTGTGCGGTTCGGGCATGTCGTGCGTTGTCATACAGAACAGTCGATACGTCGGCTCGTTGAATGTGCCTTGGGAATCGTTGTTCATGCTCGAAGGGAGACTGCCGGAACTGAACCTTGTGCATGACGAATATGAAACATTCAGGGGTGATGTGGTGAGCAAGCCCCGATTCGTGCTGCAAGCGATCATCGGATCGCGGCAGAAGTGGTGCGAGTTCGTGGGGCGTGTCTTTGACGCGGCACGGGAGTTGGGCGTGGGTGAAATCATCGACGTTGTGCGACAGCGGGTGCGGGATAGATTCGCCAACGGCTGGCAGAAAATGCAAGCGGCGTAAAATAGTAGTTGACAATCCATCAGTGTCGTACTTATACTTTATTCGATTGGAGATTCATTATGCGAAGCCCCGGCGAAATGTTTTCAAAAGCGGAGTTGAACAAGGCGAAAGCGGAAACCGCTGCGCACCAAGCCGCGATGAAGAAACGGGGGTCACGAGAACGCAAGGAGGAAGCACAAGAACTGCGGGAAGATCGGAAGTTACAGAAAGAATTGGAGCAAGACCCGGAATATGTGAAGTTCATGGCGTGGTGCAAGGCCGTGCATGACCGTGGCGAGTGGGGGCCGTCGCCGGGCGGTGCCGCGATGGTTCTCGGTTGTTCGCGGGCCATGGTGGACCGGCTTGTGGCTGCGGGTGTGTTGGTGCGGAATGATTACCCTGAATCGGATGTGAAGTTCAGAAACATTCGCATCTCGCGGGCCTCGATATTGAAAGCACAACAGAACAAAAAAACCACGGGAAAGTGGAACGAAGAAAAGTTGCCTGACGGAGCGATTAAAGTGTGGAAGTTGCCATGAAAGGAGTCCGGGTTATGCCAGTAGTCGAACAGTTCATCAAGTTAAAAGAGGCGGCAGACCTGTTGGGAGTTCATATCCGCACGCTGTATCGGCTTATTGCTGATGGTCAATTTCCTCGGCCATTGAAGGTGCGGGGGTGTTCTGTTGTTCCATTGTCGGCTGTGTCTGCTTACCAAGAAAAAATTATGCGGGGGATATCACGATGATGCGGTTTGTGTATCAGAAATCGGTGAAGCGGAAGGGGAAGAAGGCCAAGTCCCGGATGTGGTACGGCAAGTACCGGCTGCCGCGTGATACGCGAATCACATATGTCGCGTTGGAAACCACGGACAAGCGGATTGCAGATCGGCGGCTGGACGAAATTATCACACAAACCGAGCGTGAGCGTGAGGGGATTCTTGCGCCGAAGTCGATGCGGGATGGTGCTCAACGGGCGATGAAAGAACATCTGGCGGATTGGATCGCGGACGAAAAGCGGCGGGGTCGGGTGCGTCGCTATTGGCATCTGGTCGAGTTGCGAATCAACAAGCTGATTGCGGCTTGTAGCTGGTCGCGTCCTCGTGACGTGTCGGCTGATTCTTTCACGCGGTGGCGGTCGGGGGCAACCGGATCGGCGAAGACGTTGAACGATTACCTTGACGCGGCAATGGCTGTGCTGAATTGGATGAAACGCAATGGGCGTATCGCATCGAACCCGCTGGAAGTCGTGGGTAAAGTCGAAACACGCGGCAAAGCGAAAGTCCAGCGTCGAGCGTTCACTGATGACGAAATGAAGCGGCTTCTTGACGTGGCCGGCAAACGACGAATCGTCTATCTGCTGGCGGTCCATACGGGGCTGCGGCGTCGTGAGTTGTTCCTACTGCGATGGTCGGACGTGGTGTTGGATACCCCGCGTCCGTTCCTTCGTGTGAGGGCTGCAACAACGAAGAACAAGCGGGATGCTGTCATTCGTCTGGTGGATGAAGCGGCGGAAGAGTTGCGGCGGTTGCGTCCTGAATCGGTCAACGGGTCGGCTCGTGTGCTGCGGGGCCTGATGCCGCTGATGCGGACATTCAAAGCTGACCTGGCTGCGGCTGATATCCCGTTCACCGATGGGCAAGGGCGGCGGGCCGACTTCCATGCTCTGCGTGTGACGCTGGCGACAAATCTTAGCCGGGGCGGTGTCTCTCCGCGCGTGGCAATGGAAATCATGCGGCACAGTGATATCAAGTTGACGATGAAGAATTACACCGATGTGTCGGCGTTGCCGTTGGTCGAAGCGATGGATCACCTGCCGCGTTTCCTCCCGACTGAACCCCTGCGGATGACGGGCACGGAGTGGGCACAAATACGGGCACACGATGCGGTCGCGGGGGGGCATGTCCTGTCACGGCATGACAGAACCACCAGCGGGGCCGGTGGTTCACAAGTCGTTGTGAATTCTGTTGTTGGGCACGATCTGACACACCTTGTCGCGGGCGGTCATATCACTGAAATTAACGAGAGCGACGGGGATCGAACCCGCAACCTCCGAATCGACAGTCCGGTGCTCTAACCAATTGAGCTACGCTCCCTCTCGGGACCGACCAAAGCCAGACGAGATATGTTAGCCATCGGCCCGATGCTGTCAACTGCCAGCGCCGCGTTTGTGGGAAACGGATTTGTAATTCACCCGCGGAAGGGGGGAGGGAAACTCGAAACTCGAAATCCGAAACTCGAAATCCGAAACTCGAATCAAATCCGAAACCCGAAACCACCGGCTCCCTCTCCGTTTCGAGTTTCAAGCTTCGAGTTTGATTCGTCATTCGAGTTTCGTCATTCGGATTTCTACTTCGCGTTCTTGCTGAACCACGCCTTGGACCCTTGCGGGTCGGGCTTCATCGAATCGGCGCCCGGCTGCCAGTTCGCCGGGCACACCTCGCCGTGTTCCCGCACGAACTGAAACGCCTTGACCAGCCGCAGCGTTTCATCCACGCTGCGACCGACCGCCAGGTTGTTGATCGTCGCCTGCTGCACCACACCGTCCGGGTCGATGATGAACAAGCCGCGCAGCGCCACCCCGTCCTTCAGTACGCCATACTCCAGCGCCATCTTTTTGTTCAGGTCCGCCAGCAGCGGGTACTTGAGTCCCTGAATCCCGCCGGCGTCGCGCGGCGTGTTGGTCCACGCCAGATGCGTGAATTTGCTATCGACGCTCACGCCGTAAACTTCCGTTCCGATGTCGTGAAACTCTTTGAGCCGGTCGCTGAACGCCAGAATCTCCGTCGGACACACGAACGTGAAGTCCAGCGGATAGAAAAACACCACCGCCCACTTGCCCTTCAGGTCATCCAGTGCGACGGTTTTGAACTGACCATTGCAAACCGCGTCAAGACGGAAATCCGGAGCCGGTGATCCAACAAGCTGAGGCATGACAGTGATCTCCAAAATAGGCGGGGGCACTTCAGTGCCCCCGGCGTGAATGTTCCATGAACCGCGACCCGGGGCGACCTGTCGCCCCACAAGACCCAACTCTAGGCAGAGGGTATCCCCGCAATCAAGTCATCCGACGAAAAATTCGCCGGTCCCCCGGACTGAACCTGAGTTCTTCCGAGTTTTCTCCATCGAAATATGTTGCATGTCGGTGGCAACGTACTTTGATGGGCATCAGGATCAAGGCCCACCATTGATTCATCGGCGCTGAAATGCCTGCGGAATTCTGCGACCTTTTGCGTCACCCGCTTGAATTACAAACCCATCTTGAAGAACTACGGTGTGTTTGGAGTTACTCGGGCGTCCAGCGACAATTCCTCCGAAAACAACCCATCCTTTTTCAAGCTGATCCGCAATACGGAGACAAGAAAGCAAGACGATGTGCCCGCCCGTCTCCATGATCACCAGTTTCACCTGCTGGTTTTGATTGTCCATCGGCAAATCCCCCAGCAGATATCCGGAGGCCGTCACGGGTTGCCCGATGGGCGGATTTTCTTGGCCCAATGTCCCACGCGCAGCATCGCTTACCATTGTCAAAACTTCCGGTTCCCGCACGACATTGTTCAATAAAATCTGGTAGCAAGCTTGAATCGCCGCTGCGTATTCATCGTCTTTTCGGTTCGCTTTGGCTAGCGTATCAACGGCCCGATTAAGAACAATCTGGATGGTACGGGGATCATTCAGGTGAGTTTTCTCACCATTGCAAAGTGAGCATATGGTCGTCCGGGTGGTATATATCGGATATGAATAGATGCCCTCCGTCCTTCGCCCGGTTTCTGTCCGAGTGGTTATTTTTCCCGTGCCTTCGCATCTTGCGCAGCGGACGCGTATGCCCACACCTACAAGCCGAAAAATCTGTTGCAACTGCTTGGCTTGTATGTCTTCCTTCAATGGATGCTGCGGAATCGAACTCGACGCGATCGTTTGCAGGGATTCATCTCCGTACTTTTCCTTGGACTCTGCAAAACCGATGGGATCAGCGGGAACGGACTTCAGCATCTGTCGGACATGCTCGAAGCTGATTGCGAAGTAGGCATTATTAACATTGTTACTGCCGATCCGCATCGCCTGCCATGTGTTGACGCCTACCACTTGCCCGGTTACATCCACCAGAGGGCCACCCGAATTGCCTGCGTTGATCGAGCAATCCGTTTGTATCCAGCGAGAAGAAGGCTCACGGCTGACAGATTGCTGCAGTTGCTCCGGAAGTTGGCTGAATGTCCTGATGCCACTGACGATCCCTTTTGTCAGCGTGTAACCCAGCCCCAGTGGATAACCGATTGCCCACACATCTGTGCCGTCATGTGGAACTGTAACCGTTCACGGGTGATCGCCGTTTTTGAGCCAAAAACGAATGTTTGTCGAAAAATGGTCGAACATTGGCTCGTCTTACCGCCGTTTTTGAAGCAGAATCGAGGCTTTTTGACCCCGTGA
>Ga0172380_10006831_pt1 | contig 13079 bp, 14 predicted proteins | sample Leawe162metaG_FD_119747 | JGI IMG/M metagenome (GOLD analysis project Ga0172380, IMG submission 119747) | Leachate microbial communities from a municipal landfill in Southern Ontario, Canada - Leachate well 162 metaG | ecosystem: Engineered > Solid waste > Landfill > Unclassified | place...
ATCCCTGGGCAATTGCCTGGCCACCCAGTCTGCCTCTTTTTCGTTATAACCCAATGCCAGCAACGCATTGGAGATGTCATTTCCTGCGGAGACTGCCACGACTACGCCGGTACTTGTAGCACCCGCCGCGAACTTGCCTTGCAGTTCCAGCAGCAGGCGTTCGGCCGTTTTCTTGCCCACACCGGGAATCTTGTTCAGCCGTGTCGCATCCTTGTTTGCCACCGCTACCGCCAGATCGCTGATACTCAAACCCGACAACACCGACAGCGCCAGCTTGGGACCGACTCCGCTAATCTTGAGTAATTGACGGAAGGTGATGCGCTCTTCATGGGTCAGGAATCCGAACAGCAAATGCGCATCTTCGCGCACGATGAACTCGGTGTGTAACACTACCTTTTCGTTGAGTGCGGGCAAGTTGTAGAAGGTACTCATTGGCACCGCCACTTCGTAGCCAACACCCTGCACATCCAGCAAAATCTGTGGTGGAGTTTTTTCCAGCAAAATACCGGTCAGTCTTCCAATCATATGTTTCCCTTGCTTAATATCAACGCCAGTGACAGCAGCGCGCCATGCGCCATCATCGCCGCGATAGTCAGTTTGATCGCAGCGACCAATTGCTGCGGTTGTGCAGCATGAAGCAGCAACAAACGGGCGGCTTTCACGCTCAACGGCAATGCAAACAGCGCCAGCGATGCAAGCGGCGGCAGCCAGCCCAGCAACACACTCAACAGCAACCATGCGTATGCCAATGCCGAAATTAACACATAGCCCCAGCGCGCATATTGCAGCGGGAGACGAGCCACCCAATGCAGCTTGCCTGCCGCCGTATCGGCGCTGCGGTCGGGGAACTGATTGATATAGAGCAGGCTGGTCACCAGCAACGCGTAGGACAAGCCCGCGACGAAGGGGGCGGCAGCGAACCCCTTGCGCTGCACAAAATCGCTGCCGATGCTGATGGCGAGGAACCCCGCCGCCACGCACAGTTCGCCTAGGCCGCGACTGTTGAGCCGGAACGGCGGCGCGGAATAGGCCCAGCCGATGAACAGGCCGACCAGACCGACATACGTCAACTGCGGTGCAGAGCGCGCCATCAGCCAGAGTCCGGCAACCACCACACAGGCTATCAGCGCAAAACCGAAATTACGTGTCTGCACCAGCGTGAGCACACCGTTCTGGATGAAGCGACTACCGCCGGTGAAAGGGAAGATGCGTTCGGTGTTTTGCGCGTCTGTCCCATTGAGCGCGTCGTAGTAATCGTTGAGTACGTTCATGCCGGCATGCGCCATCAGGGCGAACAACAGAGTGATCAACCCCAAAGCCACATCGAATGCAAGACCATCCCGCCAGACGACTGCCAGTCCGACGAGGCAAGCCATCATGCTGGCGGCAAGAAAAGCTGGGCGGGTCGCGGCGACATAACGTACGAGCGGATTTTGAAAAAATGCCAGCGTCGGTTCCCGCGTCATACCAGCCTTCCTCCCCGCACCCGAAAACCACTTGTTCCCAATGCACCCAAACCCATGCCACCGTGCGCATGACAGATGGCGCACGCCAGCGCATCCGCCGCATCCGGGCTAGGCGTGCCGGATAGCTTCAGCAAGCGCTGCACCATAGCCTGCACCTGCTCCTTGTCGGCGTGACCGTTGCCAACCACCGCCTGCTTCACTTGCAGCGCGGTGTATTCCGCCACCGGCAGATCGGCCTGCACCGCCGCACAAATCGCCGCACCGCGCGCCTGTCCGAGCAACAAAGTTGATTGCGGATTGACGTTGACGAATACTTTTTCTACTGCAGCTTGCTGTGGCTGGTGCTGTGCGATGACTTCGCCCAATGAGCACAAAATAATCTTCAATCGTTGCGATAGTTCGCCATCGGGCGTCTTGATGCATCCGCTAGCGACATAATGCAGATGCTGTCCTTCTTTATCGATCACCCCAAAGCCAGTGATGCGCAGGCCGGGGTCGATGCCAAGAATACGCATTACTCTTCAATCACCGCCGTGGTATAGACCTCCTGCACATCGCCCAGGTCTTCCAGCGCATCCAGCAGCTTCTGCATCTTCACCGCATCGTCGCCAGTGAAACTGATCTCGTTTTCCGGCTTCATGGTGACCTCGCCCATCTCCGGCTTGAAGCCTGCGCCTTCCAGACGCTGCTTCACCGCCACGAAATCATTGGGGGAGGTGATGACCTCGATACTGCCGTCGTCGTTGTTGATGATGTCTTCCGCGCCCGCGTCCAGCGCCACCTCCATCAGCGCGTTCTCGTCGGTGCCGGGTGCGAACACCATCTGCCCGCAATGTTTGAACAGGAAGACGACAGAACCGTCGGTACCGAGGTTACCGCCGAACTTGGTGAAGGCGTGACGCACATCGGCCACGGTGCGCGTCTTGTTGTCAGTCATGCAATCGACCATCACCGCCGCACCATTGATACCGTAGCCTTCGTAGCGCAATTCCATGTAATCCACGCCCTCCAGCTCACCCGCACCGCGCTTGATGGCGCGCTCGACATTATCCTTTGGCATGTTCTGGTCGTATGCCTTTTCCATCGCCAAGCGCAGGCGCGGGTTGGTGTCTGCATCACTGCCACCCAATTTCGCCGCAACGGTGATTTCCTTGATCAAGCGCGTGAATATCTGCCCGCGCTTGGCATCCTGCCGTCCCTTACGGTGTTGAATATTGGCCCATTTGCTATGTCCCGCCATGAATTCTTCCTCAAGCTAAGTTAACTGCGCGCATGTTACCACTGCGCTGCTTTTGGCCCAAAGCGATGGCCCATCCGGGCTATATCACCCTGTCACGGATGTGGGAGTAGAATAGCGACTATGTAATTTCCAACCACTGCCAAGGAGCAAATCATGAAGGTGAAAGTTCAAGATGTACTGATGTTAACCGCCGGCTTGATACTGTCAACTTCGGCTCTGGCCGCTGACAGTGCGGCCCTGCTGCAAAAGAACAACTGTAGCGCCTGTCACCAAGCCGTCAACAAGACTGTCGGCCCCAGCCTGAAAATGATTGCAGATAAATATGCCGGCGATCCCGGTGCTGCGGCCAAACTGGAGGCCAAGGTGCGTAAAGGTGGTGCGGGTAGTTTTGGCAACATGCCGATGCCACCCACTCCGGCCAAAGTAAGTGATGACGACATCAAGACCATGGTCGCCTCGATACTTGCGGGCAAATAACCCTGTTGCCAGCAGCAAAAAGGCCGGGTAAACCCGGCCTTTTTCTCTTGCGGCTGGCAATATATCAATATTTCCGCTGCATCCCCTGCTTGTGCTGCGGGTGCGACTTTTGCATATATGTCATCACTTCTTCCTTACTGATCTTGCCGTCCTTATCACTGTCGATTTCAGAGAAACGGCTGAACAGCATCGGCATGCCGATTTCTGCTTCATCTTTGCTTAATGCCCCATCGCCGTTGATATCCACTTCATCAAAGCGGGTGTCAAACCGGTTTTTTCCGTCTTTCATTTTGCAGTCATACTTGTTGGCCATCTCATCCCGGCTGATCTTGCCATCATGATTCGCATCCATCTCCTGGAATCGCTGCTCATGGAAAGCTGTAAATTCTTTTTTATCGATGTCACCATCACCGTTTTTGTCCATTGTGCTCATACCCATACTGCCGTATTGACCAGCAGGACAAGCCGAGGCCAATGGTGCCGCGCAGAGCAGGCTGCCGGCAATGATCAATAGAGGGAACGTTTTCATGAATTTTGCTCCTGTGTAGGTTGGGGATATTGCCGAATTATTGTGGCGGCCCACCAATGACAGGCAAACTTGGATAAAGTTCGGCATCAGGTCGTCGGTTATAATCCGCCACATTCTTTCCAGCCCCATCCCATGAACATCTTTTACGAAGAAGACGGCGGTTTCAAGGTCGGCAATATCCTTGCCGACAACAACACCTCCCTGCAGGTCGAGAACACCCACGGTAAACGCAGCAAGATTAAAACTGCCAACGTGATGTTGCGCTTCGAACAGCCGGGGCTGGCGGAATTTATGGCACAAGCGGAGGGCGTAGCGGCCGACATTGATGTTGAATTTCTGTGGGAAGCTTCGCCTGCGGATGAATTCAATTTCAACGTGCTGGCAGAGGAATACTTCGGCCACACCCCCAACCCCGTCGAAGCGGCAGGGGCGCTGATACGTCTGCACTCGTCGCCGATGTATTTTTACAAAAAGGGAAAAGGGCGCTACAAGGCCGCGCCGCCGGATGCACTCAAGGCCGCGCTGGCCAGCGCCGAGAAGAAACGGCTACAAGCCGAGCTGCAAGCACGCTACACCGGGTCACTGGCCAGATTCGAACTACCCACGGAATTCGGTGACAAACTGGCAATGCTGTTGTACAAACCGGATCGCAACACGCTCGAAGTCAAGGCACTGGAAGCGGCCTGCGCCACCACTCACCTGTCTGCCGCACACCTGCTGGAACGTTGCGGCGCGCTGCCGTCCACGCACGATTACCATCTGAACAAATTCTTGTTCGAGCACTTTCCGCGCGGCACCGGCTTGCCCGAGGTGACGGTGGATGAACATCCGGAACTGCCGCTGGCAAACATCACCGCCTTCAGCATCGACGACGCCAATACCACCGAAATTGACGATGCGTTCTCGCTTGAAAAACTGGCGGGCGGCAACTGGCGCATCGGCATCCATATCGCCGCCCCCGCACTGTGTGTCGCACCAGGCTCGGAAATCGACATCATCGCCGCGCAACGCATGTCCACCATTTATATGCCGGGCGACAAGATCACCATGTTGCCGGACAACGTGATGCAGTCGTTCACCCTGAGCGCGGACAAGGTCTGCCCCGCACTCTCGATGTATGTGGAAGTGGAGGCGGACTCGCTGACGATCGTGAACAGCGAAAGCCGCGTCGAACGCCTGCACATCGCCGCCAACTTGCGCCATGACACGCTGGAACCGCTGTTCAATGAGGATACGCTGGCAGCAGGGAAGCTCGATTACCCCTATGCGCCAGAACTCAAACTGCTGTGGGATTTCGCGCAAAAACTGGAAGTGGCACGCGGCAAGTCGGCTGACAACAGCACGCAGCAGATCGACTACATTTTCCATGTCGAAAACGACCATGTCACCATCGGCCGGCGTCTGCGCGGATCGCCTATCGACAAAGTGGTATCGGAATTGATGATCCTGGCCAACAGCACCTGGGGCAAGCTGCTGGAAGACCACGCTGTGGCCGGCATCTACCGTACCCAGAACAATGGCAAAGTGAAGATGAGCACGGTCGCCGCCCCGCACCAGGGATTGGGCGTGGCTCACTACGCCTGGTCAAGTTCGCCGCTGCGCCGCTACGTTGATCTGGTCAATCAGCGTCAGATCATCAGCGTGTTGCGCGGCGAAACACCATCCTATACCAAGAACGACACCGCGCTGTTTGCCATTCTGCGCGACTTTGACGCGGCCTACACTGCCTACAGCGAATTCCAGCGCAACATGGAGCGCTACTGGTGTTTGCGCTGGCTATTGCAGGAAGATATCAAGCAATGCGAGGTGCTGGTGCTGCGCGAGAATTTGGTCAAGCTGGTCAACATCCCGCTCATTGGTCGCATCCCTTCCCTTCCCGAAACACCACCCAACACCCTGGTGACGGTGGAAATCGGTACGATCGACCTGCTCGAACTCAATTTTGACGCGCGCGCTATTGCCGGCGCCGCCGTTATGGCATGAAACGCTATCTGGCTTGGACGCTGGTGCAGGAACGTCTTTCCTTCGCCACTGCATTCTCGCTGCTGCTGCACGCCTTCGTCCTGTTTGGCATCACCTTCTCCGCGCCGGATGTACGCAATCTGGCGAAAAAATTACAACCACTGGAGGTCACGCTGGTCAACAGCCAGTCACGCTCCAAGCCCGACAAAGCCACGGCTTATGCCCAGAGCAATCTGGATGGTGGCGGCAACACGCCGGATGATCGCCGTGCCAGCACCCCGTTTCCGGTGCTGGGCAAAGACCAGAGCTTCACCCCGGAGCAGGCAGCACAAAAGGTCAAAGTGCTGGAACAGGAAGTCAAACAATTGCTCACACGCAACAAGAGTGATTACCAGATTGAACAAAAGAAAATTGCACCAAAGAAAGTTGAAAGCACGCTCAGCGGAGAGGAACTGGTGCAACGCTCACTGGAGATCGCGCGTCTCGAGGCCGAAATCAGCAAAAATATCTCCTTCTACGAAAAATTACCCAAACGCAAACGAATCGGTGCACGCACCGAAGAATATCGCTATGCCCAATACGTGGAAGACTGGCGTGCCAAAGTTGAACAAATTGGCAATCTTAATTACCCGGAAGCTGCACGACGGCAGAAAGTCTTCGGCAGCTTGCTGCTGACCGTCAACATCCGCGCCGATGGCAGTGTGGAAAGCGTGGAGATCAACAAATCTTCCGGGCAGCGCATCCTCGACGCCGCCGCCCAGAAGATCGTCCGCCTCGCTGCCCCTTACGCGCCTTTTCCGCCCGACATACGCAGGGAAACGGACATCCTGAGCATCACCCGTACCTGGACATTTACCACCAACGACCAGTTGCAAGCCAACTAGCGGGCAGGCTGGCGGCTTGCCAAGCCAAGCCGCCTTCTCTACCATGCGCCGCATGTCTCAATCGCTCGTCCTGCGTCTGCTGCTGATCGTCGCCCTACTGCTCACCCAGTTGGGCGGAATGACACACGGCATCGCACATGTGATGGCGGATCAGGCGCAAGACCAGTCGCAGCCACACGACAAACAGTGCGACCTGTGCGCGGCCTATGCACAGGTTGGTAGTGCGCTGCCAGGCTCCCCCGCTCACCTCTTTGCAACCGAGCAAGGATTGTCGTTTCTGGCCTTAGCTACTTCCAGTTTCCATTCCTTTGTATTCAGTGCATTCAGCGTGCGCGCGCCCCCCTACTCCGCATAAGTCCATTCTTGAATCTCCGCGTCAATGGATGCGGGGCCTGGATTACTTTATTGGAGTGAAACCATGTTCAAAAATATTCTTGCAGGCACGGCCATCGCCGTGCTGAGCAGCCATGCGCTGATCGCTCACGCTGCCAACAATGGCAACAACGAAGCCGCCTTCAACCCCGCCTTTTCGCTCATCTTGTCCGGTATCTACGGCAGCTTGCAGCAAGACTCTGCGATCCCTCCCACCGGCTTCGCCATGAACCCCAATCCGGGACATACGCAAGGCTTCAATCTTTGGGAATCGGAGATAGGTATTGCCGCCAATATCGATCCGCAGTTTCGCGGCGTGGCAACGTTTGCGCTTGACCCGGCTGGCGGCATCAGCGTGGAGAACGCCTTCGTGCAAACCACTTCTTTAGGTGATGGTCTTAATCTCAAATTCGGTCGCTTTTTTTCCGGCTTGGGCTACCTCAACAAACAGCACGCGCACGCCTGGGATTTCATCGATCAACCACTGGTGTATGCCGTGCTGTGGGAGAATCAGCTGGGCGAGGACGGTGTGCAGTTCAAGTGGCTTGCACCGACGGACACTTTCATCGAACTCGGCGCGGAGGTGGGCAAAGGTCGCGGTTTCCCCGGCACCGACCGGGCGAAAAATGGCAATGGCGCGGGTGTACTGTTCGCGCATATCGGCGATGACATCGGTATTGAACACAGTTGGCGTGCTGGTGTTTCCCTGCATCAGACAAAACGCGTCGATGCGGAAAGTACGGACGTTCCCGATCTTCCGGGTAACAGCGTGACCAATCTTTTTACCGGTAACAGCAAAACAGCCGGGTTAGATTTCGTGTGGAAATATTCGCCCAATGGCAACGTGCACAACCGCTATGTGAAATTACAAGGCGAATATTTCCGGCGCAAAGAAACCGGCGAACTGACTTACAACACAGCGGGTGCCGCCATTGCCGACACTTTCTCTGTCGCCCATGGCGGCTTCTACTTGCAGAGCGTGTACCAATTCATGCCGCGTTGGCGAGCAGGTTTGCGATATGACCGTCTTGATCCGGGTGTCGCACAAGTCGGTGCATCAAATGCCGGCAATGTCCTCAGCGACTACGCCTACCACCCGAAACGCGCCACTTTTATGATGGACTTTAGTCCGAGTGAATTTTCGCGCCTGCGCGTCCAGGTAGTGGATGACCAATCGCGTCAAGGCTTGTCCGATAAGCAATTCTTCCTGCAGTACATCATGAGCCTGGGCGCACATGGTGCGCACAGCTACTGATTCGGAGTGCGCAGACATGTCTGCGCTGACAAAGGCGGCGGCACGTCGTCGCGCACCATAAACTGCAACTCACAATAAATATGAGGATTTATCATGAAGAAAATCGTCTACGCAATCTCGCTGCTGCTGTTGAGCAGCCAAGCCCACGCCGCCCTCAACGTGCTCGCCTGCGAACCGGAATGGGCAGCGCTAACGCAGGAATTGGCTGGTGACAAAGTCAGCCTCTACACCGCCACTGGCGCATTGCAAGACCCGCACCGCATCGAAGCGCGTCCCAGCCTGATCGCCAAGGCACGCCGCGCCAATCTGGTGGTGTGCACAGGTGCGGAGCTGGAGGTGGCCTGGTTGCCCGTGGTACTGCGTGAGTCCGGCAACAACAGAATTCTTCCCGGCGGCGATGGATATTTCGAAGCTGCGCATTTCGTCACCATGCTGGAAGTGCCTGCACGTCTGGATCGTGGCGATGGCGATGTACACGCGCAGGGCAATCCGCACATCCAAACGGATCCGCGTAATTTCCTGCCTGTCGCCACTGCATTGAGCCAACGCCTGGCGCAACTCGATCCTGGCAATGCCGTGCATTACCAACAGCGCCTTGCCGCCTTCAATCAAAAATGGCGTGCGGCGATCAGCGACTGGGAACAACAGGCAGCGCCGCTCAAAGGTGTAGCCGTCATGGTGCAACACAAAGGATTCCCCTACTTAAGTAATTGGCTGGGATTGAATGAGATCGTCGCACTGGAACCCAAGCCCGGCATGGAGCCGAGCGCCGCACATCTGGCGCAGGTGTTGAATGCACTGCAACACCGTCCCGTCAGAATGGTGTTGCGTGCCGCTTACCAAAATTCCCGCCCGTCAGAATGGATCGCGGAACGCGCGCACATCGCTGCGGTGGAACTTCCCTACACCGTGGGTGGCAGCGAGCGGGCGAAGGATCTGTACGGTTTGTTTGATGACACGATGGCACGCTTATTGGCGGGGCTGAAATGAACGTGCTCGAATTCGACATCCTGCTTCCCGCCTTCATCGCCGGACTGTTGGTGCTCGCCACACACATCCCGTTCGGCATACGCGTGTTGCAACGTGGCGTGATCTTCGCCGATCTGGCGGTGGCGCAGATCGCAGGGCTAGGTGTGGTCATCGCCGGCTTGCTCGACCTCACGGATAAACCGCTGCTGGTGCAGCTCATTGCGGCCAGCAGCGCCCTGTGTGGGGCCGCATTGTTGGCCTGGATCGAGCGCAACGCCGCCGAAGTGAAGGAGGCATATATCGGTTTGACCTTCGTCCTCGCGGCCAGCCTCGGCATCTTGTTGATGAGTCGCGACGCGCATGCGGACGAACATCTGAAAGACCTGCTGGTCGGGCAGATTCTGTGGGTAAACAACACGCAACTTATCGGCACAGCCGTGCTCAGTGCCGTGCTACTGTTCGTGTGGCGCAGGTTGCAGAATAGCCAAAACCATTTCGTCTTCTACGCCCTGTTCGCGCTCGCCATCACCGCATCGGTGCAGTTGGTCGGAATCTATCTGGTGTTCGCCAGCTTGATCGTGCCCGCGCTCGCCACGTATAAATTACAGCAATACCGCGTGGCATTCGCTTTTGGCATCGGTATCGCCGGGTATGCGTGCGGGCTGTTGCTCTCGGTATGGATCGACCTGCCAGCGGGTGTCGCCATCGTGTGGGCAATGGCGTTGATCGGCCTGCTGTCGGCGTTACTGAAACGTACGGATTAAGCCGCTATAATCCGCGCACTTTTACCCATCCAAATAGAAATGACCGACAAATACGCCGTCATCGGCAACCCTGTCGCCCACAGCAAGTCGCCGCTGATCCACACCCTGTTCGCGCAACAAACCGGACAGGACATGAGTTACGAGGCGATCGAAGCGCCGCCGGATGGCTTTGCCGCGACCATCGCGCGGCTCCGTGCGGAAGGCTACAAGGGTTGCAATGTGACTGTGCCATTCAAGTTCGATGCCTATCAACTGGCGACCCAACGTAGTGGCCGTGCGCACGATGCCAATGCGGTGAACACACTGATCTTTGAAGGTGACGAGATTCTTGGTGACAACACCGACGGTGTGGGACTGCTCGCCGATATCGAGAAGAATATCGCCTACAAGCTTTTTCTCAAGAATGCGCTGATACTTGGCGCGGGTGGCGCGGCGGCCGGTGTGCTGTGGCCGCTGTTCAATGCCGGTGCCGGCATCATCATAGCCAACCGTACCCTGGAAAAAGCGGAAAGACTCGCTGCCCCGTTCGAGGGCGCAGGAACTGTATTTGCCAAATCTTATGAAGACTTGGCCGGACGCAGCTTTGATCTTGTCATCAATGCGACCTCCAGCGGCCTGGCCGACCAGCTACCACCATTGCCGCCGGGTTTGTTCAAGCCTGGCGCGTTGGCCTACGACATGATGTACGGCAAGGAAACACCCTTCATGGCGTTCGCCCGGCAACAGGGTGCAGCCATCGTTGCCGACGGTCTGGGCATGCTGGTGGAACAGGCAGCCACCGCCTTCGCACTGTGGCGCAAGGTTCGCCCGGACACCAAACCCGTCCTCGAAATACTGCGCAAATAATGCGGCTACCGCGCAGTCTTTTCTGGCGCATCGTGCTGCTGCTATTCGCAGTTCTGGTGCTCTACCAATTGTGGTTGTTCGCACATATATGCTGGTGGATCAAGTTCAATCCCGCGAGCAGTTCCTTCATGGCGAATCGACTGCAAGTAATGCAGGACAAGAACCCCAATGCGGGGCTCAAGCAAAAATGGGTGCTATACGGCAATATTTCCAACCACCTCAAGCGTGCGCTCATTGCAGCTGAGGATGCCAAATTTGTCGATCACGACGGCTTCGATTGGGAAGGTATCCAAAAAGCTTACGCAAAGAATAAAAAGAAGGGGAAGATCGTTGCAGGCGGCTCTACCATCAGCCAGCAACTGGCGAAGAATTTATTCCTCTCCACCAAACGCACGCCGTGGCGCAAGGCGGAAGAAACGCTGATCACCCTGATGCTGGAAGCAGTGATGGACAAGCGGCGCATCTTCGAGATATATCTGAATGTGATCGAGTGGGGCGACGGCGTGTTCGGGGCGGAAGCCGCGGCTCGCCATTACTTCGGTGTCAAGGCTTCTCAACTCACCGCCGAGCAAGCCGCGCGTCTCGCTGCCATGGTGCCTAATCCACGCTATTACGACCGCCATCGCCAGGCGCCCGGCATGCTCGCCAAGACCCTCATCATCCTCGACCGCATGCCGGACGCCGAGATACCCTGACGGCGGCCTGTTATTTTCCTTACAATAGCGCGCAATTTTGAGGCGTACCATGGTCGAGAACACGGAACACCAATTTACCGATAACGTGCAAGATTATCTCCGACAGGTGCAACACCTGCTGGAGAAGCAGGCGTTGCTGGAAACCGTGGTACATAATCAGGAATTGCCACGCGCAGAACGCCACGAACTGCTCGACAAGATGCTGCACAAGCGCCATCTGGCGGAATTGAGCGAGAAACTGGAAGGCCTGCACACCGCCGATATCGCCTACATCCTGGAAGCGCTCCCGATCGAACAGCGCCTGCTTGTATGGAATCTGGTCAAGGCCAATCGTGACGGTGAGATTCTGATCGAAGTTTCCGATTCGGTGCGCGAATCGCTGATCGCCGACATGAGCCGCGACGAACTGCGCGAAGCGGCCGAGCAACTCGACACGGACGAAATCGCCGATCTCGCACCCGACTTGCCGCATCACGTGATCCGCGATGTATTCAAGTCGCTGCCGATCGAGGAACGCGAACAGCTGCGCGCGGCGATGTCCTATCCGGAAGATGCAGTCGGCGCCCTGATGGATTTCAACATAGTGCATGTGCGCGAAGATGTCACCCTGGAAACGGTGACGCGCTATCTGCGCCGTTTTGATGAGCTACCCGACCACACCGACCAGGTGTTTGTGGTGGACAGGAATGAACGCTTCAAGGGTGTACTTCCGATCAATCTGATTGTTATCAACGAACCGGAAACCGTGGTCAGCCAGTTGATGATTGCCGATGTCATCCAGCTCCATCCCGATGACAAGGCAGAACATGCCGCACAAGCGTTTGAACGCTACGACCTTGTTTCGGCACCGGTGGTGAATGAAGACGGAAAATTATTCGGTCGGGTCACGGTGAATGTGGTGCTGGATTACATCCGCGAGGAATCTGAGATCGACCTGCTGAATCAGGCCGGCTTGCGCGAAGAGGAAGATATTTTTGCCTCGGTGTGGAAATCAGCACAGAACCGCTGGGTCTGGCTGGCGCTCAATCTATGTACCGCTTTCTTTGCCTCGCGCGTGATTGGCAAGTTCGAGGAAACCATTGTGCAAATGGTCGCTCTCGCCACCCTGATGCCGATTGTTGCCGGCATCGCGGGCAACTCTGCCAACCAGACCACCACCATCATCATCCGCTCACTCGCACTCGGCCAGATTAATCAGAACAACGCACGACGTCTGATGCTGAAAGAACTCGCTATCAGCGGGTTAAACGGTATTGTGTGGGGGGGAATTGCAGGCCTGTTCGCTTATTTTCTGTATCACAGCGTACCGCTCGGCCTGGTGATGACCAGCGCCATGTTACTCAATCTCACCTTGGGAGCAATGGTCGGTATCGGCATCCCGCTCATGATGCAGCGACTGGGACGCGACCCGGCAATCGGCGCCAGCGTCATGCTTACCGCAATTACCGACAGTGGTGGTTTCTTCATTTTCCTGGGGTTGGCGACACTCTTCCTGGTCTAAAGCAAATCTGGTGAAAGATGCCATTCATTACACGGCAAGTTGAGCTACTGTGTCAGATTGATATAGAGAAAGAGACGCCACCGCCACGCAGCTTAACCACGTGAGATGAAGTGATCCCG
>Ga0172380_10006832_pt1 | contig 13079 bp, 15 predicted proteins | sample Leawe162metaG_FD_119747 | JGI IMG/M metagenome (GOLD analysis project Ga0172380, IMG submission 119747) | Leachate microbial communities from a municipal landfill in Southern Ontario, Canada - Leachate well 162 metaG | ecosystem: Engineered > Solid waste > Landfill > Unclassified | place...
TACTACCAGTTTCACTCAGTTGGAAACTGCAATTGATCCAGTTTTCAATGTTCGTACTGATCAGATGATTGGTAATGAGCGTGTGTTCTTTGTTGGTGGAGTTGCTCGCCGCATTCTGAATAATATCTTCCGGCTGAATGCTAGCTACTTTGTGGAAGATGGTGTTACCAGTTATGGTCTGCAATTCTCCACAATGAAACTGACTCGTGGAGTTCTGCGGCTTGTGGAGCATCCGCTGCTTAATGCTTATGGAAGCACTTCTAGTTATGCCAAGATGGGTATCATTGTTGATCTGCCCAGCTTCAACCTGGCTTACTTGGGGAATCGTAAGACTAAGGCAATTGATCTGATGGGAGATGATGGAGTTGACGCAGTTGGCGGTACGCTGACTACTGAAGTTACCACTCTGGTCAAGAATGCTCAAGCCTTCGCAGCTCTCTACAACTTCACGGCCGCTGCAATCGGCTAAGTTCTCCTCGCTCTTAGCAACTAAGGGCTTATGCAGAGGGGGTTAGAAATAATTTCCCTCTGCTCTTTTCTAAAGGAGTTAGTAAGATGAGTAATACAGTTCTGAAATGCCATCCCCTCATAACCTCCATTGATATTAATGGAAGTACCTATGTTCCGGATGGAAGTTATCTGATCACAATACCAAGTGCAGATGCAACTAATATAATGAGGGGCGCCAATGCACCGCAACAGCAAGGCCCGATTATGTTGCAGCAACCCCCAATTGATCCAACTGCCTAAGTAACTTTTTCTTTCTAAACACAAGGAGTTCTAAACATGGCCACACTTAAAGAGATTCAACTTGCTGCAGCAAATGCGAAACTGCAACGAGAGGCAGTTAATGCTATCTCTAATTCGCAAGGAGATCTGCAACAGCAAGAACAAAAACAACCCGAACAAGTAAAGAAGGATGAGAATGTTCGTTACTTCTGTAAGATTGCTGGCCATCGGTTTATTTTTGAAGATGGTACGGAAGCATTCTTTAATTATGGGCGCCTGGATGTTGGTCCTAAGAGCTATCCTACTACTTGGCGCCAGTATCAGAAAGAACTCAATGCTATTCTTGGTCGGCAAACAACTATCTTTATTCCTGAAGTTCCCCCGGAAGTTGAGCCTGTAGTTGCTCAGAATGCAAAGAGTGAAGCAGAGATTGTAGCTGGAGAACAAAAACTGCTAGCAGGAGCAAATGCTAAAGTTTCTCAAGAAATAGCTACTGGAGGAACTAATGGAGCTCCAACAGATGTGAATCAATCTACTGTTGACCCCGCTCTTAGGGAAGCAATGATGGGAACTTTGCCAGTTGGTATGGCACCTTCCATTAGTGGTTAATTCTTAACTTGGTGGATATGTCTCATGGCCGCTCTAACTGGAATTGAGTTAATATATCAACTAGTTCAGGATGATGTTCGTCGTCCAGATCTAGCAGATAAAATTAGAAGGCGTATCCACCGCGCTGCACTTGGTTGGCATCGTGCAGATGATTGGAAACGAGATTTCTTAGAAACTGTTTATGAATTTGATCTAGAAGGAACAGCAGTCCCTAATCAAATTCCTCCTGCTTCTGGAGCTAATGCTCTCTTCATGAACTGGGCAGGACAAATTCAATCAACAATAAATGTACAAGTTCTAGATCTTACGGAACTTATTTTCTTTAGGAAAGTAGGATACCTAAGGAAATACATGACAGTTACTCCTTACGGAACTGCTATCTTTGATCCTACTACTGGAAGGCAAGGAACAGTTCAAGGAGGGGATCTGCTAGAAAGAAGCCCAGATAGCATGTTTGATGGGTATGGATATGATGCAACAGATAAATTCTACAGAAGTGGAGATAATATTAACATAAGTGCATCCACTCCTCTTAATAAAGTATATATTGGATATTTCAGAGATCCTAAACTGAATCTTGGCTGTACTACTGAGGCAGAATTCCTAGATTATGAATCTTGGATCATTGATAGCTACCCAGATCTAATAGTGGCAGATGTAAAAGCTAAACTATTTACAGATACTGGGAAAGCAGAAGAAGCAAATGCAATCAGAAGGCCTCCATTGGGAGAACTCCCTATACAAGAACTTAGGTTGCGCTCAGCAGAAACTAGAGTATCTCTTCGCTAACTAAAGCAAAAAGGAATTGTCATGAATCTTAGTACTGTTTGGGCACAACTTGCGACTACTCAGAATGTAGCTTATGGGATTCCCTTTATTGATCCTAATACTCTTGTTCCTACTCTAGATAATGGAGCAACGGGGCTAACTCTTAATTTCGGATATACCAAAGATACAGAATCTAATGGAGGCGGTGGCCTTCATATTGGGACTTTTGGGGATCTTACTGGAGTTGCTTCCCTTAATCTTGGGGGGCAAGGAGATAGTTATATTCCTGTTGCTAATCAGGCTGCAGGCACTCTTGGAAGGGTGCCAGGATTTCGAGTAAGAAGTTCTAGAGGAACAAGGCAGATTCCTTCAAATAGCTTGAATACAGATCTGCTGGGAGAATTTGCAGGTTACGGACTTATAGGGCTTTCTTCTTTCCCTCTCTACTACACAAAACTAGCAGGAGTAAGTTATTATGTAGCTGGGGCTAGTGCTACTAGTCCTGGTGGAGAAATGAGGTTTGGCACTCAAGGAGATGGAACAGGTGCATTCACTGATTGGATAAAACTAGATAATACTGGGGCCTTTCTTCCACTAATTGCTTCCTCTCCTGCAGCTCCTACTATTCCTGGTGTTGTTAAACTAGGGAAAGCTGGCTATGGTTGGGGATCATTAACTCTTGATTACAACATTACTGCTACCGTTGGAGCAGTAGTTATAAATAAGCCAGTAGGGAGAGCAATTATTGCCCTTGGCGCCGCTAGTGTGGTAGTAACGAACACGTTAGTAACTGCAAATAGTATCGTATTTGCTCAGTTAGCTGCAGTGGATGCTACTCTCACCTTTGTAAAAGCAGTAGTTGCAGGAGCTGGCAGCTTCACTATTACTGGAAATGCAAACGCAACTGCCAATTGTGCAGTTAATTTCTTTGTAGTCTGCACGGATTCTTAAGATGAAAACTCTCCTGATCCTTATTACTCTCTTCTTGTTCCTTTCAGGGTGTGCAACTGACAAGGTATTACTAGAGGGCTCTGGAGTTTATATCCCTCCAATGCCACAAGCAGTAACTCTATGCAAAGAACACCCAGAATTGGAGATTTGCAAACATGCTCCCAATTGAAGAAACCAAGGAAGAATTTCCAGTTTCCTTCACCTATGACATGCTGGAAGATGTTAATAGGGAAGTTAATCAATATGAATATGAAACAGAAGTAGGAGATGATTGGACTCCTATTGGACTCTCAGTAGATGGTGAAGATGATTGCGATAGTTACGCTACTGAGAAGGCCGAAAGACTAATTAAGCTCGGATGCCCCAGAAGTTCTATGCGCATTGCACATTGTTTGAGAAATGGAGAGGGCCATCTAGTTCTTCTTGTAAATTATCAGGGGCAAACATGGGATCTTGATAATTGTTACCCCTACCCAATGAGAGTTCAAGATCTTGTAGGATATAAATGGATATCCTTTTGGCATCTTGATACTGGCAAACTTGAATTAGCATAATCTCAGGAGAATAGAAATGGCTGGCATTCCGTACACTGTTAATACTGAAGATTCTACTTCTCCTGCAGATAATAATGTTGCATCTAATGGAGCAGCAGAAATTCGAGGGTTGAAATCGAAACTGAATAATGTATTTGGAATTCTATTTACAGCAGCAGGTACTGCAGATGCTATGACTGCAACTCTTCCTGCTTTCACTACTGGACTTAAAGTAATTGGAATTCCTATAGGAGAGAATACTGTTGTTCTTCCTACTCTCAATGGAATTCCAATTGTAAAACGAAATGTTATTGCTGGAAATATAATTCCTCTTGTTGCTGGGGATTATAATGCTGGCAATCTTTTTTCTTTCACAGGTATGGCAGCCGGTTATCTTGGCGCTCCTGCCTGGGTACTTAATGCACCAGATAATAATCGTCCATTTGTGCCAGGAACAAAACAAACTGTATATGTTGGAGGAGTAGATGCAAATGGATTATCTCAATTCTTTTTAGCAGCAATTGGAACTACTACTGCAGCCGCTGGGGGTCCTCTTTATGCAACTTGTACTGCAGGGGAGAATGAAAATTATTGGGGGAATGCAACCCTTTACACCTGGACAGACCTAAATATTAATGGGCAAATGTATTTAGGAATAAATATAGATTCTGCTGGAGTTTTCACGGGAGCTTTTAGTACAACATTAGCGCCAATTTACCAATGGGGAGGGAACCCCAGTACTGTAAATGGGCAATATACCTATAACATTGCAATTGGGAAAATGTTCAAAGGCAATGGAGTTAGTGCCGATCAAGTATATGCAGTCTTTATTGGAGAAGTAACAGTTGCTGCAGGGGTTATTAGTGTTGTAACTTGTTATGCTCTTAATGGAAAATATCGCTCTCCCCCTGTTGCAATTGTCTCAGGAACTTCAGTAGTTGTAGATACTAATATTGGTTGCATCCCAATGGAAGTAAGTCAGAAACTAGTTTGCACTACTGCAGAGCATGGATATTCAATTGGGGATGTAATTACTAATTTCTCTAATAATTCTGCAGGGACTCATGTAGCAACTGTTGCAATTAATAAAAATACGATTACAATGCTTCCAGGAACTGCAGCAAATGCATATTACGCTCTTCACAAAGTCACTGGCGCACAAGTAGCACTTACTAATGCCAACTGGAACCAATACGTTGATGTTAATCGGGGCTGGTAATTAGGAACCATCATGGCACTTCTCCCATATGCAGCGAATCTTAATTCTGCTTTCTATCCTTTCCTATCTCGATGGAATGGGAGAACTGTAATTGTAGAAGGTAAGGATGAATTCTATAAACCCAAACTCACTACTAATGAGCCCAGTAATCCTGCTAATGAAGGGATAGCTCAGGTTTTCTATAGTGAGAATGTAATGCCTGCTGCTAATGGAATTCAAAGTATTGGATTTCTAGAGCAGTTAGAAGGAATTCCAGGAAGTGTATCTTTTGATGATTACTTCCTTCTCAGGGATATAGATGAAAATAAATATCTTTTCTCCCCCGCTAATGGAAATAATTACATCTACAATGCAAACTTTGGGGGATGGGTTGCAGTTGGAGGTCCGGTTGCTCCCCTCACTACAGTAGCTTACATCAATGGGCACACTTATATTTATTTCTCCAATGTAGGTTGCTATGAATATAATCCTACCACTAATGTATTAGACGCGGTAGTTCTTGTTGGAGTAGTTGCTGCTGATCTAGAAGGGATCTGTGCTTCTAATGGGTATTTAATTGCTTGGGATCACTTCTCAGTATATAGAAGTCAGCCACTTAGTATTCTAGATTTTACCCCTAATCCTGCACAAGGATCTGGAGGAAGTATTCCAGAAGGAATTGCTGGGCAAATAGTAGCTTGCCTTCCTATTTTTGGGGGGTTTCTTATCTATACTACCAAGAACATTGTAGCTGCTAGTTACACTCAGAATGTTCGTTACCCATTTGTATATAAAGAAATTCCAGGAGGTGCTGGAATCCAAAGGCCAAATCAAGTATCTTGGCAAGAGAATATTGGGAGTCATTATGCATGGACACAGGCAGGACTTCTCAATGTAACCAAGTCCTCTGCAAATAGTGTATTCAACCCAGTAACCGATTTTCTTACTTGTGGAGTTTTGGAAACTTTCAACGCAGTTACTAACTTGCTAGAAGAAGTTGAACTCGTGGCGCCCCTGAATGTTAAAGTTGCTGTTCTAGGGCAAACTTGGTTAGTAATTAGTTATGGAATTTCCTCTTATACTCATGCACTGGTTTATGATCTCAACTACAAACGCTGGGGAAAAGTAAAAATTACGCATGCGTGCGCAGCAGAACTTATTCTTCCTAATCTTAGTGGGGCTATAGGATGGGATCAACTAGATGTATTCTCTTGGACAGATTTAGGGTCTAGTTCTTGGAGCAATTTGGGTACTCAACTCATTACATTTGAAGCCCCCAATACTATCCTTGCTTTTATGGCAGAGGATGGAACTGTTTATTCTGTTGATTTCCGAATTATTGGTGCAGATCATGCTGGAGTTCTTTTCTTAGGGAAATACCAGTATGTAAGGAATCGCTGGCTTTCTATGCAAGAGTTGAGTGTAGAATGTGTTAAATTGACATCTAACTTTCAGACCTTTCTTATTCCCACGTATGACGGAAAAACTCTGGAAGCTCCGACAGAATTAGTTGATACCAATAATAATGGATTAGTAAAGATCTATGGGAGTGATATTCAAGGGCATAATCTCTCTATCTTAGAAAAGGGAACCTTCCAAATCTCTTCCATTACTATGGACTTCAAACTTGAAGGGGCAATGTAATGTCCCAGAATGACCTTAATTCCAATATCAATTTAGGGTTAGTTCAGGATCCTCCTGATTCTATTAAAACTCCAGAGGGCAGATCTATTTATGTTCTCTTCATTGCTGCTTTCAATAACTTAATCCGCTACATTGAGCAATACACTGGAATTACTCAGAAAGACATTACCCTGTGGTCACTCTTAACACCGAGTGATACTATACTGACATATAATTTAAGAAGGCTCTATGTTAAGGCAGCTGTTAATCTTGCGTATGGAAACTTTGTAAATCTCTACAATGCTGGTGCAGATTTGCAAGCAAGGAAAGCAGATAGTGGAGTTCCCCTTCTTGCTCATGGATATATTAGTAGTACAGAAACAATAGTAGCGGGAGATTTTTGTGAAGTAATTCTGTTTGAGGGGCTAGTTTCTATTGGAGGAGTTGTACGGGGAACTAGTTACTATTTGGCGCCCGCAGGTGCGATAGCAGCAGCCCCAGGAGCTACGAGACAATTTGTAGGTTTTGGTGTTGCAACTGATCTACTCTGCGTTAATATTGAAACAACCCTGTTCTAATTTCCTGGAGGTAATAGAATCATGAAACTTAAAGTACTTTTGGCCAGTCTTGTTTTTGCTCTCTCCACTAGTGTATTTGCTGCACAAGATACTATCTTGGCACTGGCGGCAAGGACAGCAACTACCACTAGTAGTAATCTCACCAAAACCACAGAGAAATCTGCTCATTTCATAATCAATGTAACTGCAGTTCCTGGAGTAGATACTATTACTCCTAAGATCCAAGCAATGGATAATCTCGGGAATTACTACGATGTTCTAGTAGGGGCTGCAATTGCTACTACTGGTATTACTGTCCTCAAGATTGCCCAGGGGCTTTCTCCAATTGTTAATGGATCAGCTGCAGATTTTATCCCTGATGTTTATAGGGTAGTAGTTACTCATTCTGCAGGAACCAGTTTTACCTACTCCGTTACTATTAACAAGAGCAACTAAGGAAAATAGTCATGAAAAAACTTCTTTTTAGCAGTCTTTTTGCATTCTCCTTAGTTGCTTCTGCAGGGGATGTTTTCAATACTGAAGATGTACCAATTGGGGGAAGTGCAACTGATGTTGCTAGCCTTATTACTGCTCCCTGTAATACAGCAAATGCAATTCTCTACAATGCAACTACTCCATGTAGTGCAAATCTATCATTCAACTCTACTGGATCTAAACTTACACTTGGAACTGATGTCGTCCTCTCCCGCTACGCCGCCAAGCAGCTACTCATCTCCGGGGATGGGACTGGGGCAACTACGAATGCGGGTTGGATAATCGGTTATGGTGGCTTATCAGGTGTATCTAACATTTGGTCTAGCACTCTAGAAACACCGAATAGCAATAATGTGGCAATAAGCATTAGTGATTCAACTACGGGTATTGGCGCGGCTAATATTGTCAATATTGGCGTTAATGGTGTGTTGAAAGCGTCATTCTCGGGGACTGCTGGCGCTGGCCCTTCCATAACCGCAGGCACTGCCACCACAGACGTAAATGCTCTCAACATCACGCAAACTTGGAACAACGCCGCAGTTGTTTTCACGGGGCTGAAGCAGGTAACCACGCGCACTGCACAGGCGAGTAATAGTAAGCTGTTTGATTTCTCCGTTGCGGAAGATACAAACCAAGTCAAAGCTGTTGTGAATGGCGCGGCTATGGATTTGATAGTAGTTGGTGGAAACGGTGGCGCGGGAAGAATAGTACTAAACGGAAATGGCTCAAGTAACCATCAAATTGTTTCTCCGGGAGATGGCACGGCGCTTACGCTGGATTCGTATACTGCCGGCATTTCACTGAAACGCATTGGAACGGAAGTCGCGGGATTCACTGCTACTGCTGGTTCTGGTTTGAATGTGGCGGCAGGCACCGCCACTACTAATGTCAAGGCGCTGGATATAAGCCAGACGTGGAACAACGCCGCAGTAACTTTCACCGGCAAGCTGAACGCCTTCACTGATACGGCGAGCAATGCGGCTAGTCTGCTGGAGAATTGGACTGTTGGTGGAATTAGTAAATTCTCTATCACCAAAGCTGGACGGATGATCGCGTCTGACGGGTCGCAAGCATCACCATCCATTACAACCGCCTTATCTGGTGCTGCTGGTTTTTACTCTGTATCAGGATCATCTATCAGCTTATCTGGCGGTAATACTGATTTGTGGTTGGCCAATGCAGGAGGGATACGACACGGATCGGGAGTTATTTTTGGGTGGTCTAGCGGCACGTCTAGTGCTACTGCAATGGATACCGCATTCTCCCGCAACGCTGCCGGCGTAGCTGAAGTAAATAACGGCACTGCTGGCACGTTTCGTGATTTGAAAGTGCGCCAGCACTATGTAGATCAAACCATTACTGCAGGAGGAACTACTGGCGATCAAACCATCAATAAAGCCCATTTCACAGTTAATTTCGCAGCTGCTGCTACTGCAATCACAGTTACTAATTCTCTTGTAACTACTTCCTCCACTGTGTATTGCACTGCCCGTACAAATGATGCAACTGGCTATGTGAAGAATGCAGTTCCGGCTGCAGGAAGTGTAGTAATTAATCTGGTAGCGGCGGCAACTGCTGAAACTAGTGTTGGTTGTCACGTAATTAATTAACTAATCAATCTAAATTAAAGGAAAGAGAAAATATCATGGCTACTAAAACATTTACTATTACCTATCCTGATGCAGCTGCTCCTCGTATTATGGCTGCATTGAAGTCTCATTACGGCAAGGTAGAAGACCCAGTAGGCTCTGGAACTATGAGAGATAGAACTAATGCTGAAGTATTCGCAGAATTTGAGAAGATGATGCGAGATACTCTTAGGGGTATTGTCTTACAGCAAGAAAAGCAAGGAGCAAAGATAGCAGCAGAAGCAGCGGTTACTGAAATTCCTGTAACTTAATCATCAGTAGCATTATCCTAAATAAGAAAAAAGGGAGTTTTTGTGAGTGATAACCTTGTGATAACAATTGCACTTGGACTAGTAGCAACTCTTTTTGGTCTTCTTATGCTACTTTTAGGGTGGCTAGGGAGCCGCCTTTACTCCAAAATAGATGAATTAGGAAAGGCTATTATCACTCTTGCAGGAGAACTGCATTCTAAAATTAATACCATTGACGGAAGACTTATCCGTGTGGAATCTCGACATGAAATTTGTGAGAATAATGGAGGAAATTTTAGTCGTAGAATTGATGATATTAAACAGGGAGGAGGGTAATGCTCACTATCAATCAAAAGGCATTCCTTGATATGATAGCATTTGCAGAGATAGGAACTGTTCTTCTTAGGAGATCCCATAATGGATATAATGTTTGCGTTGGGAGTACTACGCGTAATCCAATTCTCTTTTCTGATTACTCTACACATCCAAGGAAGCGTAATAAACAACTTAATAGTGACGCAGCTGGAAGGTATCAAATCCTTGGAAGATATTTCCCCTTCTATAAGAAACTCCTGGGATTAACAGATTTCTCCCCAAAAGCACAGGATGCAATTGCAATGCAACTTCTGAAAGAGCAGAAAGCATTAGAAGACATTGAAGCAGGGAATATAGTAAGTGCAATAGAGAAATGTAGCAACATATGGGCATCCCTTCCTGGTAACTCATATGGACAACCAACTAAGAGCCTTCAAGCGCTTATTCTTGCATATACTAAAGCAGGGGGAATAATAGATGAAACTGAAAGTAAGATTTGATTCCCCTCTTTGGGTAGAATGTTTAACTGATAAGAACTGGAAAATTCTTGCAGATTTCAAGGCTACAATTACTGGAGATATTTCCTACCAACTAGTTGTGCCAAAAGATTTCGAAACTGATTTCGCCTCAGTACCAAGACTTCCTCTTATTTATGAACTTCTTGGAGACTCCTCTCAGAAACCAGCTGTTCTTCATGATTACCTCTATGCAATGGGGGGCAATGATGTAAATAGACAAATTGCTGATAATATTATGCTTGCTGCAATGCTAACAAATGGAAATAGTTGGTATCAGCGCTGGTTTATCTTTGCAGCAATTAGAGTATTTGGGCATCTCTTTTTTAATTACCTACCGAAGTTTTCTGAGGAGAAATAACATCATGGCAGCAGGAGCCGCAGTACAACAGAAACTTCCAGAACAAGATAACTCTGGACTAATGGAACTCCTCAAACTCTTCGGAGGGCAAATGGGAGGAGGAACAACTACGAGCACTACAAGTAGTTCTCCTAAAGCTAACTCAAATGCGGATGCCCTGCTAGCACAAATACAAGGAGGAGCGAATCCAGAACTTCTTCAGAATCTAGCCACCAGTATTCTGGATAAAGCTAATCAATCTGTTGCTCCTCAGGTTACTGCTAGTATTGGAGCAGGGAACAGGGCATATAGTGATACTACTCTCCAGGATGCAGTTGCTAGAGCAAGAGCCTATGCTACAGAAGCAGTAGCGAAAGCGAATCTGGATTTCATTCAGGATAGCAATAGAACTGCTGCTTCTCTTGTTGGAAACCAATTGCAGAATAATAAAGTAACTACTCAAGCAACCGGAACTAGCACTCTTGGGAAGATAGGGCAAGCTGGCGCCGCTGTTGTTGGTGGTTATAGCCTTCTTAAGAAAGCCCCTAAAGTACTAGAAGGGATTAAAGAGATCTTCAATACAGATACTCCTGGAATCAGTGATTCTATGTCTCTTTTTGATACTACAGGAATAGAAGGAATCAATGCAGCTACTAGTGCAGGAGATGCTGCAGATGCTGCTGATACTTTCTCCAGTACTTTTGATACTACTGGGTTAGATGGACTAGATACTGCTAGCGCTGCTGGAGATTTTTCATTTAATGGAGCAGGAAGTGCATTTAATCTTCTCTCTGGTAATAATGAAGGAGGGCAAGCAGGGGAGAACTTTGTACTAAGTCAAATTCCAGGAGTTGGCCCATTCCTAGCTCTTGCTAATTCTTTTGATGTTCCCATTGTTTCCGATATCGTAGATGTTGGGGGAGATATAGTTAGTGATATTGGAGACGCAGTTGGCTGCTTTATTACTACTGCTGTAACTAGCCAACAAGGAAAGCCAGATAATTGTTATGAACTAGAAGTTCTCCGGAAATTCCGAGATGATTACATGATGGAGAATCCTCAATATCATAGGTTCGTTCAACAGTATTACAAAGAAGCTCCATGGATAATGAGCAAGTTGGAAGATTCTCCTCAAAAGAATAATATCTATAAAGTTTTCTATCTTGCTTTCATTGTTCCTGCTATTGCTGCAATTGAGAATAATGAGAATGAGCAGGCTTTGGAAATCTATGTTTCTCTTTTCTACTTTGCAAAATGGCTTGCTTCTGGGCTAGTAATAAGCAATGAACAAGGAGCCTAATCATGGCAGATTCTGCAGAAATGCTGCAACAAGCAATAAATACTCTCCAAACCCCAGTTCCTGAGGGGATTAGTTATCAAGGAGTGGATCTGGGGCCAGCTCAGGCAGCTATTAGGAATGTTAAGAAAGCCACAGAGAATCAGCAGCAAGTTGTTGAAGATGCTCAGGCTCTTAATGAAACTGCAACTAAAGAATATCAACGGAGTCAGCAAGAACTAGCTGCTGCCCTTGGGCTCGAGGCCTCTGCTAACGCGGCTCAAGCAGCTCAACGAGCTGGTAAGTTCGATGTTTATAATACCCTTACAGATATGCAGAATCAAACGGCTTCCAGAGTTGCGGCTGCGAATGCTGCTATCTTGATGGTTAAGCCTGCAGCAGATGCAGAACTTGCACAGATTAAAGAAATGCAATCGGTTGGACTTCTAGATGATCCTCTGGAATGGGCATATAACCAAATTCAACTTCCTAGCAAGATCAAGAGCTATAACATTGCAGCAGATGAAATTAACCAAGCCCAAGCTACAATCAATGAAGGGCTAACAAATATCAATGCTATCTCAGAAGGGGGTGCCAAGAATGTTCCCGCTGTTACCGCAGCACAAGCACAAGCTACAGCTGCTAAGGCAGTCGCGGCTGCTAATATCAATAATGCTGTTGCAGATGAACAGCTTGCTAAACAGAATGTAGATTTCGCTACCAAGAATACAGCAGCTGCAATTGCACTGGCACAGGTTACGGAGAATACTACCCAGCTTCAGCAAAGAGAAGCACAGGCTAAGTATCAATCTCAAATAAATGCAATCAACATTGCAGATACCAAAGCAAATAGAATCATTAAGAGCATTGAACTTTCTGAGAAACTCGGAGAAGTAGAGAAAGAGAAAGTTATCTATAGACAATTTGATAAGATCATGGGGAAACCCGAAGGATCAACTACCAGTGCACTCGTGAAACGGCTACCAAAAGAGATGCAAGCAGAAATCTTTGCTATTGGCAGTGGAGGTAAGTACGGATTTGGTCCAGCAGACGCTCTTGAGAACTTCCGGCAATTAGGGATGGGCGCAGCACTCCCAGAAACATCTAAAAGGATAGTATCTTTTCTTGTTAATAAGGAGGCTTTAGTACTAGAAGGAATTGACAAGGACATTACTCTCCAAATGGCGAGCGGAAAACTGGCGGCCACAGATAAAGTTAAGGAGAGAAAAGCAAGAATTGATGCGGCGCTTACTACTGCTCTTAATGAGGAGTTGCGGGATCCAAATAGTAA
>Ga0172380_10006833_pt1 | contig 13077 bp, 15 predicted proteins | sample Leawe162metaG_FD_119747 | JGI IMG/M metagenome (GOLD analysis project Ga0172380, IMG submission 119747) | Leachate microbial communities from a municipal landfill in Southern Ontario, Canada - Leachate well 162 metaG | ecosystem: Engineered > Solid waste > Landfill > Unclassified | place...
ATACCCCGATGCTTTGCATCGGGGATGAATGCCAGCCCGTAGCGTAGCGATAGCGAAGCGGAGGATTAACAAACTTTTCCGCAGGAATACCGCGACGCCTTGGGCGCGCGGTAGTTTATTTGCCCGCCAGAATACCAAAACCAAAGGTTTGCCGGCTGTTTTTTTGTTTCAGAATCAAAGTTGTTGCAGCGATTATTATTGCGGCATTTTCTTTATGAACAATTCCATCGGAGTCGATCTTTGCAGCAGTTTGATTTTCAGGTCGGAATATCTTTTTGCCATGCCTTGATCGGCGATCAGTATCTCGCCCGTGAATTGCCCGGCCGTGCCAAAATTCAAGATAAGCAGTTTTTCATCGTCAAAAAGCCAAAAATCTTTTGGATTAAAACCCAGTCCGGCAATAATTTCTTTATAATCGTCATTGTTCAGGAAAAATAATTCTTCGACGCTTTTAGTATGATTTTTTTGCCAAACATTAATCTGGAATTTGATATAATCCGGCAATGGATTTTGCACCACCCTGACCCGCTGGACAGCAATACCTTTTGTTTTCGCGTTTTTCAATGATTTCTGCCATTCCTTGTCGGCGCTTAAATCAGTTTCCCCTTTTTTCCATTTCGCAAAATTTTCTTGATCTTCGGGCAAGCGGTATTCGGCCCGCCCTTCGAGCCGGAAAATACTTTTTTTCGCGCTCCTCCAATTTTTGTCGAAATTATTCATGATAATTTTATATTAAAAGAAGCGCCGACTGCGCTTTCCTTATCCATCCTGTATAGTCCACCATAACTCTTTTCTTCAAAAAAGCAATGGATTTTCCTTTTAACAACCAAAAACAGGCTTATGGCCTGTGCCGGTAAGTTTTGCTTGCGGATCTATCCGATCGAGTGGATCAAATAAAGGATTATCGAAAGCACGATACTGAAAAGCAGCGCGTACCAAAATCCGTCGACATTGAATCCCGGCACGATTGCGGAAACCATCAGAATGATTGCGGCATTTATGACCAATGTGAACAAGCCCAGAGTCAGGATATTTATCGGCAAGGTCAATATTAAAATCAGCGGTTTGATGAATGCGTTCAAGAGTCCCAAAACCAGGGCGACCAGTAGGGCGGTCCAAAAACCCGAAAGCGTTATTCCGGGCAGGATATAAGTCGAAAAGATTATCGCAATCGTCATAACTATCCAATTAATTAATAAGTTCATGGTTTTTATAATAAAGCGTATAAATTATTAGTATCTCTTTTTAGGTTAAAATTCGATTAACCGCAAGAGACAGTCGAGAGAACCGGAACCAACCATATTAATGGCAGCAATCCGCTACGCGAATTCCCCGCCAGAATACCAAAACCAAAGGTTTGCCGGCTGTCCGGGGCTTTGCTCCGAGGCAGTTTATTGATTTTTTAATTGGTTTAAGATTTTGAATGTGTCGGCTTGGTAATTGTCCGAGTGCAGGATGACAATAGCGGTCGGTTTGTTCTTAATGTTGAATATCGCGGCAAAAGTTTGCTTGGCTTCCGGCAGATAGCCGGTTTTGCCGCCGACAAATCTCGGCGTATCGTAAAAGTCATTCATGTTCTTGAATTTGAGCAAGACGCCTTTTTGGTCGGGCATCCAGAAATTATTTTGTTTTGTGATTGCCAAAACATCCGGATGGTTTTTTCGGGTATACGATAAAAGTTTTACCAGGTCGGTTGCTGTGGAGCGGTTCTTTTTGGCCAATCCATGAACATCGCAATAAACTGTCTTGGTCATTTTCAGTTCTTTTGCCTTTTGGTTCATTAAACTGAGAAATCTATCCTTGCCGTAGGAATAAGCCAGCGATTCGGCGGCGTCATTAACCGATTGCGTCAAACTGGCTCGTAAAAGGTTTTCGATGCTGATGTTCAGGCCTGCGTAAATTGAGGGGCTTTTTCCTTCCGAAGCGAGCATTTTTCGGGTCAGAGTTATTGTTTTGCCAGTATCGATATTTTCCCTTGCTATCACCGCGGTCATCAGCTTGGTTATCGAAGCGACAGGATAAGCTTGGTCGGGATTTTTTCTCAAAAGAACGGCGCCCGTCGAAAGATCGACTGCCGCGTACGCCGCGGCCGATATTTTTGTTTTTGACCTTGAGTTGAACAACAATTCCCTGGCATTTGCAATTTCTTCCTTAACAGCTTGGATTTTTTGCGCCAGCGCCGCGCCGCCCGGCCAATCATAGGCCCCTGCTGAATCGGGGGCGGCTGCCAAAAAAACCAGCATTGCGATATAAATAATCTTCTTGATTTTTGTGGGTTTTTCCGCGCGCCCGAATATCATAAATAATGTTTATATTTTCAAGATAACATAAATTTGGTACTTTTGCCCGCGAACAAAAAAAGAGCGCGGATAGAAATTGTTTTTCGCTTTCGAAAGGTTGGGCTGGAATTCTTATTTTGCGCAACTGTATTACCGAGCTGATCCGCCGCGGCGGGATCGCTTCATTTTGTTTTTGGCGGTATTGCGATCGGCTTGATGTTGCGTTCATTTGAGAAATCAATTATGGCTTTCAGGAATTTCTTACCGTAACGCCTTAGCTTGGTCGTGCCCACGCCGCTGATGCGCAACAAGCTGCGTTCGTTGGCCGGGAAATAATATGACATTTCTTGCAGAGCGGCGTTGCCAAAGATCACGAAAGGCGGCAGGCCCTCTTTGTCGGCCAGCTCTTTGCGCAAGGCGCGCAGTTTTTCAAATAGTTCTTGATTAAATGCAAGCTCGCTTTTATTTTCCTTTAGGCTGGCTGTGGTTGCGGTTTTTTGTTCGGGCGCAATCTTTGGCAGTTCCAGCAGGTCTTTGCCGAGCAGAAAAACCACGCCTTTTTTGGTTATTGATAAAACAGGATACATGCCTTCGCTTTTCTGTAAGTGGCCCGCATTGACCAACTGGTCGACGATCAGGCGCAATTGGTTTTCCGGAAAATCAATTGCGATTCCATAAACCGAAAGGCGGTCGTGGCGGTTTTCCGTTATTTTTTGCAGCTTTTTGCCCAGTAAAACATCGATTACATATTGTTTCCCGAACCGGTTTTGCAGCCTTACCACGGCCGAAAGGATTTTTTTGGAAATGGTCGTGGCGTCAAAGCTGGTTGCGGCATTTTCGCGGTTTGGCGCTGCGATGCGGGAAAACCCGATAGTGCCAAATTTGTTTTGGCAAATGTCGCAGCTGCCGCAATTATCAGCTTTCAATTCTTCTCCGAAGTACCGGAGCAAATATCTTTTGCGGCAGTATTTTAGTTCGGCGTAAGTCATCACTTCTTGCAACTTTTCCCGGGCGCGTTCGCGGCCGGCGCCATCCGCCATCTGGTCGATAAAAAAATCATGTTTCCGCGTATCGGCATAGGTATAGAACAAGATGCATTCGCTTACCAGCCCGTCGCGGCCGGCGCGGCCGATTTCCTGATAATAGCCTTCCAGAGTTTTTGGATAAGTGTAATGCACAACCAGCCTAACATCGGGTTTGTCAATGCCCATGCCGAAAGCAATCGTGGCCACGATGATATTCGCTTCATCTTTGATAAAGAGATCTTGGGTTGCGCTCCGTTCTGTCGCGCTGAGTCCGGCGTGGTAGGCACGGGCTTTGAATTTGTGTGCGCGCAGGTCGCGGGCGATCGTTTCGGTTTCTTTGCGCGAAAAGCAATAAATGATCGCCGGTTCGTTGCGGTATTTTTGCAAAATATTGACCAGCTTGGGAAAGGCTTGTTTTTTTTCAACCACTTTGACATGCAAATTTTCCCGGTTGAAACTTGAGACGAAAATGCGCGCTTTTTGCAGTTTCAGCTGGCTGACAATATCTTTGCGCACTCTTTCGGTGGCCGTGGCAGTCAGGGCGATCAGCGGGACGCCGGGAAAAATTTCCTTTAGTAAATTCAAGTGGCGGTAATCCGGCCGGAAGTCATGGCCCCATTCGGAAATGCAGTGCGCTTCGTCCACCGCAATCAGGCTTATCGGCAAAGTTTTTAGAAATTCCCGGAAACTGTCCGAGGCAAATCTTTCCGGTGCCACATACAAAATTTTTACCCTGTTATTTTTGATTTGTGAGAGAATTTCCTCGATATGCTTGGGTTTCAGGCTTGAATTTATGAATTCGGCGCTGACCCCGCATGCCCTCAGGGCGTCCACCTGGTCTTTCATCAGGGCGATCAGCGGCGAGATTACCAAGGTCAGCCCTTCCAATTTCAATGCGGGCAGCTGGTAGCAAAGCGATTTTCCGCCGCCCGTGGGCATCAAAACAAAACAGTCGTTTCCCGCGGCGACATGGTTGACGATTTCTTCCTGCAAAGGCCGAAAATCATCATACCCGAAATATTGCTTGAGCAGTTTTTTCATTGATTGGTATCGTTATCCGGCCGCCAGTCCATAATAAAACTATTGCCGCAATAAATCAAAAAAAGAGCACTTCGCCCTTTCTTGTTATGATTTTATGATTATATAACCCGGTATTGTTCCGTGTTCCAGGCGGGGGCGCAGGAAATGAACAGTTCCATATTCCCTTGCCAGAAGAATTTTTCACCCGAATTAATAAGCAACACATCGCCTTCGCTAATATCGTATTCCTTGTTTTCGACGGTTATTTTACCCGAACCCGCGATCACATAAGCCATTTCTTTACTAACCGTGTTCATCGCAAGGCTTTTTTCAGGATACCGGCCGTTTAATTTCACGACACAACCGTCGATTGCCTTGTCGTCCATTGAATATTCGCAAATGACGCAATCCGGATCATGCCTAAACTTCCGCCGTTGTGATTTTATTACGATTTTCATATGTCAGTTGCTTAAATCTATCGTCGTGCCGACATTTTTTCCTTCGAGCGCCTTGGATAAATTTTTGAAATGGATTATTTGGACGACCACGCCAAATTTTGCGGCGGCGATGAGTTCGATGTATTTTTGCTTGATTCCGCCCGTAACATCGGTGGTTGACGGATTGTTGGAAAGGTATTGGCTGACCTTTTCGTAATTATCAATTCCGATGTTTTTTATCTGTTCCGCTTTTTTGTTGATCTTCGGGTCGGCGGTATAAATTCCGTCCACATCGCTGATTTCAATTATTTTTTTGATGCCGAGTTTTTTCGCCAGATACGGCGCGATCTGATCGCTTGACAATATCGCCGATCCCCAGGCACTATCGAATGCGGGCACTCCATAGGAAACCGGTACTAATTTTAATTTTATTAATCCCGCCATTGCTTCAGTTTCCATTTTTACCAATCGGCCTCGCTCCAAAATCGCGTGGCTTGAGGCTTGTGCCGGAAACGCCGGAACCCCTTTTTTAATTAAAGAACCGCAAATCAGGCAATTTAATTTATTTTGCATTTTTTGCGTTTTGGCAAAAGCCAGCAGTTGCGCGTTGCTGATGACGCTTTTGTCGATGCCGCTTTTCTTTGCCAGCGGATGGCCGTATGAACCGGCGCCGTGTATTAAGATGTAGGGATCGCGATAATTTTTCAGCTGGCTGGCGATTGAGCCGAAATTCATCCAATTCAACATCGGCTGGCCGAATTTCCGGTCGGTAATCACCGAGCCTGCGATTTTAATTATGGTTGTCTCCATATAAAAAACTATTTACCGAAACGCCGCTGGCGCGAGGCATATTCGCTTAAAGCGGCATCCAAGTCCGCCTCGGAGAATTCCGGCCAATATTTATTTATAAATAAAAATTCCGAGTAAGCCGACTGCCACAGCAGAAAACCCGATAATCGCTGTTCGCCACCGGTACGGACGATCAAATCGACATCAGAGGTCCAAAGGTTTTCTTTGACGGTTTCCTCGGTTATCTTTTCCGGGTCTATGCCGCTTTTGATGATTTTTTTTACTGCGTCCACTATCTCGGCTCGGCCGCCGTAGCTTAATGCCAGATTGAGGGTCATTCCGGCGTTGCGTTTCGTTTCTTCTTCGACGATATCAATTTCTTTGGAGACTTTTTCGGGCAGTTTGTCCTTTTGGCCGATAACCGTGATCTTGATCTGCTCTTTTTGCAGTTCATTCATGCGCGTGGCAAACATTTCATGGATTAAATCCATCAAGTAATCAACTTCGGATTTCGATCTCTGCCAATTTTCGGTCGAAAAACAAAAAAAAGTCAAAGTCTTGATTCCTTTTCTTTTTGCGGCCAGTGCGATGTTCTTCAGGGTTTGGGCGCCCCGCCGATGCCCTTCCAATGTGGGCAGATTATGAGTTTTGGCCCAGCGGCGGTTGCCATCCATGATAATACCCAAATGCCGGGGCGGATTTTTTTGGTTTTTCATTATCAAAATTAAATTTTTCGATTGAGTTTCAACAGATAATCGCCGTCAAGATTGATGTTTTGCGGAATGATCCACGGAAAATGAAATCCGGCGGTATAGGCGCAGAATTTGGCCGCTTTCCCTGCCATTATCCTCAAATTAAAAAAGCGCGTAGCGTCTTTCCTGTATTGTAGGAAATCGGGGAAATTTTTCAAGAGGATGCCGGCTTGCGTCAAATTCCAGATAACTCCCCCGCCCGACCAGGGTTTGGTAAGACCCGAAGCATCGCCGCAGAGAGTAATTTTTTTGTTTTTCGGGATAACCAATCCCTGCGGGATGATCGCGGATTTTAAATTTTCCAAATGGATGTTCTTTTTTGCGATAAATTCATTAAAAAGCGGTCGGGCGGCCGCCGGTTTTTCCATAATCCCCCATTCAATATCATTTCCGCGAGGAATCTTCCACAAAAAACCGTTTTTTGTCGCCCAAGTTTCCACGAAATCCGAATTATCCATTTTTTTCTCAAATCCCTGGATTCCCAGCCAAAACTCTATCTTGCGGTTGCGGCGACGGTCTGACCGTCGCAAGCTTGCGACGGTCAGACCGTCGCAAAGATAATCTCGGGTGGGTGAAAGCGCGCCGTCGGCGCCGATGACGCGGTCATATTCCAAAGACAGCGCCTCTAATTTTTGAGAGTCAACGGGCGAATTTGTGCGAATGGCCGCGCCGGCTTGAACTGCTATTCCTGCCGCCAGCAAGTCCAGCATGGCGTGTTCGATAACAAAGAAGGGCTGGCGGAACTTTATATTGACGGTTCTTTTGGGAAAATTGATGGCACAGCGATTGATTTGATTGGCGGCCAAAACGCGCGCCTCGGGAACAAAGTCAAAAAGCCGCGCCGAAAACAGCCCCGAACAGCATTGCTTGCCGATGGTTTTTTTCTTTTCAAAAACAAAAACCTCATTCCCCTTTTGCGCCAAATTTTTTGCCAGATAGAGCCCGCAAACCCCGGCCCCAATGATCGCGATTTTCATAAAATGAGACTGTTGAATAATTGATTTTTTGAACAAATATAAGCTTATCAAATTTTCCGGTTAAGCCTAAATGCAGCAATCATTCAACAGTCTAAAAATGTTTATATAAATAAAATGTGCGGGCATTATTTTACCCGCCTGAGGTTGATGGAAATGCGGCGCTTAACCCAACTTAATAAAATTATTTTCCACTTAGTTCGTTTATAAACATATATCAAAGTTGGATTATCGTGGTCGCGCCATATAAGTTTGCGGATTTCGCATTTTCGTAAAAATTCTGATAATGCGTCGTGGGGAGCATATCCGACATTATTTATTATATCGTCATGGCATGTTTTTCCCCTATTCTTTGCAATAAAATCCAAAACTTCGATATTCCAGCGGCTCATTTCCAATAAAAACTTTAAAGTGCATAAAGATTCCCATATCAACAAATTACCTCCAGTCCTTATTTGTTTTTTAACTTTATTTTTGACAAAAGGCAAGATTTGCGCTATTGTTTGCGTATAAATCTTATAGCTTTCTTATTATTTGTTGGCCCCGAATTCTTTGCGAATCGGCGATCAATGATAATTTATAAAAAAATGGCAAAGACAAAAAATACCGGCGGGACAAAATTGGGGCGCGATCCGCGGCCCAAATACTTGGGCGTCAAATTGTTTGCCGGCCAGCCGGCCAAGATCGGCAGCATTATCGTGCGCCAGCGCGGCACTTCGATCATTGCCGGCAAGAATGTCAAAACCGGCAGCGATAACACGCTTTACGCGATCGCGGAAGGCGTTGTGAGTTTTCGCGAAACCCGCAAAAAGTGCTTCAACGGCACTCAAAGGCTTGCGAAAGTAGCCGAAGTCCAACCAATCAAAAAGTAATGTTTAGTTTTGTAAACGAAAAAACCGGCAATTTTGGTCGGTTTTTTTGTTTCTATTTATTTTTTTTTATACCCGCGCGCACAAGTTCCCGGAACAGCGGGTGCGGGGTTTGGGGGCGGGATTTGAATTCCGGATGGAATTGGCTGGCCATAAAAAACGGATGATCCGGCAATTCGATAATTTCGGCCAGGTTTTTTTCCGGATTAATGCCGGCAATTACCAGCCCTTTTTCTTCCAGCGCCTTGCGGTAATCGTTGTTCAATTCGTAGCGGTGGCGGTGGCGTTCGGAAATCATTTTCACTTTTCCATAGGCGCCATGCGCGCGGCTTCCTTCTTTGAGCTGGCAATCATAGGCGCCCAGGCGCATTGAGGCGCCCATTTTTTTGGTTTTGAGCAGATTTTTTTGTTCCGGCATCAGGTCAATCACCGGCTGGTCGGTTTTGGGATCAAATTCGGCGGAGGTGGCGCGTTTCAGCCCGCAAACATTGCGTGCGAATTCAATGGTAGCCAGCTGCATTCCCAAACACAATCCCAGGAAAGGAATTTTATTGACCCGGCAATACTCAATGGATTTTATTTTGCCTTCAATCCCTCGGTTGCCGAATCCTCCCGGAATGATGATTCCGTCATATTTATCGAGCTCTTTCAAATTTTTAGCGTCCTTTTCGTAATTTTCCGCGGATAGCCATGTGATTTCGGGTTTATAGTTATAAAACCAAGCCGCGTGCTTGATTGATTCAATCACGGAAATATAGGAATCCATCAAGGTGAATTTTCCCGATTCAAAATATTTTCCCACAATGCCGATTTTTACGGGTTTCGTGACGCTGTGCACGGTTTTTACGAATTTTTCCCAGTCGGCCATATCTTTGGCCTTGGGTTTTAAGCGGAACTTTGACATTATCCGGTCGCCCAGATGTTCGCCGGCAAAAGTGAGCGGCACTTCGTAAATTGTCGACGCATCGGGCGCGGAAATCACATCGCGAACATCAACATTGCAGAAAGTTGAAATTTTTTGTTTGCGCGGCTCATCCAAGGGGCGGGTGCCGCGGCCGATAATAAAATCTGGCTGAATGCCGGCCGAGTTGATCTGTTTGACCGCGCTTTGGATGGGTTTGGTTTTCATTTCGCCCACCATTTCCGGAATGGGCAAATAGCCTACCAGCAAGAAAAGCACATTCTTGGGATTTTTGAGTTTGAGCATTCGCGCGGCTTCCAGAAAAAGCATATTCTGGTATTCGCCCACGGTGCCGCCAATCTCGATTATCACGAAATCCGCTTTTGAAATCTTGGCGGCATTATTAATGCGCCGGATAACTTCGTTGGGAATATCGGGCACCACCTCTACGCATCTGCCTTTATATTCCAGATTCCGTTCGCGCTGGATAACCGACTGGTAAACTTTGCCGGTGGTGGCGTAATTGGCCGCGCTCAAATTTTCATCCAGAAAACGCTCGTAGTTGCCTACATCCTGGTCGCATTCGGTACCGTCATCGGTCACAAAAACCTCGCCGTGTTCCACCGGGTTCATCGTGCCTGCATCGACATTGATGTACGGGTCGAATTTTACGGCTGTCACCTTAAACCCTTTACTTTTGAGGATTTTGCCAATCGAGGCAGTGGTGATCCCTTTGCCAATCGAAGACATCACGCCTCCGGCAACAAAAATATACTTGACCATAGGATTGACTAAATTCAAATATTCGAGCTTCGAATTTTGCTTTTTAATTGAAGCCCCGCTTTTGGGAGCGGGGCCTTAAAATCATTGCTTATTCGGCGGCGATAGTAACTTTTATTTCGGCTTCAAGGTTGTGCGGGAAATTTATCTTGACAGGATATTCCCCCAATTCCTTTATCGGTCCTTCCAGTGAGATTTGTTTTTTGTCTAATTCAAAACCTATTTCTTTCAGTTTATCGGCGATTTTTTGCGCCGTGATTGATTCAAATAATTGGTTTTGCTCGCCCACGCTAACATTGATGGCGATTTCCTGGCCGTCGATTGATGACGCTTTGGCCTGCATTTCTTGCAGCTCTTTCTCGATTGTTTTGGCGGCAATTTCGCGCTGCGTTTCGGCCCAGGCTAACGCATTTTCCGTGGCGATTTGCGCCATTTTTTTTGGGAAAAGATGATTCTTGGCGAATCCGTCGGCAACTTCTTTGATCTCAAATTTTTTTCCCACCTTGTCAATGTCTTGTAATAATACTACTTTCATATTGGTTTTTTATCCGTTTTGGAATTATGTTTTATTCTACTCCAATTTTTTTATAATTTCAATAGCTTTATCCAATTGCGGGTCAAGTTTTTTATCTTCGTCCTCGATCGTATTTTTTACTTCGATATCGGGGGTGAGGCCGATCTCCGAGATTTGATCGCCGTTGGGAGTGAGCCATTTGGCAATGGTTACTTTTAATGACGAACCGTTGCCGAATGGCATCAGCTGCTGCACCGATCCCTTGCCGAACGATTTTTCCCCGACCAATTTTATTTGGCGGTTGTCGCGCAGGGCCCCGGCCAAAATTTCCGAAGCCGATGCGGATCCTCCGTTAATGAGAATGACCAGCGGGTATTTTTCGAGAAGCGACGGGCCTTCCGACAGGTAATCAACATTTTCCGCCGCAATTCCCGAGCTTTCGTGTGTGACAACTTGGCCTTTTTTTAAAAACCAACCGGCGATGTCCTGCGAAACCGACAAATACCCGCCCGGATTGTTGCGCACATCAAGCACGATGCGCTTTGCCGGACTGTTGATGATGTCTACCGCCGCGGCTTTGAAGTCGTTGCTGGCCTTTTCGGTGAATTGGTAAAGTTGGATATGGGCGATGTCGCCGTTTTTGATTTCCCACTCTAACGAAGGAACCTGGATGACGGCGCGGATGAGTTTGAAGTCTTTGGTTTCCTTCCAGCTTTCGCGGTACAGCGCCAGGGTGACCTCGGTGCCCTTTTCTCCCCGGATAAGATCGACCGCTTCGTCGGTAGTGATTCCGGCTGCGGATTTGCCGTCAATTTTCACAATTATGTCGCCGGCGCGGATGCCCGCTTTTTGCGCCGGAGAATTTTCCAAAGGCGTAACCACTTGGAGCTGGTCTTTTTTGATGCCGATTTCCATTCCCACGCCCTCGAACGATCCGGCGGTGTCTTCCAAGAATTTTTTAGAATCGCTGGGAGTAAAGAAAGCGGTGTAGGGGTCTCCCAATGATGCCACCATGCCTTCGATCGCGCCGTAAACCATTTTTTGATGGTCGATCTTGCTTTTATCGACGAAGTTTTCTTCCAATTTGTGCCAAGCTTCCCAAAAAAGCGTCATATCCGCGTCTTCCGGCGGCAGGGCGTGGCAAGAGCTTTTCCCGGTCCAAATGCCGATTGCAAAGCTGCCCAAAACCGCCAAAAAAACCAAAAACACATATAAATTCTTGTTGCTTTTTTCTTTTTTAAAAATATCAATAAATTTCATGCCATTTTTTACAATAAGTCTAATTTACACCAATACGGCGGAGAAGTCCAATCCGATGCTTTCAGCCGGCTGCAAATTCGTTTTCAGCCGCGATTTTTTATGCTATCATTTTTAAATTACAGATTAAGCAAAAATATTATGAAACCGATAATTGAATACGCGGATTTTGAAAAACTGGATTTGCGGGTCGGCAAAGTTTTGGAAGCCAGCGAGCCGGCCTGGAGCAACAAGCTTATCGAAATGAAAATTGATTTCGGCGCGGAAATCGGCCAACGGACAATCTTTGCCGGTATCCGCAAATTCGTGGCTTTTGGCGATCTTATCGGCAAGAAATATGTTTTCATCGTCAACCTGGCCGAGCGCAAATTGGGCGAAGGCACCAGCCAAGGCATGATGCTGGTCGCCGGCGACGAAACCCATCACTTTCCCCTGCGCGCAAACGATGCGGTTGCCGAAGGCGCGCAAATCAAATAAATTACTCCGGGGCAAAGCCTCGGACAGCCAGTAAACCCTTGGTTTTTGTATTCTGGCGGGTAAATAAAAAAGTCAGTTTAAACTGACTTAACTGCGCTACAATAAAGAAGTATTGCGAACGCCAAAAGTATGAAAAGTAAAAACACTATCCCAGTGATTAGGGAATTTTTATTCAAAAACGATATCGCCTTGCTCAAAAAATCAGGCGGCGTTGAATTTATTCGTTCATTTTTCAAAATTCCCTTTCCCTCGTTTGTGTTTGTCATTCTTTTTCAACCTCCAATTTGTTTAGGTGCTAAAATACGGCGCCGTTAAGGCGTCGTATTGCGTTTGAGTTTTTAAATCGGTTTTATTTTAGCTATTTTTCCGGCTGGTGTCAAAAAACGCTTTCATCGGCAGGGTTGCTATCGTTTGTCTGGCTGAATTCTTTTTCAATTTCTTTAAATTCGTTTTCCAGCTTGTTAAGTTTTTCTTTACTGGCTTTTATCAATTCCGCGGCGGTTTTCACTTTTTCCAGGCCAAGCTCGATATCAATCTCTTTTTGGCTGCCAAACCATGCCGATATTTCGGCAAGTTGTTTTAAATTGTTGTTCAAGCTGTCAGCTTTCTTTTTGTTTTCCATGTGATTTGATGTTAGTTACTTGCGAATTAATGATACCATCGCTCAAAAGTATATCCAACTTCGCGCCCTTTTTAACGCTTTTGGCGCTTTTTAATATTTTTCCGTTTATTTTGGCAATGGAATAGCCAAGTTTTAATTGGCGTTCCGGGTTGCAGGATTCAACGATGTTTTGCAAGTAATCAAGCCGGCTTTTGGCGGCATTCAGCGCGGATCTTGCCGTGGCAATCATGGCAGTGATTTTTGTGTCCAGCGATTGGGAGATGTTTTGCAAAATATACTTGAAGTTAGCTAAAATTCCGGCGTATTGTCCCAGGCGCGAATCGGTTTGCGCCATTGCGTTTCTGCAGCCGTCGAAAATATTTGCCCGGTAACGGTCGATTG
>Ga0172380_10006835_pt1 | contig 13077 bp, 9 predicted proteins | sample Leawe162metaG_FD_119747 | JGI IMG/M metagenome (GOLD analysis project Ga0172380, IMG submission 119747) | Leachate microbial communities from a municipal landfill in Southern Ontario, Canada - Leachate well 162 metaG | ecosystem: Engineered > Solid waste > Landfill > Unclassified | place...
GAAGCGGCTGACATGCGTGCTGATCGGCACCAGCGCGTCCTGCAGGCGTTTGCCGTCGCCGATCTCCTCGCGCTGCCAATGCGTCAGCGGCAGGGTGGACGGCGGCACATTGCGCAGCAGGCGCAGATCGTTGTCGTCGAGTTCGCGGCGGCGGTCGCGGCGGTTGGCGGTGCCGAGGCGGAAGGTGCGCGAGACGCTGCTGGTCGTATTGACCACCGGCTCCTCGTCGAGCCACTGGTCGACCGGCTTGAAGGAGGAGACGATGTTGATCCTGGCGCCGGCGGGCATCGAGGCGTCGTACTCCTCGCGGCCCAACGTCGCCAGGGAGAGCCTGGCGGGTGCCTTGCCGCCGTTGCCGGCGCGCCATTCCAGGCGCGTCCAGCTGCGTTCGCCGGGCATGAAGTCGAGGACGCAGCGGGCGTCGGGGTTGGTCGCGGTCTTGGGGAAGAACTCGACCCGGCACTGCCCGGCGTGGAACATCGACGAGATCGGCTGGCTGAGCGAGAAGTGGATGGCCGAGGCCTCGAGGTGCAGGTTGGTGATCGCCTGGTTGGTGCGCGCCGCCTGCATCACCTGGCTGAAGGCGGCCCACAGCGCCGCGACCAGGGCCAGGCCGATGGCCATGGCGACAAGCACTTCGATCAGAGTGAACGCTCTTTGCTCAGGGGCTTCGCCCCTACGGCCCTGCGGGCCTACCCCCGGGCTTTGTCTCGGCTCGGTTTCGTCGCTACGCTCTGAAACCGTGGCGGCATCGGGCTTCGCCCGATTGTATGCCGCCACCGCCGCTCGGCGCCCGCCCCACCGCGTGTGCGGTGGGGTCGCTTCAGCAGGAATCGACACGCCGGGGTCTTTCATGGTGGGGCCACCGCGACCTGGCGTTCGCGCAGCGAGGCCACCAGCGCGCCATTGCCGGCGTGGAAGACCTCGGCGGTGACGGTGATGATGCGCAGGCGGTTGCCGGCCGGGGCGAGGTCGGCGGCGGCCTCCTCGCTGCGGCGGACGAAGTAGCCGTTGAGGAAGCCCGAGACCACGCCGGACAGTTCGCTGCGATCGCGCAGGCCGATCGGGTTCTTGTCGGTGAGGATGGTACGTGCGGTCTCGACGCCGGTGGCGGCCTCCTGGGCGCGGCCGGCCAGGACCATGCCGTACATGACCAGGCCGATGACGGCGAGGGCGCCGAGGCCGAGCACGAGCAGGCTGCCGAGCACCTCGATCAGGGTCATGCCGCGGTGGCCGCGCCCGCTCATGGGTCGACCCCGTCGATCCACCAGATGCGCTGGCTGAGCATCTCCGGCGAGACCTGATCGGTGATCGGCCGGCCGCGCGGCTTGACCCGGGTATAGAGCGCCTGGTAGGCCGGGGCTCCGCTCTCGTTCAGCCAGCCGTAACGGTACTCGGCATCGAGCTGCACCGGGTCGTTCCACACCGCCGGTGTCGCCGGCCAGGGCGTGCCGCCCATCGCCACCGCCTCGGCGAGGACGCTGTCGTTCCAGCGCACCGGCACCACCTCGACGGTGCCGGAGAGGTTCACCTTCACCCGCACCATCGGCATCATGCTGCGCAGCGCCTCGACCGCCGAGCCGAAGGAGTCGCGGTCGTCGAGGCTGTCGGGGGCCAGGGTGATGAAGGCGGCGGAGGTGTGGCGGGCGTAGTGGATCGACTCGCCGTTGGGGATCACCCACGGGTACATGCACAGGGTGTTGTCGGAGGTGTGGTAGGACCAGTTCTTGGCCATGTCGGAGGCGCCGCAGCCGTTGGCGAAGGCGAAGCGGTCATTGGGACCGGTGCCGCTGGCCATCTTGGGGCAGCCCTGGTCCCAGGCGTACCAGCGGCGGTTGCACTTCATCGGCGGGAACTCGGCCCGGCCATCAGGCCTGAAGACGATGGCGAAGTCGCCCCATTCGCCATTGATCAGCGGCCGCACCTCGCCCTGACGCAGCTGGTACCAGGCGTCCTCCGGTCCGCGCGAGGCGTCGGCTCCGCTGATCGTGCCGTTGCCGTTCCAGTCGACCTGGTAGACGCGGTCGGCGGGATTGAGGCTCTTGGTCAGGGCGGCGGTGTCGCTGGCGGCGGTCTCGCGGAAGCTCTGGTAGAACAGCCCGCTGTAGGTCGTGCTGTCGGGCATGGGCTCGCCGTAGGCCGGCACCGGCGGCAGGGCCGGATCGTAGCCGCCCCAGGGGTAGAGCCGCCGCTCGGTCGGATGCCACATGCCGAACCACGGACGCGGGTAGTAATCGCCGTAGGCGTAGCCGAAGTGCTTGCTGCCTGCCGCTCCGGCGCCCCACTCCTGGTACAGCCGCGGTCCCTCGTCGCTGTCGCCCAGCGCGAGGAAGCGCACCTTGCCCGAGGGCAGGTCGAGGCGCTCGCTGGCCCAGCCGCCGCGGATGTCCTCGACCACCTCGGCGAAGGTGGTCAGGTTGTTGCCCGAGGCGCTACGGCGGTCCCAGCCGCCGGTGCAGGCGTAGGTCCAATCGGTATCCCACCACGACGACGGGCCGCCGGCGGTGGGGTGGCGCGGAGCGGCACCATTGCCGTAGGGGTAGGACTCCTTGGTGATCAGCGGGGCGGCCTCGGCGCTGCCGTCGGGCAGGTGCGCCGGTTTGACGATGCGCGCCCAGTGCCCGCCGGTGCGGTTGTTGAGCACCCGTCCGCTGCTGCCGGGGGCGTTGGCGATGTTGAAGACGACGGTGTAGGGCACCTGGTTGGCGATGGCCATGGCGCGGGCCCGGCGCAGCAGGGCGGCGGTCTGCTCGGCAGCGAGCTGGACCAGCGGGCCGCGCGCCTGGCGCGAGCCGACCGACACGACCATGCCGGCGAGGAGCACGGCGATGCCCATGACGATGAGCAGCTCGATCAGGGTGAAGGCCCGCCCTCTCATCACTCCAGTCCCCGGTCGTAGCGTTCGGCGGAGATGTTGTCGCGGTTGGTGTGATCGGTGCGCAATGCGTTGAGCCGGCTGTCGGGGCCACAGCTCCACAGCTCGAAGCGGCCGGCGAAGCCGGGTGCGGCGGTGCTGCGCAGGTCGCTGGCGCGCACCGTCGTCTCGACGCGCCGGCTGCGCGGTCCGAAGCCGTACCACGACGGGTCGATGAGGTTGGCGTCGCCCGAGCTGCTGTTGCGGTTGCCGCCTTCAGCGTAGTAGCCGAGCATGCCCGGCTGCACCGGACAGAGGTAGAGCAGCGGCCGGCGCCACAGGTCGAGCAGATCGTCGCCGGCGAGGCCGCGCGGCGGCAGCTCGCGCGAGAGGTAGTCCTTGGCGAAGCCCTTCGAGCGCGGCGCGCTGATCAATGGCGCCTTGTCGACCCACGGTTTGCCGCTGTCGCGCTTGGTGCTCTGCACGCCGGTATTGCCGGCCATCAGATTGGTGCGGGCCCACTGCCGGGCGAGGCGGTTGAGGTGCATGACGTCGCTGCCCGCCGAGTTGTTGGCCGAGAAGCCCTCGTACCTGCGCTGGTCGAGGGAGGTGCTGATCAGCCGTTCGCTGCCGCCCGGCTCATAGGCGGCGCCGGCGTCATCGACATCCTTGCGCAGGATGGCGAGCTCGTCATCGCTCATGTCGTGGGCGAGGTGCCAGGCCAGGCGGTTGCTGGGCGGATCGGCGGCATCGCCGGCGGGGTCCCAGGCGAGGTAGGGGAAGGCGCCGACCTCGACCTTGTACTGGTGCAGGGCGCCGTCGACCTTGCGCAGCAGCGATTGCGTGTTGGTGCGCGCCGCCGTGCGTCGTGCCATCGCCAGCATCGGCATGGCCATGCCGACGAGGATGGCGAGGATGGCCGTCACCACCAGCAGCTCGATCAGCGTGAAGCCCCGGCGCGGTGCAGGATCAGCGAGCGACATAGATCCAGCCAGATGCATCGTCAGTGGCGCCATCAGGTCCCAGCGACCAGACGTACGGGTAGGGAGCGGCGGTGTCGGTGACCTGGCTCCACGTGCGTTCGCGCGATTTGGCGGGATCCCAATTCCAGTCCTGCAGGCGGGCGGCGTTCTGTGTCGGCATCGGCCGCTTGAGGTGGTAGAGGTAGGGCCGGCCCCAGGGATCGAGCAGCCGCTGCGCCTCGTCGAAGCGCGAGGCTTCCTGGGTGAAGGGTTTACGTACGCTGAGCAGGCCGATGAGACCCTCGGGATTGATCCCGGCCAGCGGCGCGCGCGCGACCTCATAGGCCGGTGCGGTCGCGGGCACGAAGAGCGATTCGTGCAGCGGATGGCGGTGCACCACATCCTCGGCCGCATAGGTGGCGATGGCGCTGCTCAGGCCCATGACCATGGCCTGGGCCTGGGCGATGCGTGCCTTGCTGCGCACCACGCCGATGGCGCCGATGAGCAATGCCATGAGCACGGCGATGATCGCCAGGACCATGAGCAGTTCGATCAGGCTGAAGCCGGCACGGCGGCTTCCGGCAGGGTCGGCTGGCATCAACGCAGGCTCCGGCCCAAGCATAGGCCCCGGGCCTGGGGGTGCCAGACCGCGGGACGGCTCATCGTTGATTCCACCACGTACTGACACAGGGACGGGGATTGCACAGCCTCTCCTGATACGTACTGTTGATAACTCGTGTTTTCTGACATACAATCTGGCCACTCCCCGAGGGGGTGCCAGTGGGCGGCACAGTGGCAGGGGTTTACGTCCGGCGAGCGGACGGCCCACGGCCCTGAGCGAGGCCGCCTGGCTTGTTGACCCCCCATGCTCCCTGCCGGAGAGTCCATCCCATGTCACAGGATCCGCCGCCCGCTCCCGCACCGGCTCCTGACCAGCGCTTCCGCGCAGACCCTGCCGCACCGGGCGTCGCCCGTGACCAGCTGCTCGACCGGCCGGTGGCGCTGCGTCCGGCGGGCGATGGCGGCGAGGCCGCGCTCGCCGGCCAGGCCCGCCTGCTCGCCCGGCTCGAACACGCCGGTGTGCCGGCGGTACATGACCTGATCGCCGGTCCTGGCGGCAGCCTGCTGGTGCAGCGCCGGGTCGAGGGCGTCACCCTCGCCGACGCCATCGCCGCCGCCGCCGCCGGGATGCCGCCGGCCGAACTGGCCACGCCGTCGAGCACCGTGCAGACCATGCTCAAGGCGTGCGATGTGCTCGCCTCGGCGCACAGCCGGGGCGTGGTGCATCGGCGCATCGCGCCGGCAGCCATCCTGCTGGGCAGCTACGGTCAGGTCCTGGTCCCTGAATGGGGCGGAGCGCAGACTTCCGAACCGTCATCGTCCCGGCCGGATGGTTTGCATCAGGATGTGCGCGGCGTCGCCGCCTGCCTGCTCGCCGCCCTGGTGCGGCGCATGCCGGGAGCCGATGGCGCCACGGCCCTGCTCACCGAGGCCGATCCGACGCGCCTGCCGTCGGCGCTCGCCAGCATCCTCGCTCGCGCCCTGCATAGTGACGCCGCCCAGGGCTATGCCGACATGCCCGCCCTGGCCCAGGACCTCGCCCGCTGGCTCGAGGGCCAGACTCCGGTCACCGTCGAGCCCGGCGCCATCACCGGCATGCACCGCAGACTGCGCCGGCACAGCCCCAGGCTCGCCTTCGCCGTCCTGATCATCGCCGCGCTGGCCGCCCTCGTCGCGCTGAGTTATGGCCGGCAGCTGCTCGACCACTGGCGCTGGGGCGCGCCGGTGCTGGTCGAGGATTTCGCCGATCCGTCATGGAAGAACCGCTGGAGCGAACCACCGAACTTCCACGGCATGTTCAAGATCGACGGAAACCGGCTGGTGTCGACGGCGGCACGCAGCGCCAACATCCATTTCAAGCAGCGCCTGACCGTGCCGGTGGCGATCGAATACACCGGCGAGATGCTGTCCGGTTCCGAGCCATGCGATCTGTCGCTGACATGGAACGAAGGCACGCCGAGCGGCATCGGGGACACTGACGGCAAGCCGAAGGCGATGCGCAGCCTGGGTGTGCAGAGCGGCGGTCACGGCAACATCGCCTTCCTCATGCTGCTGAGCGGCCACCGCATGCCGGTGGCCTACAAGGCGGAGAAGCTGGAGAATGGGCGCCGCTACCGCTTCCGCGTCGAGATCGAAGAGGCGTGCGTCAGCCTCTACGTTGACGGCCAGCTCAAGCTCCGCCACGAGGTCCTCGTCCCCTTCGTCTCCGGCTACGTCGGCCTGTACGGTCACTATCCCGGCAAGGCCTTCAGCGATGTGCGCATCTTCCAGCAGACGCCGTCTCCCGGCATCACGCCGTTCGCGGTCGGCGACCACTACTTCCTGCAGGGCGAGCATGCCCTGGCCCTGCCGCTCTATGAACAGGTGCTGTTGGCGCACGGCGATCGCAGCACCGGCCAGCAGGCGCGCTTCCGCGTCGGTCTGGTGCAGTGGCGGCAGGGACGCCGCAGCGAGGCCCTGGAGACCTGGCGGCCGATCACCGTGCCTGCGCTGCGCCTGCGGGCCGACGCCTACGCCGTCCAGGGCGACAAGGACGAGTGGATGCGCGAGGCCTTCGCCCCCGCCTTTGCCGAACGGTATCGGAAGCACGAGGAGCAGCGCGAGATGCTGCGCAACGCCTGGCGTCTCATCATCGACCGGCTGGTGGCCGAGAATACGCCCGACCTGCAGTTGACCGACCGCATCCTCGCGCTGCGCGAACAGCTCTTCCCCGAAGACGACCTGGCGCGGAACTACGCCAGCAACCTGCTCGGCAACCAGAGCCGCTTCGAAGACTGCCTCAAGCGCTTCCCCGAGACGCAGAGCAGCTGCATGCTCGCCTTGGGGCGCAGCGGCGAGGTCCTCAGCCAGGGGCTGGGAGATGTCGACGGACGGGTGAAGGCCTGGCAGATGCAGGGCGACTTCGCCAAGATGGTCGACGCCCCGAGCATCAATCCGGTGCTGCGCGCCCTCGCCCTGTGCAAGCTCGGCCGCGGCGAGGAACTGCTCAACGATCCCGAGCTGCGCTACCCCGTGCTGCTGCACCTCGGCCGGGCCGAGGACCTGCTGACCACGGCGAAGGGTGACGCCCGCGCGGCCAATGAGGCGCTGATCAGCCTTGGCCGCTGGGCCGAGGCCGCTGGTCCGGGCATCCCCGAATGTCCGGGCTCGGGTGGCAGCACGGTTGCCAAGCTGCTGCTCGGCGATGCCGCCGCGGTCGAGAAGAGCAGCCCGGCGATCCGCTGGCTGCAGGCGGCCGAGTCCGGCGACGCCAAGTCCAAGGACAAGCTGCGGCCGCTGGTCGTCCTGCCGCGCGATATGCGCTATCACGAAGGCTGGTCCACCGCCGCCATCCTCCTGCCGGTGGTCGAGCGCCTGGCCGGCGACGCCAAGGCGCTGGAGCAGCTGCGCCCGCAGCTCGCGCTGTTCTCGGGCATCTACGGCAAGCGGCCGTGGTACGTCGCGCGGGCCCTGCTCGGCGAGATCCCGCCCGAAGGCGTGCTGGAGATGCCGGCGGTCACCGAGCGTGAAGCCTGGCACGCCCTGACGCGCGGTCTGTGCGCCGATCTCGCCGGTGATGCCGCCGCCGCCCGCACCGCCTACCAGGACTTCAGCAAGCTGCCGCTGCCCAAGCGCCTGCTCACGCTCAACACCCCCGATCCCGAGATCGAGTGGTTCGTGCGCTGGCGCCTGCGCGCGCTCGGCGGCTGAGCCCAAGGCGCGTCGCTGCTCAGGCAGTGCGGCGGGCGCGGAAGCGGCTCGGCGGGCAGCGTTCGAAGGCGCGGAAAACCCGGTTGAACTGCGCCAGGCTGCCGAAGCCGCAGGCGTGGCAGATGTCGGTGATGCTGCGTGGGCTGCCGTGCAGCAGGCGCCTGGCCTCGGCGACGCGCCGCGACTGCACATGGCGGACGAAGGTGGTGCCGCAGGCGCGGCTGAAGACATGCGAGAAATGCGCCGGGGACAAGCCGACATGCGCGGCGGTGGCGCGCAGCGAGGGGCCGCCGGAGGTGAAGTGCCGCTCGACGAACGCGCGCGCCTTGACGATCTCGGGGCGGTCGAGCCGGGCGCTGAGCTCGCGGATGCGTTGCGCCGAGGACAGCAGCTGCCCGGCGAAGAGGTTCTGCAGGCCGAGCACGCCGTCGAGGGCCGCCGAGCGCAGGTAGGGGGCGCGGGCGTAGGCGCGGCGCAGGCGCTCGGCCGGCAATCCGAGCCAGGCGAGGCGGCGCTGCAGGCGCGCGGCGCCCGACTGGCTGGCCGGGGTTGGCAGGGCCTGGCCGCACGAGATGGTGGCGACATGGCGGCCCTGCACGAACAGCGGGATGGCCATGTCGACGAGGCCGGCGTGGCAGAGGTAGCGGATCGGCTTGCCGGCGGCGGCGGCACGGCGGTGGTGCAGGCGGTCGCAGGCGTTGCAGGCGGCCTGGCCCTGCGGCCGCGAGCGGATCAGGGTGCACAGCGGATTGTCAGCGCTCGGCCGGGCCGAGCAGTGCGTCCGGCTGACGTCCGGCGTGTTGATCGCCATGTTCAGTCCGGTCAGCTGCCGCAGCATGCTGGTGAACTCGGCGAACTCCCGCGAATGCGCCAGCAGCTCGAAGTCGGCGGGGGTGGCGGCGTCCGGCATGCGCAGGATCATCGACCGGATCGAAAGAAATGCAAAGTCGAGCGCAAGGAAGGCGCAGCCACGGCAGCGGCGCGGCTAGCATCCGGGCAATGACCCAGCACCCCGAGGAATCCCAGTCATGACGGCGTACGACGGATACATCGCGGATCTCAGCACCCTGCCCTTTTCGTTCGTCTACGACGGGACGGCCTATACCGGGTTCCCGGCTGCGATGTTCCGGCAGGTCGAGCACCGCCGTTCCATCCAGGGTCGGAAGGTGGGCAACCTCTTCGTGCTGCGCTCGGGCGATCTGCAGGTGACGGTGGACACCGCCTGCTACACCGGCTACGGGGCCTACGAATGGACGGTGTGGTTCGAGAATATCGGCACGCGGAACACCGGCATCATCCGCGACATGCGCGCGGCGGACATGATCTTCGCCGGGGCGCGACCGGTGCTGAAGGGGATCCTCGGCGACCATGAGAACCATTACCGGCCCTACGCCACGGAGCTGGCCGAGGCGCCGGTGCAATTCCGTTCCGACAAGGGTCGCCCGACGCACATCTGGTTCCCCTACTTCAACCTCGAGCACGGCGACGGTGGCACGCTCATCGCGCTCGGCTGGGGCGGGACCTGGGAGGCGCGCTTCACCGCCGAGGGGCAGGGGCGGACGCGCTTCACCGCTTCCGGCACCAACGGCCTGTGCACCTATCTCAAGCCTGGCGAGCGGATCCGCTCGCCGTTGATGGCCTTCCTGCCGTACGCCGGGCGGGACGAGGACCACGCCACCAACCTGTGGCGGCGGTGGTTCCTCGACTGCAACCTGCCCAGGCTCAACGCCAAGGGCGATCCGGTAAGGCCCTTCAGCACCACCTGGCTGGCCGCGGACACCGGGCTGCCGAACTCCGACGGCAGCATCTCCGAGCGGCACACCACCTGGAAGCCGTCGCTGGAGAAGATGTTCAGTGAGGGTATCCGCTTCGACTACCGCTGGTTCGATGCCGGGTGGTATTGCGCACCGGATGGCAGCACGGTGCCGAGCGACTGGTACGGCACCATCGGCACCTGGGCGATCGACCCGGTCAAGTGGCCGGGCGAGACCTTTCGCGAGTCGGTGGATTTCGCGCATGCGCACGCGATGAAGACCTTCGTGTGGTTCGAGCCCGAGCGGGTCACGCATGTCGATGACCTGGTGCGGAACTGGGGCTACCGGCGCGCATGGGCGATCGACTGCGGGGGCGCCATCGCCAGCAACATCGGCGACCCCGCCTGCTTCGACTGGACGCTCGGCCGCATCCTCGCCTTCATGCAGCGCCACGACGTCGACATGTATCGCGAGGACAACAACAGCGATCCGCGCAAGGCCTGGGATGCGCTGTCCGCGCTGGAGGGCGCCGACCGCATCGGCATCGTCGAGAACAAGTCGGTGGTTGCGCACTACCGGCTGTGGGACGGGATCCTCGACTTCTGCGCCAGGACCGGCAAGGACACCTTCGTGGATTCCTGCGCCAGCGGCGGCGGCCGCAACGACCTCGAGTCGCTGCGCCGCGGCATCCCGTTCATGCGCAGCGACTACGACCGGACGACCATCGCCATGCGGCTCTCGCAGGGGACGGCCTTCCTCCGCTGGGTGCCGTTCCACGGCTCGATCTGCACCGAGCAGGACAACCAGGTGGCGGTGGACGGTCGGCGCGACCCCTACATCCTCCGCGCCTCCTACTGCCCGATCCTCAACCTCTCCGCGCAGTGGGTGCAGGATCCGCAGACCGACTTCGCGCTGATCCGCGCCGGCCTCAGTGAGTGGGCGAGCGTGCGCGACCTGCTGCTCAAGGATTTCTACCTGCTCACGCCCTGGCAGGGTTCCACAGACCGCGCGCACTGGACCAGCTACGTCTTCTTCGATCCGGAGCAGAGCCGCGGCGTGCTCTTCGCCTTCCGCAAGGAGGAGGCGCCGGAGGCAGCGTATATCCACCGGCTGACCATGCTGGATCCGGCGCGCACCTACGAGCTGCGCGACGCCGACACCGGCGTGCTCGGCAGCTTCACCGGCCACGAGCTGGCGACCTCCGGCCTGACCGTGACCCATCCGCTGCCGCGCAGCGCGGCGCTGATCCACATCCGGGCGGTCTAGGCCGATGCTCGCCACCCTTGGTCTGCTCGCCGGCTTCTTCGCCTTCCAGGTGGCCGCCAACCTGCTGTTCACCTACGGCTCGGTGCATCCCGAGCGCTACTGGCTGGGCTTCATCGTCGGCAACGCCATCGGTGTCAGCAGCATCTGGTTCATGATGCAGATCTACCAGCGCATGCACGCCAACGTCGGCATGGCCATCGCCTGCGGCGGCAGCTTCGTGCTGGTGCAGGTGGGCCTATGCCTCTGCTTCGATGGCCGCCTCAGCGGACTGCAGTGGATCGGCATCGCCGCCATCCTCGCCGGCATCGCCGTCACCAGCCTGGGCGGCCCGACTGCGGTGTGACGGGCAGCCGTTCCCCCGAGCCGTCATCGTGCTAGGCTCGCGGCATGCGCGAAGTCCGTGTGCAGAGGAGTCGTCTGCTGGCGTCGGCCGCGCTGCTCCTCGTGCTGTTCGCGGGAACCGCCCTGGGCGCCGAGGACCGGCCGAAGGTCGTGCAGGAAGTCCTCGATGCCGTCAAGCCGGCCCTTGAGCGCGCCAAGGCCGAATACGCCCGCAAGGCGAAGGCCGAGAACGACAAGGTCGTGGCCCAGCTCAGGAAGTCGCTCGAGGCCGCGACCAAGGCGGGGAAGCTGGATGAGGCGGTGGCGCTCAAGGCCGCCCTCGAGCAGGCGAACAAGGGCGTATTCCTCGATGAGATGCTCGCCGTCGATGCCGGCGACCTGCTCGGTGACGGCGCTGCCGACGACCGCGAGGTCTTCGTGTTCCGCAAAGCCAACCTGGCCAAGGGCGGCTGGAAGGCGGCCGGTGGCGTCGAGTTCGTCAAGGATCCGGCGGTGGACGGGGCCGAGGTCGCCGTGCTGCGCGCCGGCTGCCTGTTCCGCGACAACCAGGCGGAGCTGCAGAATGGCCCGCTGTTCGCCGCCATGTGGCTGCGCCACGACGGCGCTGGCGGCGGTTCCTATCTCGGCATCGGCACACCGCAGAAGGATGAGCTCAGCCTGCTCGGCGTCGGCGGCGGCCGCCTCGGCACCTGGTCGGGATGGCCGGCGGCCGGCAAGGTGAGCAGTCCGCTGGCGATCCCGGCCGGAACCTGGACCTATCTCGCCTGCCAGTGGGACAAAACCGGCATGACCATCTCGATCGATGGCAAGGAGGTTGGCAAGATCCCGGTTCCGGCCCAGGAGAATCGTCTCGGCCGGCTGGAGATCGGCGTCAACTCGCCCGGCGGCGACGAGTTCACCAACATGTCGATCGGCACACTGCGGCTGATGCCGGGGAAGATCGTCCCGGCGGAAGCGGTCGCCAAGTACATGAAGAGCGACCGCCAGCTGCTGGTGCGATAGGCTCGCGACTCGGCCTTTCCCCGCTGCCTGCGGCGGGCAGCATGCGCCCACCGCCATGCACACCTGGAACCACGAGACCGACCTCTTCGCCCACGCCGTCATCGGCTACGCCATCGAGCGGCTGCGCCTGCCCAAGGATCCGCAGTGGGGCGCGGTGCCGGCCGGCGAACTGGAGGCGGCGCTGGCCGGGCGCATCCGCGACGAGGGGGCCGGCGGCTTCGAAGCCCTGCGCCTGGTCCGCGATGTGATCATGCCGTCGTGCCGGCCGATGGACGATGCGATGAACCTCGCCTACGTCCCCACCGCGCCGACCGTGGCGGCGACCATGTTCGACCTGGTGGTCAGCTCGTCGTCGATCTTCGCCGGCACCTGGGAATCCGGGGCTGGCGCCATCGCCGCCGAGAACCAGGTGCTGCGCTGGCTCGCCGGCCTCGCCGGCCTGCCCGCCGGCGCCGGCGGCGTCTTCGTCAGCGGCGGTTCGGCCGCCAACCTCAGCGCCCTGGTCACCGCCCGCGATGTGCACCTGCGCAGGCATGGACGCAGCACCCGTCTGGCCATCGCCGCCACCAATGATGTCCACGCCTCGGTGCGCGCCGCCGCCAAGGTCATGGATGTCGAGGTCGTGGCGGTGCAGGCTGACGAGCGCGGACGGATGACCGGGACAGGATTGGCGGCGGCGCTGGATGCGCCGGCCGACGTGGCGGTGTTCGCTGTCGTCGCCTCGGCCGGCACGACCAACGCCGGCGCCATCGATGAGCTCGACGGCATCGCCGAGGTCTGCGCCAAACGCGGGCTGTGGCTGCATGTCGATGGCGCCTACGGCCTGGCGGCGCTGTGCTCGGAAGAGGGCCGCCGCCGTCTGCACGGCATCGAGCGCGCCGACAGCTTCGGCGTCGATCCGCACAAGTGGCTGTTCGCGCCGTACGACTGCGCGGCGCTGCTGTATCGCGATCCCACGCTGGCGGCACGGGCCCACGCCCAGCACGGCGACTACCTCGACGCCATCGACCGCGGCGAATGGAATCCCAGCGACTACGCCTACCACCTCTCGCGCCGGGCCCGTGGTCTGCCGCTGTGGTTCTCGCTGGTCACCTACGGCACGCGCGCCTACGCCGCCGCGGTCGACGCCTCGATCTCCGCCGCCGGC
>Ga0172380_10006836_pt1 | contig 13075 bp, 11 predicted proteins | sample Leawe162metaG_FD_119747 | JGI IMG/M metagenome (GOLD analysis project Ga0172380, IMG submission 119747) | Leachate microbial communities from a municipal landfill in Southern Ontario, Canada - Leachate well 162 metaG | ecosystem: Engineered > Solid waste > Landfill > Unclassified | place...
CGGGGTTTCCTTTTTTGGCACGAGCAAAGCTCGTGATGACATCCTAACATTTTCCCTCACATACATGACACAGTGGGAGACCCATTCAGCCCCGCCCTCATGAGTGGTTACCTAACGCGCTTCGGGGGTTTTTGATTTAATTTATGGCAAAAGATTTCTTAATACGACTGCCACCTTCTCATGAAAGGTTTTTGGGGTGAAGATTACACACGTCGGGCCTCCTTCGACGCGTTTGAATGTCATGTTAGTTTTCGAGAATATCGGCATGGACAAAAAATATAAAATAAAAAGAGTCGGAATGACAATCAAAAGATAGAATGGCACGACAAACACCATGAGTACCCATTCTATTTTAGTTAGTGGCGATTGTTTCATCTAACCGATGATTTTAGCAATCTCCTCTCGATCATACGAATACGCATTCTTGATCCTTTCCAACCTAATTCCTGCTTTGTTTATTGTCCATAGATTCATGATTTACTTAAATTTTCTCTCCAGATCAAATTTATTATTTTTTTTATACAAAGATAAAGTTCAATCGTTGAAATTTGTGTTTGTTTATCAGGTTTAATTCTTAAATTAATTTTTAATTTTACTATTGGATCATGCCACCTTTTCAATTCTCTCTTTAAATTATCATACGACTCTTTAACTATCTTATTATCCAAAAAATAATTATCAAGTTTACTTTGAATTTCTGCATCAAAATACGGAATCTGATCATTCAGCAAAACAGACAATCTAGGTAATTCGTATCTAAGAGAATCTTCAAAAAATTCTCTGTCTGTTTTTTCCTGAGGTTTTTGTTCGTATGAATTAGCAACTCTGTTGAGTATCAATATTACCGAACTCACACTGCCCTGAAGATGAATAACGCTCGAAATTATATCTTTTTTAATTTCATTATCACGATCAATTTCTTTTTGTTTTCGATATTGCCAAGCAGCGATATACGCACCCAAGATAACAGCGATGATCGCGGCTACAGAAGAGTTATTTAAAATTGAATAAATTATTACAGACGACATAGTTTGCTCAATACATTCGGTTATCTACATCAATTTGCCGGAGAAGGCTGCGGAGAGAATTGATTGTTCGAGAGCAGATAGGTCTTTTTGCTGGGCTCGCTGGCACTCACCCAGTGCCCTTATTTTTTCCGAAAGTTCATCCAGACGTTTAACAATCTTCTTTTGTTCGACGAGGGGTGGAAGGGGGATTTTGAATTTCTTTAATTCTTTTACAGAAGCGATATTCTTTATTGCCATGCCTTTCACATGTGAACTGCTTAAAGAAAGATAATCTTGGAGTGCATATTTTAAATAATCGACAGTAATTTTATTGTTTGGAGTCAATTTTAGAAGAGCTTGGTTGATAATCCCTTTTTTAAAAATTTTAGGGATTATTATAAATTTACCGATAGTACCTGAGCAGCTCATTAAAAGATCACCAGCCTCAACTGCAAATCTTTTCATTTCTTCAAATTTGCTTGCTGTAATAAAGTATCTAAAATCTTCGAGATCATTATCAATGACGTTTCCTTGTTCATACACACAATCACCCACATTAACAAATATCTCTTTCTTGAGAGAGCCTCCAAAGGGTCCTCTAACTAAAATCGCAACACTGCCAAGATCTTTCAAATCAAATTCCTTTTTCCCCTCTTCAAAGATTTTCTGCAGTTCGACGGAGAAGAGTTTTTGCGTCATTTCGATTGATTCAGCACGGAGTTGCTTGGCTTCCTTAATTTTCCCAAGCAATTTTTCCAGCTTTGCCACGATTTTCTTTTGCTCGGCGAGCGACGGGAGAGGAATTTCGAGATTATTCAATATGTCGAAATCAAGATGCGGTATGGCAGCTCCTTTTTTTCCAAAGTTAAATAAATCAAAATTCACCCTTAAAAAGAATTCTAAATAACTTTTTTCAATTAATCCCTCATCAGAATCGACCCTTCCCATTGTCGAAGATAGAACTCCTTCAAATCCAGAAAAAATATCACCAGATTTCGATCCATCACATATAATAATTAAATCATGCTTACTCACTGGCACAGCATTTTTATCTAGTTTTTCTGCATACTCAGCCTCCTTAGTCCCGCGCATAAACTTTGCTCCCAAATATGGCAGTCTTGTTTTGGTTTGCATGGTATAAAGATTTGGTTTCTTACCCTTCTTAACTTCGCAAACCTCTCTTAATTTTTTTGTTGGGTAGATCATATAGAAAAGTTGAAATACGAGCCAACACCATAGTCGTATAAACTAACAGAGTTTCCGTTTACCGAACCAGAAAAATTGCTGCTTTCGCCATAATCAAATCCGCTGAATCTGCCACCCTCTATCCGAAGAGAAATATGGTGACCTTCACCATAATGGTATAGAGATGAATAGCTACCAGAAATATGACTACTTTGTGTATAGTCAAATGCGGCAATACCACTCTCACTCAAATTTATTGAAAAATTGTAGTATTGAGATGAAGTGAGATCATAAACGGTACTCGGTCTTTTCCCCGATATGATACAAGCCGCGATATATGCAATTGCCCTGCGTACGTGAGGTTTCATAACGTTTCTTGTTTCTTATCCGATCCACTGACAACTTTTTTAGCTCGTTCAAATACATGGTCGAAGGATAAAATTGCGATATTATGAAAACTAGAATTTAAAATTTTAAATTGCTCTTTTTGTGTTTTCTCCCAATCTGTCGAGCGACCGTATATTAGTGTTATTCTTGGTTTCAAAATATCTGCTCCAAGTGCGTCTGTTTTCTTTTTATCATTCATTCGACGCTCTAACTCTGTGATATAGCGAGCACATTGCATAAGTGCCTTAGTAAAATCTGAGGTCGGTATATTATCGGCTGTCCAAAAAATTGCACCTGGTAATTTCAGTTCGATAATATTAATGAATCCATCATAATCCCTGACTGGGATATCGGTCTTATTTTCTTCGTCAATCACTCGCTCACCAAGTACTTCAACAAAATCTGATCCGAGTATCCATGAATTCGCCTCAAAAAATTTCTGCCAAACTTCTTCAGACTTACCTACACCAAGTTTTTCTTTATACTCACTAAAATAATCAGCGTCACTGAGTAATCTTCCAAACTGAACAACTGCACTCTTCCTCTGAATCACATAGTCAATGTCTCCAATATTAATGAGTCCGAAATTTTTAGCAATTTCAGTAATTTTGTTTCGGCCAAGTGGATCTGCTGCCACCAAATCCAGGAAACGTTGCGTTTCTTGAGCATCACCAATTATTGATTCCTCAAGAAGAAGACTCTTGTTGGCGATTGACTTCAAATCTAATTCTGAAAAAACATGGAGGAGTTGCAGAATTCGTTCAAAATCCAAAGTGCTGAAATGAATTTTTTCAATCCTATCTCCGCTGACCTTAGCTACTTCCACACCCGACAAACCTTCTCTATCACTATTCTGTATATAAGTTAGCCGCAGACTAATTCTTGGTGAAATTCTGATGTCGGCATCTACTTCAGGCGTTCCGTACTCGGTAATAGAGATATACTTCCCTGTGCCGCTTTGAAAATCAGCGACGTAAACCATGCCTGCTTTTTTGTTGTTGATGATATCAGCCTCAGTAGATGCGAACGGATTTAGTGTGCTCCAGTCGATTTTCATAAATTAAAGTTCCTTCTTTATTTCTTCTAACAACTTCGTAATTTGCTTTTCTGCATTTTCAATACCAGTGATTATTTCTTCCGGCTCTTTATGCTCGACCTTTGTGCCCCTGTTCGGGTTTTTAAAATCTAAATTGTAGTTTTTCTTTTCTATCTCATTAATAGAAATTTTCCATGCAAAATTATTTTCCACTCGTTTTTTCCACCACTTACGTATAGGTTCAAATTCGGTACTTGTAATACCGCGATTTTTTGTGTATTGTCTCATCCCTTCCGGCAGTGGTAATTGGTAGTACCAAATTTCTTTTGTAGGTTTGCTTTTCTCAAAAAACACCAAGTTCGTATTGACGCCAGCATACGGACTGAACACGCCTTGTGGCAAACGCACGATGGTGTGGACATTACACTTCTCCAGTAATTCTTTTTTAACCTCAGACGCCACTCCCTCGCCAAATAATACGCCGTCAGGAAGCACGATACCAGCTCGTCCTCCATCTTTTAGTAAGTGAATAAATAACACCAAGAATAAAAGTGCCGTGTCTTTGGTTTGGAAACGTTTTGGAAAGTTTTTTTGCGTACCGTCGGCAACAACGCCACCAAACGGCGGATTGGCCACGATCACGTCTACCTTATCCTTTGGCCCGTACTGCGTAAGGGGCTTAGACAGCATGTCGTCGCGGCGAATCGTGTAGGGATTTTCAACATCGTGCAACATGAAGTTGGTCGTCGCCAAAAGGTGCGGCAAGGGTTTCAATTCAACACCATGCACGGATGTCTGTAACTCTTTTTCTTCTTCCTGTGTCATCTTGGCACCCTTACTCTTACGTACGTACTCAAGTACGTTCACCAAAAAGCCACCGGTGCCACAAGCGGGGTCAAGGACCGTTTCACCAAGCTTTGGTGCGACCATTTCGACGACAAATTGTGTCAGTGCTCGCGGCGTGTAGAACTCACCGGCATTGCCGGCACTCTGTAAGTCTTTGAGCAGTTTCTCGTACAGATCACCAAATTGGTGTCGGTCATTAGTTTTATTGAAATTGATTTCGTTGATCTTATTGACTACTTGGCGAATCAGCGTGCCATTCTTCATGTAATTGTAGCTGTCGGTAAAAACATTTTTAACGATAAGGCTGGACGAATGATCACCAACAATCAAGAGTCCTTTCAGTGCAGGAAAAAGCTTCTTGTCGATAAAGCTAAATAGTTCTTCACCGGTAATGCCTTCTGGATTTTCTGCCCAATTGCGCCAGCGGCACTCTTCGGGTATTGGTGAGTGGTATTTTAGGTCGATCAATTCGAGATTTTTCTCGCGGTCGTCAAAAATTTTCAAAAATAGCATCCAAACGAGCTGAGAAATGCGCTGAGCATCGCCGTCCACACCGGCGTCTTTGCGCATAATGTTCTGGATATTCTTTACGATGTTTTGTATGTCGCTCATAGTTGCTATACAGTATACAACTGTCGCTGAATTTCCCGCACCACTTGCATGTATTTCTCTCGTCCACCAAAGATATCTTCAACGATTTCAACCGGCGTACCGAACTCACTGAATGGTGAGACTTGCAAATCGCCGATGTCGTCAATGGCAGTAACACCACTGTCGGCATATTTTTTGAGTAAAAGATCAATGATTTCTCTTGCTTTGCCTTCGTATTTTGCAAAATAATCGCTTGACTGAACTTTCTTCAAGCGCTCACTCCGCGTCATAGGTTTTTTGCCATAAGCGACATGGAGTACAAGATCAAATACATCTAAATCTTTTCCCGTCTCCTCACGAAGCTCATCAAAGATGATTCCCATTTCTGCAAGTTCGTTGACAATGATATCTTTTCTTTCTGTGGTATTCCAACGGTTCAGAAAATCTTCAAGTGAAGCATATGCTCCACGAATAGTTTGCTTACTAAAATCATGCAGTGAGGTTGTGATAAGTTTGCCAGTCTTTGGATCAATATATTGAATGAGTTTTTGAATTGGATCAAATGTTACACCCTCTTTTATATAAATCTTTTTTGGTTTAGCGTCTTCTTCGGTGCCATCAATCAAAATTTCTTCTTGTGGATTATTTTCGACTAATTCTTCTGACGAGACGGTTTCTTTTTCAATAATTTCTTTCACTTTTATCGGCTCACTCCCTTCTTTTTCATAACTTTCAACCGGATCTCCATCAAAATCTGGGTCAGCAAAAAGGCGCGTTACATTTCGAAAATCCATAATCGTAAAATAGTATTTGCCGAACTGCTCCACCACGCGCGTTCCGCGGCCAATAACCTGTTTAAATTCAGTCATTGAATTCATTGGCGCATCCAAGACAATAAGCTTGACTGTCTGGGTATCAACGCCAGTAGAAAGAAGCTTTGAAGTCGTTGCGATGACTGGATACTTTGACTCTGGGTTGATGAAGTTCTCGATTTCAAGCTTGCCATAAAAATCGTCGCCTGTAATTTTGACGATGTATTTTGAATTTTCTTTAACCAAATCACTAAATTCGTTCGTAAGGAATCTACGCATTCTTTCTGCATGAGCAATGTCTACACAAAAAATAATAGCCTTCTGATACACATCGGTCTCTCGCATGAAATCAGCAACACATTTTGCAACAGCTCTATTTCGATCTTCGATAATAATCGAACGGTCAAACATTGACTCAGTATAAATCTCGTCTGGAACTGGATTACCATTTGCATCTACGAAACCTTGCGGCGGTCGCCATTCATCATTATTAAAACGATATCGAATGACTTTGTATGGAGCAAGATAACCATCATCTATACCTTGTTTAAGTGAATAGGTATAAACAGGTTTACCAAAATACTCAAAATTATCAGCATCGTCGGCAGCCTTTGGCGTTGCAGTTAAACCAATTTGAGTCGCATTTGAATAATAGTCGAGAATTGAGCGCCACAGACCATCATCTTTTGCACTACCACGGTGACATTCATCAACAATGACTAAATCGAAAAAGTCCGATGAAAATTGTTTGAATTTTGCTTCTTCTTCACCGCCCATTAACCCTTGATACAAGGCTATGTAAATTTCGTACGCGTGATCAACTTTTGGCCCATCAATTTTTGTAACCGCGTCGCCAAAGTGGCGGAATTCCCCCGACAATGTTTGATCTGCTAAGGCCGTCCGGTCAATAAGAAACAGAATACGCTTTTTCTTTTTTGCCTTCCAGAGACGCCAGATGATTTGAAATGCTGTGTATGTTTTTCCTGTACCAGTTGCCATAACAAGCATTATCCGTTTTTGCTCCTTGGCGATAGCCTCAACAACCCGATTAACAGCATTTATTTGATAGTACCTTGGTTTTTTCCCAGAACCATCCGAAAAGTAGTCTTGAAGTACAATTTCTTTTTGCTCATCTGTAATCTGTTTCGCTTTCACGTAACGAACAAGCAAGTCATCTGGGCTTGGAAATGAATCCAAGGACACTTCTTTTTCTGTTGCAGTTTCTTCGTCTAGACGGCTATGCTCAAGAAAGCCCGCTCCATTTGAACTGTATACAAAGGGTATGTCTAGCGAATCAGCATAATTAAGAGCTTGTTGCATACCATCACCAAGAGAATGGTCGCTGTCTTTTGCCTCAATAAGTGCTATCGGAAAGTTATTTTTATAGTAGAGAATATAATCAGCCCGCTTTTTCTCACCACGTGAAATAGTTTTTCCTCGGATGTTAATGCGTCCGGCTGTAAAAGTAACTTCTTCTCGAATTTGAGACTCTAAATTCCAACCAGCCTTAGCGAGTGCTGGAGTAATAAACTTCGTGCAAATATCTCGTTCTGATAGATCTTTTCTAGTCACAATAGCGTTAAAATACCACAGATCTGGGGTTTTTTCAATAACTGCCGTATGCAGGTAGCCATCGCACAGAAGGAGGTTATCTAATCCCCGTATCGCAGGAGAGATTCACTTGGGTCATTTTTGAGGAAACAACAGTCACGTTTTTAGTCTCACAACGTGGCAACATATTGCCACCAACCGGCTGGAGAGCATAATCGCCCGGTGGAAGAGTGACTGAGTATTCACCTTGGCTGTCGGTTTTCACCGTCGTAAACGGCGCGCTTTGCGGACTACCTACTTGTATCACCTGAATCGTCGTCTCATAAGGCCGGTCGGCGCACTGTGGATCTGGTGGATTTTGCATGACTGGGCAGGTGGGACCAAGTGTCACTTGCCCCGTGACGCCGGAATCTAAAATAAGCCCGGTGCATCGCCAGTTTATTTCAGCGGTTTTCGTTACCTCACTTACCACGCATGCTGGACTGCACCCCGGCTTTGTGGCGTTCAAATTAGCATCGTACCACCATGTTTGAGAATTTTCGTTATAAGACCCGGGCGCAAGTGACTCGCCACCTTTGATACAAGATTTTTCTGCAATAATTCTTGCGTCCGATTCAGAAAGCAAACTATTGACTGCTGGACACTCCGCAAATTCACAGTTGGGGCCTGTGCGTCCGACTGCCGAACCGTCTGGGCAAAGCTTGGCTTCCATGGTGCAGGCGACGAGAGGCGGATTGGCACCTCCGGTGACCTCGGAAAATACGATTGGGATTTCCAGCGCATCGTCATTGGCAGGAAGAGCCGAAGGGTTGTCTTTGCGAAGTACCAGCGAACCTTTGTTGCTGTAGGCATTCGTGTCGACGGTGAAAGTCAACGTTGCTTCATACGGAACAAAATCTGTGGTCATCCAATCGCCTTTCGCTGTTGCAGTACCTTGAGCTATTATTTTCCCGTCCCAATCAGTCAAAACTACCGGGAAGCTGGCTTCAAAATACCAATTGCCACGTGCTTCTCCCGTAATGGTGAGTGGGCTCGAGATTGCTTCGTTGGGACGTGGAGTATCGATGCGGATGAGATCAGTCTTTTCGAGTTCGTTGCCGATGAATTCGGTGAAGGTCTGTCCGCCGGCATTGCATTGTCGCGGATATGATTCCATCACTGCATTGCCTGCTGAGACGCATTCTTCAAAATTGGTCACCAGAGGTTTGGGCGCTTCATTTTTTGAAAGCATCCAGACAACACCAAAAACCGCGATAAGTAAAATACCAAAAATTATAGGTAGTGTTTTTTTCATAACCATTTCATCAATTCTTTTATGTAACCCACAACACGAGGCGGTCTCGCTGTCTCAATTCTACCATTTTTGGGCCTGTTTTGCGTGTCTTCCTTAATCCGCTTCCTTAATCCGCGAGGAGGCTCTTGGTGAGGCTGATCATGGTGTCTTTTTCTTCTGGGTCGCTCTCAGCAATCAAAAGCGCCAATGCCGTCAAAGCATTGTCGCTGATTTTCTTTTCACCATTTTTGCGATGGAGGTAATCACACTTGTCCAAAAAATAGACAAAGAGAAATGCGCCCGAACGTTTGTTGCCGTCGGAAAATGGATGGTCTTTGATAGTTAAATACAAAAGGTGCGAGGCCTTGTCTTCGACACTTGGGTACAATTCTTTGCGGTCAAATGTCTGGTACAGTCCGGAAATAATTCCTTCAAAACTTCCGTCTCTTTCTTGCCCGAACAAATCGCCGGCTTCTTTCTTGGCCTTCAATTCCCTTTTTAATTCCGAGACGATTTTTGCACCGTGCGTATATTCCAGAGTAAATGTTGCCCGTGTACCTTTTACCTTTTTGATGTTGCCCGTGTCGTATTCTTCGAGAACTGTGAGTGTCTTGGCGTATGAAGCGAGCAGACTCAAAATCTCGCCTTCTTGTCCGGCAAGCATTTCTTTTTTTGATTTTTCTCCGAGAAGACCCACAACATTTTGCAATTCTCTGAATTTTTCGCGGGCCTCGAGAAGTCGCTTCTCATTGACGGCGTAACCTTTGGTAAGGTAGTTTTTGAGCACACTTGTAGCCCATCTCCTGAAATGTATAGCCCGAGGGGAATTTGTGCGGTAACCAATGGCCAAAATCACGTCCAAGCTGTAAAAAGCGACTGGTTTATCCGATTTTGCAATGTGCAAAAATTGCACATTGCTTTTTTGATCAATTTCCTTGTCGGCAAATATTTTTTTGATGTGTTTTGTGACAACAGAACGCTCTTTACCATACAATTTGGCGATTTCATCTTGCCGTAACCAAACTGTTTCTCCTTCAAAACGCACCTTCAAATCCACCTCGTTTTTCGCGGTTTTGTAAATAACAATTTTACCCCTCTGTGCGTCTTTTGTTTTACTAATCTTTTTCATTTTTTATAAGTTACATTTTTATCCTAGCACTTTCGGCCTCTTTTCACAGGATTTTAGGCACCCCTACAGGAGCTTTCATTGCTTGACAAATATGATGTATATGCTATAATAGATAAAGCTTCGTTCTGGATTGGAATCTGTCATTCAACACTCTTATCAGGGAGACTCCGAAATGTTCAGCAACCACGCTCCGAAAGTTACGATCTGTGGTCGGTTGGACGACGACCTCGTCCGTCCGACCGGCTACCGTGGCACAAACCGCGTTAGCAAGGCCTTCGCCAAGGCGATCCGCATCGACCGCAAAATTCGCCGCCGTGCCGACGAGCGCATGGCGACTGCGGAGATCACCGGACAACTCGATGACGCCCGTGACGTCATCAACCCGGTGGTGGTGAAGTCTGCCCCAGCTCCCCGCCCCCTCGCCTACGCTGGCTATGGCCACCGTGGCGTCCTGCGTTTGCAGCACGCCGCCTGATGGTCACCCAGAGTTGGCAAATCCCCTCGTACACCAGTGCGAGGGTTTTTATTTAAAAATTTTGATACAAAAAACCCGCGACGTATTCGTCGCGGGTTTGGTTTCTTAAAAGAACAATTCAAGCTGCTTTGGCTGGAGTAGCGAGAGTGACCATCTCATCATGCCGGCGATCAGCATCCATATCCTTTTCGTACTCTTCGTCCAGCCAATCACCAGGACATTCTGTATGAAACTTTCTCGTACTTATTTTGCCTCTATAGGCATATACGAAGGCGTCGTACATCTCACCCGAATTAATCGGACGCTGACATTGTCCGCACGGGCCATGACATTTTTCAGCCAGGTGACTGTATGTCCTCAAAAGCCGTGGCTTTTTGGGAGGACGTGGAAATTTGAGATCCATTTCATCCTCCTTTAAAGTGGTGTGGGTCTATGTATACTTTAGCTATTTTGAACAGTGAGTCAACTAGAATCAGATTGCTTTTGAAGCAATCAAGGAGGGCTGATTTCTGTTTTTAAAGAGTTTGACGATTTCAAACCAAGCTAAGCTGGCCATCATGCCAACAACAATAAGTGCAAGGTCTGCGAGCCGTAATGGCGCAGTGTGAAAAATCTCAGCGAAAAATGGCACGTACAAAACGACAAGCAAAGAAGAAATCGCACCAATGCAGACCGCAAGTAAAATCTTGTTGGCTGACAATAATACTCGATAGGCATTTTCAGTCCATGACAAATTGATGACGATGAGCATCAAGTTGGCGATGACGAGTGAGGCAAATGCGAACGAGCGAGCCTCGGCTTCGCTTCGGCCAGTCTTAATGGCAATAACAAACAAGACGAACGTCACAATCAATACACCAGTGCCCTGCAATAGACTGACCAGCACCGTCTTCAAACTGAACATTGGTTGGTGCAAATTTCGAGGCCGTCGCTTCATAATGTTTCGATCAGCCTTCTTTGACTCAAACACCGTCGAACAGGAAGGGTCTATAATGAGCTCCATAAAAGCAATATGTGCAGGAAAGAGCACGATTGGTAGATTGAAGAATAGTGGCAAAATAGACATCCCTGCAATCGGCACGTGGACTGCCAAGATGTATCCCATAGCCTGTTTTAGGTTGTTGTAAATCCTCCGACCCAAACGCACCGAGTCGACAATCGAAGAAAAATCGTCGTTAAGCAAAACGAGAGCCGACGCCTCTCGAGCCACATCGGTGCCTCTCTCGCCCATCGCCACACCAATATGAGCTGATTTCAAAGCTGGTGCATCGTTGACACCATCTCCCGTCATCGCCACGATTTCGTCATTGGCCTTCAAAGCATTCACAATAAACAATTTTTGTTCAGGCACAATTCGAGCAAAAATATTTACGGTCTTTATTTTCTCTTTCAATTCAAGTTGGCCCATATTCTCCAAATCTTCTCCAGTTAGATATTCTTCTGGATTTTTTATGCCGATTTTTCTCGCCACATACTGGGCTGTGCCTGGGTAGTCGCCGGTAATCATAATGACTCTCATGCCAGCACCATACACATCTTTGACCGCCTGTAATGTTGACGCACGGATAGGATCAATAAATCCGAGAAGGCCCACAAAGGTGAACTTGAAGTCATGTTGATCGGTAGGTAGGTTGTCACCCTTAAACGTTGCCATAGCAACGCCCAAGACGCGCATCCCCTCTCCCGACATCTCTTGAACTTTTTGAAGAATTTCTTGTTGTTGCGTGTCGTCGGCATGACATAAATCCAAAATGGCTTCTGGCGCTCCTTTCGAGGCAATAATTAATTCCTTCTTATCCTTAGATTGCCAGACATGTGATAAGGCCAGCATCTTTTTTGAAAGTGGATACTCTTTAATCAAATCAAAATTGAGGTATTTGTTTTCAACATCAGTAAGATACACATTACCCATTTTGTTTAGCTCCTTTTCAATTGGGTCAAACGGATCTTTTTGACTCGCGAGTACTCCGAATTCCAAAAGCATTTCATATTGCTTAGGTAATTCGTTATTTGTTGTTTTGGTATCAAGCCCATACAGAGATCCTCCGGCATACAGACTACCTAATTCCATTCTGTTCATGGTCAACGTTCCCGTCTTGTCGGTACAGAGCACTGTAGCGCCTCCGAGAGTTTCTATAGCAGCCGCACGTCGGGTGAGTACTCTTTTCTTTGAAATTCTCCAGGCACCGAGTGTCAAAAAGATAACAAGCACAACAGGAAATTCTTCTGGCAAAACTGCCATACTTAAAGTAATTCCCGCCAAGAATCCATTGATAATGTCGCCCTTTGCAAGAGCGTAGTATGTGACGACGAGTACACAGAGCAAGATACCAATAACAGCAACCCATCGAACTATTTTGATAGTTTCCTTACGCAAAAGCGTGTCTTCGTCTTTGATTTTTTCTAGACTTTTCCCAATCTTGCCGATTTCAGTATGCAAACCAATTGAAGTGACCTTGGCCATACCGCGACCACTCGTCACTAGCGAACTTGAAAATAGAAAAGGCAGGTCATCTCCCCCAGGTCTCTGTTCTTTCTTTTTGCCGTCCCATTCAATCTTTCGCACTGGAACTGATTCGCCGGTGAGAAGTGACTCGTCGATGGAAAGATTTTCACAGGACAGTAATACAGCATCAGCGGGCACACGATCACCTTCGCGGATAATGACAATGTCTCCACAGACCACTTCTCTACCGACAATTCTTTTATGTTCACCGTCTCGAATCACCAAAGCTCGGGGACTCGACAAATCTCGCAAAGCCTCAAGAGTTTTTTCAGTTTTC
>Ga0172380_10006837_pt1 | contig 13074 bp, 10 predicted proteins | sample Leawe162metaG_FD_119747 | JGI IMG/M metagenome (GOLD analysis project Ga0172380, IMG submission 119747) | Leachate microbial communities from a municipal landfill in Southern Ontario, Canada - Leachate well 162 metaG | ecosystem: Engineered > Solid waste > Landfill > Unclassified | place...
CTGGAATTCCCGGAGCCGCCCATGAAGTCTTCCTACCGCATTGCACCGAGCCTGCTCTCAGCCAATTTCGCCAAGCTCGGCGAAGAGGTGGTCAATGTCATTGCTGCGGGGGCAGACTGGATTCACTTCGATGTCATGGACAATCACTATGTGCCGAATCTGACCATCGGCCCGCTGGTCTGCGCAGCGCTGCGGCCGCTGACCGAGGCCAGCATCGACGTACATCTGATGGTCAAGCCGGTGGATCGAATCATTCCCGATTTCGCCAAGGCCGGCGCCAATCTCATCACCTTTCATCCGGAAGCCTCCGAGCATATCGACCGGACCTTGTCGCTGATCCGCGAATGCGGCTGTCAGGCGGGGCTGGTGTTTAACCCGGCGACCCCGTTGGATTATCTTGACCATGTGCTGGACAAGCTCGACATCGTGCTGCTGATGTCGGTCAACCCGGGTTTCGGCGGCCAGCAATTCATCCCGGAGACATTGAACAAGCTGCGCCAGGCGCGCGCCAGGCTGGATGCCTATGCGGCAAAGAGCGGTCGCCACATCCTGCTGGAGATCGACGGTGGTGTGAAAGTGGACAATATCGCGGAGATTGCCCGGGCTGGCGCCGATACTTTTGTCGCGGGTTCGGCTGTTTTCGGCGCCGGCGAAGAGAGCGACCCGCATCGCTACGATAGTGTGATCAAGAAACTGCGTGGCGAATTGTCGGAAATTTGATAAGTGCGCAAACAGTTTGGCGATGATATAGTGGCGGCCCACGCAACGGCACCAACCTGGATTCGATAATTTTGACCATGCGCAGCACACATCTGCAAACCCTGAAGAGCCTCGCAAACGAGGCAGAGGCTTGGCCCTGGCGCCCTTGGCATAGTTTCTGACATTGCCTGTGCGCCACTAAACTGGCGCGCCTTCTTCGCAGTACCGCAGTTGTGGAGTCAAAATGACCGTAGAAATTCCCAGTGGGATGAACGAATCCGAATTCAACCGTTTGGCCGCCCAGGGCTATAACCGCATTCCCGTTACCCTCGAAACTTTCGCCGACCTCGACACGCCGCTGTCGATCTACCTCAAACTGGCTAACGCGCCATTCACTTATCTGCTCGAATCGGTACAGGGCGGCGAACGGTTCGGGCGCTATTCCTTCATTGGGCTGGCCGCAACAACCCGCATTGCCGTGACCGGGAGTTCGGTGCTGCTGTTGACCGGAAACCGGGTTGCCGAGCGGCGCGAACATACCAACCCGATGGCCTACATCTCCGAGTTCATGTCACGCTTTCGCGTGCCGGATCTCGAGAATCTGCCGCGCTTTTGCGGCGGACTGGTGGGCGTGTTCGGTTACGACACGGTGCGCCATATCGAACCGAAGCTGGCGCAAAGCACTTCCCAGGAAGCGGAGCGCGATCCGCTCGGCCTACCGGACATCCTGTTGCTGCTCTCGGAAGAAATCGCCATTGTCGACAACCTCTCGGGCAAGCTCACGCTGGTCGTGTATGCCGAACCCGGCTTTCCCAATGCCTGGAAGCAGGCGCAGAACCGGCTCAAGGAATTGTTGGCGCAGTTGCGCACCGCCGTGCAAATTCCGGCTGACCATGCTGTGCCAAGTGTCGCACCGGTTTCGGAATTCGGCGAGCAAGCCTTCAAGGCGGCAGTAAAGCGCGCCAAGCAATACATCGTCGATGGCGACATCATGCAGGTGGTGCTGTCGCAGCGCCTGAGCAAGCCGTTTGGCGCAACACCGCTGGCGCTGTATCGCGCCTTGCGCACGCTGAATCCGTCGCCCTACATGTTCTATTTCAATTTCGATGATTTCCACGTGGTCGGCGCGTCACCGGAAATTCTGGTGCGCCTGGAAGAGCGCGAAAGCAGGAGGCTCATGACCGTGCGACCGATCGCCGGCACGCGCAAACGCGGTGCTACGCCGGAAGAGGATGCAGACCTGGCGCGGGACCTGCTCGCCGATGCCAAGGAGCGTGCCGAGCACCTGATGCTGCTCGATCTGGGGCGCAACGATCTGGGGCGCGTCGCCAAGATTGGCACAGTCAAGGTGACCGATCAGTTCCTTGTCGAACGCTATTCCCACGTCATGCACATCGTCTCGAACGTCGAAGCCGAATTGCGCGAGGCCGAAGGTCCGCTCGACGTGCTCAAGGCAACTTTTCCCGCCGGTACTGTCTCCGGGGCGCCAAAACTGCGGGCAATGGAAATCATCGACGAACTCGAGCCTTCCCGGCGCGGTATCTACGCTGGCGCTGTCGGCTATCTCGGCTACAACCGCGACATGGACCTGGCCATCGCGATTCGCACGGCTGTGATCAAGAACGGCATGTTGCATGTCCAGGCGGGCGCGGGCATCGTCGCCGATTCAGATCCCGATGCGGAATGGCTTGAAACGCAAAACAAGGCCAAAGCCCTGCTGCGTGCCGCCGAAATGGCCGAAGGCGGCCTCGATACCCGTTTCGAGTGAGGATAAATATGGCCCCCACGCTCACTTCGTTCGCTGCCCCCACAGGGGGCGTCGCCTCCCTCGGGAGCGGCCCAGCGGGAGTCGCGCCATGCTATTAATGATTGATAACTACGACAGCTTTACCTACAACCTGGTGCAATACTTTGGCGAGCTCGGTGAGGACGTCATGGTGTATCGCAATGATGCGATCAGCCTCAAGGAAATCGCCGCCTTGGCACCGGCGCGCATTGTCATTTCGCCGGGTCCTTGTTCACCCGACGAAGCCGGCATTTCGGTGGCAACGATCAAGGAATTCGCCGGAAAAATTCCCATCCTCGGGGTCTGCCTGGGACACCAGAGCATTGCTGCGGCCTTCGGTGGCAAGGTGGTGCATGCCAGGCAACTCATGCACGGCAAAACTTCTGCGGTTCAGCACAATCACGCCGGCGTGTTTCGCGATTTGCCCAGCCCCTTGCGGGTGACGCGCTACCATTCGCTGGCGATCCAGCGCGAAAGTCTGCCCGATTGCCTCGAGATCACGGCCTGGAGCGAAGACGACGAGATCATGGGCGTGCGCCACAAGACGCTTGCCGTCGAAGGCGTGCAGTTTCATCCCGAGTCCATCCTTTCCGAGCGCGGCCATGACCTGCTCAACAACTTCCTCAAGGACCAATCATGATTACCCCCCAGCAGGCACTGCAACGCACCATCGAGCACCGCGAAATTTTCCATGACGAAATGCTGCAACTGATGCGGCAAATCATGCTGGGCGAAATCTCGCCGCTGATGGTGGCGGCGATACTGACCGGACTGCGCGTGAAAAAGGAAACCATCGGCGAAATCGCCGCTGCGGCGCAGGTCATGCGCGAACTGTCCACCAAGGTCGAGGTGGCCGACAATCGGCACTTTCTCGATATCGTTGGCACCGGGGGCGATGGGGCACATACCTTCAACATTTCCACGGCCGCGATGTTTGTCGCTGCGGCTGCTGGCGCCAAGGTTGCCAAGCACGGCAATCGCGGCGTGTCCTCGAGTTCCGGCGCCGCCGACGTGCTCGAAGCGCTGGGGGCAAAAATCCAGCTCACGCCACAGCAGGTGGGCGAATGCATCGCTGCCACCGGCATCGGCTTCATGTTCGCGCCGAATCACCATGCCGCCATGAAAAATGTCGCACCGGTGCGGCGCGAGATGGGCGTGCGCACCATCTTCAACATCCTCGGCCCGCTCACCAATCCGGCCGGCGCGCCGAATACCCTGATGGGCGTGTTCCATCCCGATCTGGTCGGCATCCAGGTGCGGGTGATGGAGCGGCTCGGCGCCAATCATGTACTGGTGGTCTATGGCAGGGACGAACTGGATGAAATCTCGCTCGGCGCTTCGACCATGATCGGTGAACTGAAAAACGGCCAGATCCTCGAATATGAAATCCATCCGGAAGATTTTGGCGTGCAAATGATCGCGACACGCAATTTGCGTGTCGCCAACGCGGGCGAATCCAGGGAAATGCTGCTTGCCGCACTGGGCAACCAGGTCGGACCGGCGCGCGAAATCGTTGCGCTCAATGCGGGCAGTGCCCTGTATGCCGCGGACATCGCGGATTCGATCGGCGCCGGCATCCTGCTTGCCCGCGAAACGATAGCCAGCGGTGCGGCACGTGCTAAGCTCGACGAGTTCGTCCGATTCACCCAAGGCGCCGCAAGCTAACACTGCGGTGCGACACGTGTATTCAATGCAAATGCAATGACTTCCGGAATCATCCCTGCAACGCCTTCACCCGACTGGGTAGAGCGCAGCCTGGCTTCGGTCTGGCATCCTTGCACCCAGATGCAATGGCATCCCGAATTGCCGCTGGTGTCGATTGCCAGCGCCGAGGGACCCTGGCTGACGGGGCATGATGGCAGCAAATATTTCGATGCCATCGGGTCGTGGTGGGTTTGCCTGCTCGGGCATCGCCATCCGGCGGTGGTGCAGGCCTTGCGCGATCAGCTCGATTGCCTCGATCACGTGATGCTGGCCGGACTGACGCATGCGCCCGTGATCGAATTGTCGGAACGTTTGTCACGCATGACCGACCAGGTTCTGGGCCATGCTTTTTACGGATCGGACGGGGCTTCGGCCATCGAGATCGCCATCAAGATGAGCGCCCATGCCTGGCAGCATCGCGGTTATGCGAAGAAGCAATCCTTCGTCTGCCTGGCCGGCAGCTATCACGGCGAAACTCTGGGGGCACTGGGCGTATGCGACCTGCCGGGATTCCGTCAGCCCTACGAAGGCCTGATCCGGCCTGCCTATGTCGTGCCCAATGCCGATGCACGCCAGGCTCAACCGGGTGAAGATGCCCGGGCCGTCGCGCTGCGCCAGGTTCGGCACCTGGCCGCGCTGCTGGAAGAGCGTTCGGAAGAGATCGCTGCCATCGTCACCGAGCCGCTGGTGCAGGGTGCGGGCGGCATGATTTTTTATGATCCCGAGTATCTGCGCCAGGTGCGTGCCTTGTGCGATCAATACGCAGTACATTGGATCGCCGATGAAATCGCGGTTGGGTGCGGCCGCACCGGCAGTTTTTTCGCCTGCGAGCAGGCCAGCGTCTGGCCGGATCTGCTGTGCCTGTCGAAAGGCATCACCGGTGGATTCCTGCCGCTCTCGATCGTGCTGTCGCGCGACGAGATCTATCGCCTGTTCCTCCACGACAGTGCCGCCAAGGCCTTCCTGCATTCGCACAGTTACACCGGCAATCCGCTGGCTTGCAGCGCAGCACTGGCCGTGCTTGACGTGCTTGACCAAGACGTCGTGCTGAACCGCAACCGTTCGCGTGCGGCGCGGCTGACGGCGCGCCTGCAACCGATCGCGGCGGATATACGAGTCAGTCATTTCCGTCAGATCGGCATGATCTGGGCCTGGGATATCGCTACACCCCCTGCTGATTTTTCGCATCAGGTCTTCCGCACCGGCCTGCGCCATGGCTTGCTGCTGCGGCCTCTGGGCAGTACGGTGTATCTGATGCCGCCCTATATCCTCAGTGATGAAGAAATCGACACGCTGGGCGATCGCGTGATCGCCACCCTGCAAGAGGTGCTCGCATGACGGCCTGGCGCGAGCGCTTCGAGGCGGATGCCGCAGTTTGGCGATCCGAGGGGCTGCTGCGGCGTCGCCGTGTGGTGCGCCCCTTGTCCGCTACTCAAGTCGAAATCGACGGAAAAATCGTGACGGCTTTCGCCAGCAACGACTATCTCGGCTTGTCGCGTCATCCGCTGCTGATCGAGGCGATTGCAGAAGGCGCGCGATTGCACGGGGCCGGCGCAGGTGCTTCGCATCTGGTGAGCGGCCACCATGTCGTGCACGATACCCTTGAGCAAGAACTGGCACGCTTCGTCGGCAAGCCTGCGGCGCTAAGCTGCATGAACGGCTATGTGGCCAACCTGGCCCTGCTGACGACCCTGGTGGGCGAGGGCGATGCAATTTTCTCCGACCAGCTCAACCACGCTTCGATCATCGATGGCGCACGCCTGTCCCTGGCCGAGGTCGAGGTTTATCCGCATGCCGACGTGGTTGCCCTGGAACAACTGCTCAGGTTGAGCCGGGCACGTTCAAAACTGGTTGTCACCGACGCGGTGTTCAGCATGGATGGCGATGTCGCACCGCTGCAGGAATTGCTCGCACTGTGCGAACGTTACGATGCCTTGCTGGTGGTCGATGATGCGCACGGCTTCGGCGTACGCGGCCCGCAAGGACGCGGCAGCCTGCATGCGCTGGGTTTGCAGTCCGAGTGCCTGGTGTATATGGGAACTCTGGGCAAAGCCGCAGGATTGTCGGGTGCCTTCATCGCCGCCGAGCAACTGATCGTCGATCGCCTGATCCAGCGCGCGCGTTCTTACGTTTTTTCCACCGCGGGTTCGCCGGCGCTGGCCCATGCCACCCTGGTGGCGCTCGATTTGATTCGCGCGGCCGATGATGCACGGGAGCGCCTTGCCGCCTATCGCGCACGCCTGCAAAGCGCCGCTTCGTCCTGGCTGCCTTATCTCCTGCTCGCTTCGACCACGCCGATTCAGCCTCTGGTCATCGGCGACAATACCAGTGTCATTGAAATCACGGAAGAACTGTTACGCGACGGCTTGTGGGTTCCCGCAATGCGTCCGCCGACGGTGGCTCCGGGTAGCGCGCGCCTGCGCATCGCACTTTCCGCCGCGCATACGACGGCTAACATCGAGCGTCTTTGCGCGGCCTTGTCCCAGGTCGCGGCAAGCAGGCCATGAGGCTGTTCATCACCGGCACGGACACCGGCATCGGCAAGACGGTCAGCACCTGTCTGTTGTTGCGCGCGCTGCAGGCCAGGGGAATTGCAGCGCTGGGCATGAAGCCGATCGCTGCGGGCATCAATGCCCAGGGATGCTGGGACGATGTCGAATTGATTCGCTCGGCGAGCAGCGTGGTCGCACCGATCGAGGACATCGCGCCCTATCGCCTGCAACTTGCGGCATCGCCGCATTTCGCCGCCGAGGCTGAACAGGTGACCATCCGTCAGGAAATCATCCTGCGGGCCTTGGGCCGCCTTGAACAGCGTGCGCAAATCGTCGTGATCGAAGGCGTCGGCGGATTTCGCGTGCCGCTTTCCGCCGACTTCGATAGCGCCGATCTGGCGCAGGCCATTGCCGCTCCGCTACTGCTGGTCGTGCCGATGCGGCTGGGCTGCATCAACCATGCATTGCTCAGCGGCGAGGCCATTGCCAGCCGCGGGCTTGTTCTGGGTGGCTGGATCGCCAATGTCGGGATCGATCCGGACTATGGCCGAGTCGAGGCTACCATCGAAACCCTCTGCGAGCGCCTGGCTGCACCCTGCGTAGGGATTTTGCCGCGAGGCGCATTCGAGCAAGGCAGCGCTGATTGTTTTAAAATTGAACAAATACTGGCAGCCACTGCCAGGCATTCCCAACCAGGAGAATCCCTTGAATGACATGAGCCGTGTGCCGGCCCCTTCGCAGTTCCCGCAAGTGACGACCAGTCCGCAGGATTGGAGCGTGGAAGCGGTCGTGGCCTTGTACGAACTGCCGTTTAACGATCTGTTGTTTCGTGCCCAGCAAGTGCATCGCGAGCATTTTCCCGATGCGGATATCGAACTGGCGACCCTGCTGTCGATCAAGACCGGTGGTTGTCCAGAAGACTGTGCCTATTGCCCCCAGGCGGCGCGCTACCATACCGGGGTCGTGGCCGGGAAGCTGATCCCGCTGGAGGAAGTGGTTGCAGCCGCCAAGGCGGCGAAGCAAAATGGTGCGACGCGTTTTTGCATGGGCGCCGCCTGGCGTGAGCCGAAAGAGCGCGAGGTCGAGAAAGTCGAGACCATGATCAGTGCGGTCAAATCGCTCGGCCTGGAAACCTGCGCGACGCTGGGCATGCTCAAGGAGGAACAGGCACAGCGGCTCAAGCAGGCCGGCCTCGACTATTACAACCACAATCTCGACAGCTCACCGGATTTCTACCCGGAGATCATCACGACGCGGGATTATCAGGATCGCCTCGATACCATCAAGAATGTGCGTCAGGCCGGACTCAAGGTGTGTTGCGGCGGCATCGTCGGCATGGGTGAATCGCGCCTGCAGCGGGCCGGACTCATTGCGCAACTGGCCAGCCTCGATCCCTATCCCGAGTCGGTTCCGATCAATCATCTGGTGCAGGTTCCGGGTACGCCGCTGGAAGGTGCGACCCCGCTCGATCCGCTGGAGTTCGTGCGCACCATCGCGGTGGCGCGGATCACCATGCCTACTGCGCGCGTGCGGCTTTCGGCCGGTCGTCAGGATTTCAGCGAAGCGGTGCAGGCCTTGTGTTTCCTGGCCGGGGCGAATTCGATTTTCTACGGCGAGAAATTACTCACTGCCTGCAATCAGGAAGCCGCCGCGGATCGCGCCCTGCTGGCGAAACTCGGCTTGAAGACTTGCGGTGCTGGAGATGCCAAGGGTTGTGGCGACTGCAGTTCGGCTGCGCAAGCCTGACAAGTTCCTTTCCCTTCAAGGGGGAGGAGTTTGTGGCATCAGCCGGAAAAAACATATGTCCGACATCCTCAACAAAATTCTCACCGTAAAGCGCGCTGAGCTGGCGGCTGCTCTTGCCAGCAAACCGCTCGCCGAGGTTCGCGCCGAAGCCTTGGCCCAGGCGACGCCACGCGATTTTGTCGGCGCGATTCGCGACAAAATCGCCGCCGGTCAATCCGCCGTGATTGCCGAGATCAAACGGGCCAGCCCTTCCAAAGGGGTGCTGCGCGAGGATTTTGATCCTGCAGCGATTGCTGCCGACTACGCCGAACAAGGTGCCGCCTGTCTTTCTGTGCTCACCGACCGTGAATTTTTTCAGGGATCGGCGGCTTACCTGCAGCAGGCACGCAATGCCTGCACACTGCCGGTGCTGCGCAAGGATTTCCTGGTCGATGCTTATCAGGTTTATGAATCGCGTGTCCTCGGCGCCGATGCCGTCCTGCTCATCGTTGCTGCGCTGGAGTTTCCCGAATTGTGCGACATGGCCGAACTCGCCGAGAACCTGGGCATGGCCGTCCTGGTTGAAGTCCATGACGCCGCCGAAATCGACCTGGCATTGCAGCTCAAGACACCGCTGCTCGGCATCAACAATCGCAACTTGCGTACTTTCAAAGTCGACCTTGCCACGACCTTGGACCAGCTTGGTCGAATTCCGCCAGAAAAAATCGTCGTGACCGAATCCGGCATCCAGTCGCCGGCTGATGTCATCCTCATGCGCAGTCGTGGTGTCCAGACATTTCTGGTCGGTGAGGCGTTCATGCGTGCAGCCTCACCCGGCAGGTCTCTGGCACAGATGTTTCGTTGAGGTCTTAAGGGCTTTACCTGTTTTATCAGCGGGTTGTTGCGCAAAAACCACACAATCCGGCTAACCCTCAGCAAATCAGGCCTTTTTGCTTGCCCGGACCCATCCGGGAAGGCAGAATCGCGCCAGCTTCTCGGACACGGGGAGTGAGAATTGCAGCCGCAGTGGCCAACCACGTGGTGTCATTGGGGCAGCTCTCTTCAACTACATGGAGATTTATATGCAAAAGAAACTTATCGCAGTGGCAGTCGCCGGTATCCTTTCCGGTACCGCATTTGCCCAGTCCAACGTGACTATCTATGGTCGTGTGGACTACGGCTTTGACGCTCGCAAAGGCGCGGACGGCAAAATTGCCGCCACCCAGGACAAAACCAAGAGCGAAGTGCGCGACGGTATCCGTGGCGGCAGCCGCATCGGCTTCAAGGGATCGGAAGATCTGGGCAACGGCACCAAGGCTATTTTTGAATTGGAGTATGGGGTAGCCAGTGATCAGCCTGCAAATGTTAATACCGTTGCTCCTAACGCTCCTCCGACCTCTGCGTTCTGGGCCAACCGCCATTCCTATATTGGCCTGACCGGTAACTGGGGTACTTTCGTTGGCGGCCGTCTCGACGGCATCCGTTACAACCTCATGCTTGCAGCTGAGCAGCTTGGCGGCGGCGTGGGCAACTTCACCAGCATGACCGCCCAGTATGACCGTGTGGACAATGCCTTTGCCTACATCTCGCCGAACTTCAACGGCTTCACCTTCACCTATGCTCACTCCTTCAACACAAGCGGTACAGAAGGCAGCGTCCTGACCAAGAACAACCAGGGTGGCGGCAACAAGGGCGACGACGTGCTGAACTCCTTCATGCTGAAGTACGCTAACGGCCCGGTCGTCCTGTGGGCTGACTATGAGACCACCACGCAGAAGGGTTTCAAGAACGGCGATCTGAAGACCTACGTTCTCGCCGGTACCTATGATTTTGGCATGGTCAAGATCGGCGGCCTGTATGACTCGCTCAAGATCGATGCTTGCGGCAACATCGTCAACGTCAGCGCCACTTGCGCCCTGACCGGCACCGCCTATGACAAGCGTGCTTGGGCGATTTCCGCCAGTATGCCGTTCGGCAAATGGACGTTCAAGGCCCTGTATGGCCAGGTGGACAACAAGAAGCTCGTACAAGGCGATGCCAAGAAATACGGCTTCGCTGTCGACTACGACCTGTCCAAGCGCACCAAACTCTACGCCGACTGGGGCAAGGTCGACAACGATGCCAATGCAGCCTATGGTATCCAGGCATCGCCCAACTCTAACGCCTACTATGGAAACAAGGGCGTCGACTTCGGTATCGCCCACAACTTCTAATCTGGTCTGAACGCAGATTCAAGTTGATCACGGGGGCTTCGGCCCCCGTTTTTTTTTGTGCCCGAAGCTGAAGACGAACACCCTGTCGAAGCACTTAACTTACAATGTGCCAGCCTGTGGTGAGTCAATACACGCAAGTATCGCAGGGTGTCGCCGCTGCCAGTCGGCTAAAAGTATATTGACGCAGTTTCCTGTATCCAGGGGAGTTGTATGTTTCGAGAACGGTTTGGCGATTAACGTCGCCGATGACATGCCGACCTTCTCCATCCATACAACATAGAGCGACCTTGCCGCTTGCCATGATCGATATTTCGTACCAGCGTGAGCAACCAAGCGGAAACACGCGCTTCTTTGTGCCAATATCAACTTGGCCTGCCCAATCACTTCGACCAACCATATAACATTGGAATCTGGGGTAGCGCGTTGCCACACATTTCATGAAGTCATCATCGCCAGATGTTCCGTTCGCCACTCTTGAAACGATCACGGGGTGGGGGTAGCCCGCAGCAACTCGCAGGTGGAGATGGTCGAGTTTAGACAGTGTTTTCTCGAACGGAAGCTGCATCAGCGCTTCGTATTCCGTCTTTTCGAAAGAGTTAAGCGATACCCAGACATGAAGCAAATTGCGGATGCCAGCTATTTTCTCGACTACATTCTTGGTGAGTGGTGAGCCATTGGTGAATAGTCGCAACTGCGCATTTGGCAATTGATTGTTCAGCTTCTCACAAACAGAGAAGATCCGTTTGTCCAAGAGCGGGTCGTTCACCTTGAAGGGTGAAATAAGAAACGGATGGGTCTTGGGAATTGCCTTCAAATCGTTGATAATTTTATCGATCAGTTCATCCGACATCCTGTCTCCTTGGCGCTCCATCGTGGGGTAGGGGCAGAATGTGCATCTGGCATTGCAGATCGCGTGAGTTTCAATATGGACCTCCATAGGGAATTCCATATGAGAGGACTGGCGCAGTTTCATCAAGTCGACTTGCTGGATCATGTCGCTTGGGAGGAGACTGCCTTTCGGGTGGTTGGAGAATTCACTTAAGACACCCAGCCAAATGGCCGCGTCCTTATCATTTAGCATTGCTGCGCGGAGCAGGTAACGATCACCTGCGCCACCATTAAAGAGGTTGGCAATGCCTAGGTAACGTAAGGCCGCAGCGTTCAGAGAGTCTTTCTTTACAGCCTTCTCGGCGAGGTTGGCCAAGCCGGGAAAATCACCCATCTGGCAAAGTTGCTGCATGGATTGAAGTTCTTGGGATGCGCTATTCAAATTTATCTCCCTGGATTTTCGTTCAAGGTTGCGCTGGCCGATTGCTCCAAATTTTTCCGTAGAGCGCTTCAAGATTATGGGTAAACCGGGCCGTATCGAAGAGCGGTGACTGCAGGCGCTGATCAAAAAGTTTCTGCTTCAGCGTGGCAAGACGCGACCTGTCCAGGGCCAGCTCCACGGCAAGCCGTGAGTAATCCTCCCAGTTGCTTGTAACCATCTCCGGCAATCCGGCCGCTGTAACTAGGCTGGCGCCGACGCGGCTGGCGAAAGTGTTGCCGGTTCGGGTCACCATCGGTACGTCGCCCCAAAGTGCATCGCTGCCTGTCGTGTGGGAGCCGTAGGGCAGCGTGTCCAGGGCCAGATCGGCAAGCTGCAGCCGGCCGAGATGTTCCGGGAGGTGCAAGCGTGGTGCAAAGACCAGCCTGTCGGGCGCAAGGCCACGGCGGCCGAATTCGCGGCGCAAATTTTCTTCGGCAGTCCGGCCCGGCGCGAGCAGCCACAACACGCTGCCGGTAACCTGTTGCAATAGTTTCGTCCAGACATCCACAGTTTCCGGATTGAACTTGTAGGTCTGGTTGAAGCTGCAAAACACGAAGGCATCCGCCGGCAGGCCGGCTTCGGCCCGGCTCGGGCAGGGACCGACCGCGCGCTTGCGGTCGTTGGGCTGGTAGCAGTGTGGCATCTGCACGATGGCTTCGGTGAATTGGTCCGCCATGTCGAAAGGTGTCACCACCGGGTCGCCGATGATGTAATCCGCCAGTCGCCGGTGCCCCAATGTGCCCGGATAACCGAGCCAGCTGGCGATGATGGGGGCGGGACGGCGTGCCGTGATGCCGAGGCGGGCGTCCTGGGTGTAGCCCTTGAGGTCGACCAGGATGTCCACGCCGTCGGCGAGAATCAATGCGGCAGCGTCGACATCACTGGTGTTGCGGATGTCACGGAAGATTTCCGCATTGGCTTCTGCCTGGCGGCGATAATCGTCATCCGTTGCCGGACCGTAGGAGTAAAGCTGAATCGCAAAGCGGCTGCGGTCGTGGGCGGCGAGTACGCCCGCCATCAGATGCATGGTCGCGTGATCGAAGAAGTCGGCGGACAGGTAGCCGATGCGCAGCCGATCCCGCTGTGGTCGCGACGCCGGGTCGGCCAAGGGTGCCTGCTCAAGCACTCCGACACCGAAATGATTGA